>Ga0131853_10004902_pt1 | contig 24067 bp, 17 predicted proteins | sample TergutLab28metaG_FD_92764 | JGI IMG/M metagenome (GOLD analysis project Ga0131853, IMG submission 92764) | Labiotermes labralis P1 segment gut microbial communities from Petit-Saut dam, French Guiana - Lab288 P1 (version 2) (version 2) | ecosystem: Host-associated > Arthropoda: Insects >...
TATAACCCCCCCCCCCCCCCCCCGGGCCACTTTAATGTCCGCTCGGCCAGATAAAGGGCTCACTGCACAACATATATATATATATATATATATATATATATATATATATATATGTCGTTCGGCGGCTAAGGGTTAAATAAACTTCACTGACTGTATATATGTGTATGTTACATGACAGTACACTACATGTTGTATGTCACTGCATTATCATACATTACTTAATTCTGACATCAACACTTCATCAAGACAGGCCTCGTGGTCTAGTGGTCAGAGTCTCCGACTACTAATCATGAGGTCCCGGGTTCGATTTCCGGCTCTACTGTGGGAATTTTCCCTGAAGGTGAGGATTCCCGTGGTGACCATGGTCTGGGTAGGTTGGTAGAATTTAGGTGTAAGGACCTTCCTGGCACTACATCCTCCTATATCACCACTCACATCATCGGAACAACGTAACTGCGCCTCATGGGCATCCCAATCTCAGAAGTTGGTTACACTCCTGCCATGCCCAGGAGGGAGGACCACAAAGTCCACAAGGACATGTGGTGGCATTGTGGGGGGGAGGGGAACAAAACTTTTCATCATTAAATTAAATGGGGTAAAAAAGCAGAAGCCAGGAAACCCTATACAACCCTATCTATGAGGCACTGGCCACAACAAAATTATTACACTAAAAGCCACAAACAAGAACCCCTAAGGTTAAAAAAAATTGACTGTAACAAAATACTTGGGAGGGAGAATCAGACAAACCCAATGTGTGATGGTTATCTGATACACTACTTCCATGCTTATTCCTTTAAAAGTGCTCAGACATACTTGCTGGAGGTCTAAAATCACATGTGACTGCCATCAGTTTCATTCCATGCAACATCACAATTTTGTTCAAGCATGGAACACTAGATTGCAAAATATATCCCACAAAACAAAATGATCTATTCAGATCATTTCACTCCTGGTAAAATAAAAAGAGATCCACTACTCCAACTGGTTGGGTTCTTGTCACTGGCTCTATTTTTGTCACTGAATTTTTATTTGCTTTTTGGTAGACTCACACACTTTAACAGCTTATCTGATGTTCAGAAAAGACCGTTAGTTCTACAGTAACCTATGGGAGAACACATGCCATTCAGGTACATTACAGATTACACATTCAGCATAAAACGAACATGCAATCATGTTTCAAAACAGGCCTAACCTTGAGGTGGTACATGAAGATGTGGACAACACGTGTGCTACTTACGATGCACACACTGTACAAAGAGAAGCTCTCAAAAAATTCCTGCAGCTTCAGAAGTTTCACTCAAAATTGAAGTTGCAGCTTCACCAAAAATTTTAAACTTAATAATGTTAAACTAATTTGAAACAGTCTTCTCTTCCTGACATCTAAGCACTTGTTCAAGTTGTATGCTTTAGAAAAACAAGGTTTTTAGCCATTTCTAGCAACACATGTCACATCAATGGGATATGACAAAAAGCCCAAAGATCTTAAACTTTTGAAGACACCTGTCTACCTGAGAACATGCAACACTATTACATTTCGTGATTAAAGGATGCTAATGTCTAGATAAATATAAAAACAAAATAAATGAAAACCCAGCATATCAGTACTATTCGCAAAATGTCACTTTATCCATGTTACTAAATTATGAATCGAAATCATGTAATTTTACATGGGAAATGTAACAACATTATAACCCAGTGTGACAAAATAAAAACTCAAACACATGAGAGCTACAGTTCCGCACAAATAACAAATAAATGAAACAAAAACACATGGGAATCATTCATTACCTCTGGTTTTAGATCAGCATCCATGTTTGTAGTAACTGCACTTCCTATGAAATGCACAGTTGCTGGTGAATGTGGATGAATGTGACTGGTGCCAGCACAACTCAATGCTGAAGTACGATTGGCCTGAATGTGTACCATTGGCACCGTGCTGGTAGACACATGATTACAGTGTAGTGGTGATGCATGTGATGGGTCTGGTTCTTCAGTCTCAGGAAGGTGTGCTGTTGGTGCTATGGGGCCATTGTGTAGGGCTGGCAGTGTCAGGGGACCTGAGATGTCAACGATACTCACACTTCCCTGACTTGCAGCTACCACTGCTGGTTTCATATCCAGAGGTTTGTCTATTTTATCTATCACATGAATCAGCTGAGAATCCTCTGCTGTGCTCTGAGGACCTAAATAAAAGTGGTACATAAAAACTACAAATCCAGTGCTTATCATCATAAATGCAAGGAACATGTCTCACTGTCAAAAACCAGGAAAAAAGGCGATGTTAAGTTGATATAAAACATCAGAAAATTAGAATGAGTGCTCAGGGTAATGACAACATGCAGTATATTGGGTGGAAATCAATGTTACATAGAAACCTGCTGCTTCCATCTTTAGGGTTCAATTCCATCCTGAAGAAGACAACAAACTTAAATCCTCAGGCAAACAGTCCTCCACAGCACTGAAATTACTTGGAATCTGTATGCCTACCCACTGAGAGATTAATGAAAACACACACACACACACACACCACGAGTAGTAATTTCTTCAATTCTGAATTTTAGTAATGTGTACTAACCATGCTTGTTAAAGTCCATCAGAATGTGGCTGCGATGTGCAGGAATGTTGGAACTGCTGTCCACATACTCCACAGTACGGCGGCGATAGTCTGCTTTACCCCCACCACGACCCATTATATTCCATGCTGGATGTGCTCCTACATCCACCCTAGTGGGTGAAGACGGTGCCAATAAGACTGGACGTACCATTGGATCTTCACGGATTGGCCGAAAACCCAAGTTGATGCCCAATGCTGAAATTAGTATTTATGAAACAAAACGCAGAAATTTACTGTTTTCGATCAAATGTAACCAGCCTCTCACTCAATGTTTTTAATTAAAAGCAACCAAAATCTCACTCACTAGGTCTGTGTTACATATGTTACAAACACAAAGTACATTTTTGTCATAATGCTAACACTTAAGCTAATGGATATGAATGACTGCTTTGCTCTGCTTGGCTTCTCTCACCTGACTAACAAGAATAAGCAAGTGGAATCTACATTATTTTCATCTGACAAACCCAATAAAATGAGCACAGGCATCAGTGGATACAGCAGTCATCAGGTGACTACATTTCTGACAAAGGTAATGCGTTTTATGTTTCCTTTTCTCTTATGTTTCAGCCTGTGTTCTTAATTTTGTCTGAGATGTAATAATGAACCTATAAGCATTTCCTAAGAGTAAGTACCGAATATATTACATCAGCCTATGCAACATAAATGCATAAAATGTTATGTGAAGCACTGTTATCACCAATCTGTAAAAAAACTGGATATCCTACAGAGTGTGGACATTTATTTCCATGTTACAAGCATCAAGACTGCATAACAGCTTAACATGCTAGGTCTACTTAATGTCAAAACAGCAAAATGGAAATCATACGGTATGAATTAGTTACAGCACAGCCAGGTTGAACTGTAACACTTGTAACACTGACAGTACTGAAACCACATTGCTGGAATGGTTCTGACACAAATGCACTTCATGTTGCAACAAAAAACCACCTTTCGAGAAACAAGATAAAAGAAACATCCACGATACTCAGTAGTGGGTTCAAACTATCAAGCAGACTGAGCAATAATTTTAAGAAACATGCAAAGCTTACTTATGGTGCAACACATACTTTCTAAATAAACTTCAAACTTGGAATTATCCTCCTTTTCTTTTATGTACCTGTTAACAATTTATACAATTTTCCTGCTTGGAATGTGGTCTTACATTTACAACTACTGCTCAGTGCAGTTTTGAATTCAGGTCTTGATCAGATCTGAATGCACATGTAAGCTGTCACATCTCTCAGAACTTACACTTAGGAAATGTAGTAACCCTCACACCAACAAGACTGGGCATCTGGCAATCTCTGCTGACAGCTCAAAATTCAGAATTGTACCCAAAAGAAGAGGAGGGTATAAAATATGTGAAGACCCTATTCATATGTTACCAACACCCTTTTTTTTTAACATTTGGATAAAAATATTGGTTGGCTTTCTTTCCTTCTGTATGGTAGGTCTTTAACCCTCTTAGTGCCAGGCTGTATGGACAGGTTGTGCTAAGAACTTACAACCTGTCAAAACAGAGAAATATCGAGATAGGTATTGAGTAATATTGTCATGCTATTTAAATATGTGACCGCTGCTGAAATCTCATGGATAGAGAGGAATCTTAACAAACTGAACATGGTGTCTAATAGATGGCCTGACAGTGCAACACAATAAAGGGTACTTATTAGTGGCCGCCAACTCAGCCACCTAGCAGTAAGAGGGTTTAAAGGCGTTCAATTAACTGACTTATTGAAATTCTGATAAATGTTTATAATCACTTAACACTGCTGTAAGTGCTCAAAAGTCTACGTACGTGCAACAGATACAGCAGAATCTTCCTCACCCTCTGGTTCTCCCCGTCCTTCAACCTCCACTTCAGATCGGGCTGTATCATCTGATCTGGCGACACTGCCTGCATCATCTGTATCCACTTCAGTCAGCCGCTCTGAGTCTGATGCCAAGACATCTGTACTCCATGCCTCTGAGGCTGTCTCTGACACATCCAACAGCTTAAAAATATATTAAATTCCATACTAAACACTCAACTTATAAAATGTAACTTAAAACAACCCAATTTCAACATATTCTCATCACACACAAATTCCTCTAAATAGATATAAACAGTATGAACCATGACCAAGAAAGTATACAAAAAAATGAAAGATATCAACTTAGTCATAATCAGATGAGAAATGGTTTTGTGGAATGGGTTTTAACATGCATCTGATGAGATGAATCAATGCAGAATTAAAAAATGACAATACCTGATGCCAGCATTGCTGCTGCCTCCAAGAATGATGGTATGATATGAGATATATCCATAAGCATGCGTGGCACATTTCATTACATTGCGCACCCATTATTTTCCATTTTTTTTCAAGTCGAACACTTATTGAATACTTTGTCATAAAGGACATTATTTTTATTCAACAAATGAAATAAAGAAAGTAAAACTTAACCAATCTTTTTAAGATTTACACCTACATTTTCACATTCGAACTGTGCAACGTGATATTATACAAGTTTTTTATTCACCAACTAATGCACAAGTGACTGTCTTAAAAACAATATAAAAATTTACATTAAAATAGCTCCGACATGTTTTGATGCAGTCACACCATCCTCAGGGAGCACATTATTTGTGCTTGCTAAAGTTACACTTGTTAAAATAGCCAGTTATGGTACATCGGTGTGTGATTAATTCAGTGGTGATGTGACTGCATATATTAGTAGGTTTGTAATGAATAACAGTGTGTCAGGTACTGTAATAATAGGCTATTCCAAAACAAAATGAATTGTATTGAAACTGGCTGGACTTATCCTTGTTGGTGTGTGTATGTTACACTGTTGGGAAGTAGATTGAGTCAGGGAATGTGTAGCTTGTTAAGTGACGTCAATGCCATAAATCTTCTACACGAGCTGGCTCAACACATCACTTAACCAGCTACACATTCCCTGACTCAGCTGACTTCCAAACAGTGCAACGTACACACACCAACAAGGGTAAGCCCGGCCAATTTCGATACGATTCATTTTGTTTTGGAAAATCCTATTATTACAGTACTTGACGCACTGTTATTCATTACAGACCTACTAATATATGCAGCCACATCACCACCAAATTAATCACACACCGATGTACCATAATTGGCTATTTTAACAAGTATAACTTTAGCAAGCACGAATAATGCGCTCCCTGAGGATGGTGTGACTGAACCGAAACATATCAGGGCTATTTTAATGTAAATTTTGATATTGTTTTTAAGACAATCACTTGTTCATTAGTTGGTGAATAAGTAACTCTGATTACATCCACACTTTACTTACAAAACACAAACTAAAATAATGAGGCACAAAATACCAAATTCTAAGGCATTATGGTATGCATGGGCACGTCCAGCACACCCCATACACACATGTACAGATACATACAAATCCCATCACATTTAACTGTTAATTACATTATGTTCACCAAATGGAAATAAGATTCATCTGGTAATGGCATTCTTTCATAAATCTTGAATGTACTGTTAAAGACCAATCTGCAATTTGTTGCTAAATAATCCATGAAATTTGAAAAGTTTTGATGATAAAATAAAAAATAAATTTAAGTTTCCTGATGTTTATTGGACCGTGCATCATTGTGATAGCTGACAAATAAAAAAACCAACTAGATGTCACTTGTTACTAAAGTTACTTAAGTTTCCTGTTGTGACAAGTCAGCGCCAGTTGGAATTTTCCAAAATACATATATATTGTTAAAAATGTTAAGAATATCTTTTCACCTAAACCAAACAAACAACTGACTTCAAAAGTGGGAAAGAGCACTAACAACAATTAAAGTAAATAAATATTAGTGAGAAGTGCTGAAGAAGAAAAAATCAGTACACTGACGTCAGCCATATACGTGGCCTGTCCAAGAAGTTCGTGCAGTAGGTTAGAGAAGGAGTGAGATGTTGACTGGTGGCGCACCCCTCCAGCTCTCCACACTCTACAGGACCCAGTTGACTTTCAGTAGGAGCCAGACCGCTGTAGGACAGACTTCGTGGTTTAGTTTTTTGTGGAACGCATATTCGCGCATTGTCAAAATGGAGATCGATCAAAAGCTTGAACAATGAATTAACATCAAGTTTCTTGTGAAACTGGGCAAGAATGGCCCTGAAATCCATCAAATATTGCAAGAGGTTTATGGAGAGTGTGCTCTAAAGGAAAGAACTGTTTTCAAGTGGGTCCAGTGTTTTCGGGAAGGCCGTTAAGACCCCAAGGGCGATGCCAGGTCAGGACGCCCCTCCACCTCAAGTGGTAATGAAAACATCAATCGTGTTCGTTCTCTCGTGCTCAGTGACCGCCGACTGACTGTTAGAATGATAGCAGAAGAACTTGGTTTGGGAAAGACGTCTGTTCACACGATTTTGACGGAACATTTGGACATGAAAAAGGTTTGCGCCAAGATTGTACCGAAACTGCTCACTCCTGAGCAAAAGTTGCAACGGAAGGAGTGTTGCGCCGACTGAAAAACCTCAGAGGAAAGCGATGAATTCTTGGAAAGGGTCATCACAGGTGACGAACTGTGGATCTACGATTCCCCAAATGCAAATTGGTGCTGCGGGGGCGGAATTTGGGTGATGTGACGACGATTAAAAGTTAAATGACATCACTGCTGAAGGGTGTAAGAGAAGCGGAATTCCAAGGGTGCTTCCAACAATGGAAACAGAGGTGGGACAAATGTATTGTGTCAAATGGGGAGTATTTTGAAGGGGACCACATTGATGTATCCTAAAATTTGTAAAATAAAGTTCTTATAAACATACTGCATGAACTTCTTGGACAGGTCACATATTCTCAATGAAGCTGTCAGCAAGCACTGACTTAGTTAAAAAACTGACTGAGGACACACCATATAATGCTTAGCAGTACAAACACATCATCATCCAACAATTAACTGTCACACTTTACAGCGTGGGTACTACAAATCTACAGAAGTAAAAAGAAATCGTCTCTCACATTTTACTGAATATATTTCTGCCCTTCAACTTTTGTACCTTAGAAATGTCTCTTGTCTCATCATCCACATGCACAGTAACATCAAAATGTAAAGCAAGGTAACATGTGGAAATGAAAGGTCAACAATTGGCAGGAACAGTACCATATAAAAATTACATTTATAAAGACATAAGTGCAGTTAAAAGTTACTAAGAGTTCTTGCTATTACTCAGCTAGTATTCCTTTTCTGCCCTGTTTCCTACATAAAAACATAGAGATTTATAAATGCAAAAGTGTTATTGTAACTTTTGTTGAATGTGGTTATAACAGTTGATTTCTTGCCCAAAAGGAAGGTTATCAGGGTGATAAAACTGAGGAAATCTGGATGGATGAGGCACGTAGCACATCGAACAGCAATGAAGAACATATGTAAAATGTCAGCTCGAAAACCCAAATTAAAAGTTCATGTTGCAGACCTGGTAGATGATGGACAGACAACATTAAAATTAACTTAAAGAAACAGGTTTTCAAGAAGTTCACTAAATTCATCTCACTCCGCATAAGAGGTTAAGTGGGGTGCTTGTCGAATATTGACTTTTCAGAGGTTCTGTTCTGTGCAGCTTTTCTTAGTGTAAACTTACCTGGGTTTCAGCAAGCTGGTTTACTGCACCATCAGTTGTGTTGGTAGGGAAGTTACGCTCACTATTCTGTTCAACAGTTTCACTGTCACTTGCCAGTACATCTGTACTCCAAGTATCACTCACCAATGAGATGGTCTCATCTCCTGCATAAATACATACAGCACTGTTAGTTGAACAAATTTAAGCAGCTTACATTTTGCAGTGTAGTACTGACACCTATGCTACTATTATTTGAAAATCATATGCACAATTTAACTGCTTATATTTACTTTAAAAAATTATACTGCATGTCATATCCAATGACTCACCATTACAGTACACTCAAGTCTTGCTAAACATACAGATTTCATGAAAATTTTACTGAAATTGAACATACGAAGCCACAGTTACAGCTAAGAAACTAGCATACACCAATACCACTTGGAAGAATACTTGTGTTCAGTGCAGTTCATTAAGGGCTGTGAGTAGTGTCATATGCACATATGTTGCTGGGCCCAAGATGTAAGTGAACATGCAGGTCAGTACTCCAGCAGTTTAGATAACAAATGTGAATTAAGATTACACAATAAAAAATACCTTCCAGCAACTTTTTAATCTCAAATTTTCCAAATTTGTCATCAATATCAGAACGACTTTGTTTGTTAGGAGGTGGTGGTGGCGGTAAGTCCAGAGGCTGACGGGGTTCACCAGTTGAACCTCTAAGAACTCCACCAGGACCTTCTTCACCTTCAGTTATCTGCGAGGAGGGGGTGTCTCGACCTATAAAATAAAGTATCTTTAAAGATGCCAAGTTTTATGCTTGTAAATGTCAAGTATAATAATAATAATAATAATAATAATAATAATAATAATAATAATAATCTACTGCAATTAGATTGTTACCCGGTGGCAGTGATTATTTTACACGCACACAAAACATGAAATTGATTACTACTGAATTTAAGTCGGGAAGGCTACATGAGAAGCATGTAGTGGCAACTTGGGATCTTGGGGAACCATCTCAGCATTTGCTTTTAGACACAGGGAAACCAAGAAAAACCTGTGTTGAGGTGGCTGGTCGCAGGACCTTCTAAATACTGACTTCTAGCCGGCAGTTCGGCATCTAAAGTAAAAAAAAGCAACGCACACATAGTACAACAAATACACATTAGATAACAACACACACATTAAGACAGCAACAACAACAATACACACAGACAACCAACAACAATTACACACAGGACAACTTAACCTAGCAATACACCCGAGACAAATTAGAATACAACATGTACAAATGATTTCTCCTGGCACAATTTACAGATAACTACCTCATGCAAGGTACTGATACAATGTGTTTACAAGAGAATTTGAAAATACCTGAGCCTATCTGCTTTTGGAAGGTACCCATTTAACACAGGCAATTAATTACCTCTGCATAAAATGCCCACTCTGCATATTCCAATGTTTACACTTATGTACTTAAGATCCACTGCACAATTCACGCTTTGTATGTATACTACACTCTTACAGAAGAGGAAACATTTCCAGTTCTCCATTTTTTACCCCAACCTTCCAACATTTATTTGTGTTTTAAACCATTCTCCTTTTTCACTTTTCCAAATAGTCTATTAACATATTCTGCACACACTATTATAAATTATTTCTTATTTCCAACAGCTATGTTCCTTTATCAAACACACCACAAGAAGCACAGTAAAGGGCAAGATAGTTAACATCTGAGCAGATGTATTTCACCCAGTCCAGCATTTTACTTCAATCTCCATACCAAACATTTCTGTTTATTGGTGATAACTTTACAATTGCACCCATTTCTTATTCTTGGACTGAAGTTTTCCAGGCAGTGTTTCATTAGTACAGGTTTTGGTGTATTACATCAATTTTTATAACAGGGTCAGTGCCAAGTGAGCAGTGTAGGTGATGTAAGCAGCAAATTGTATTATTTAGCATGCAGTGTACAATTTTCCCTTTCCAGCACAGATAAACATAAAAAGTGGTCTAACACATTACCAACAATAAATTGATCATAAAAAAAAGAACAGTGTCTCAAACAAAAACAATAATACAAGCCACATGTTCTTTTATTTGCCACAATATCCCCACGTGAAAAATCTTTTGAATAATATAGCAGATAGCAAAACTAATCCATGACACTACACATATTGACTTTTTTACTTGTACTAAAACATTTTTTTGGCTTTATTTTACCTCTGCCTTCACAACTCGATCAACTCTGGGACCCAGTATTCAGTAGCAATAAGTTCCCTGCTGCAGGCAGTAGAGCTTCTAGGACTGGTAGCCAAGCATTCATCTTCATACAGGGTTAAGGTCTAGCAGACAAGGAGATGCACTCCACATGTTGTGTACACCATAATTCCATGGCGCACAGGCAAGAAGGCTACTTGCACTTTAGCCAAAATTATGAGACAGTTCCTCTAAACCAGCTGTATAAACTCCGGCTAATTTTAAAAAGTGTTTACCTGAAATATTTGGTGTTCCTCGTCCTGATACATTGGCTGAAACCATGTCAGAAAGATTGTCATTCTGATCATTTTCCAATTCCAGAGAGGATGCAACACTGTGATTTGATGCTGCTTCTGAGACAGCTTCCAGGTTATCACTAGTGTTACCTATAAAAGAGTGAACAGTAGACAATTAACTAATCATGATCAAAACAAGATGTTCCTCTAAAATAATTATAAATACCTACCAGAAGACACACAACCACACTCCAGACAATAAATTTTAATAACCAACTCCCTGCAACACAGTATTTCTTGCCCTGTTGCATAAAACATTTCCTGCCATTACATAACAACCAAGAAGAAGAATCCAGTCCACACCCTCACATTCTACTTCTATAAGATCTACTGTAATACTATCATACTAGCCACTCTCTGGTGTCTCAAGTGGTCTCTATCGTTCAGGTTTTCTGACTACTATTTTGTATGCATTTCTCACCTCCAAAATGTACTTACTACCTATCCAATCAATATCCTCCTCCTTGATAAAAAATACTAATAGGCTAACTTTAATGTGCAAATTCAGACTGCTGTATTGTCATTATTAATTACATAATAGCTGTTACAACCATCTAAAAACAACTACAGAACTCCACAGACTTCTCAAATGACACCAACATATTCCATCCCTAAGACCATTATCATGAACACACACAAGCTATCTGGACACTTGAAGTTCCTTTTTTAAAACACTTCTAATAATGAAAATCAGTCGCCTCTTAAAATGCATTCCAGCTTTGACTTACCAATAGAACCTTCATCATGTGACAAAGAAAATCGAGTTCGCTTCTCTTGACTTTCGCCCCTTTCAACCACGCTTCTGCCTTCACACCCATCATGTTCTTCCTGGCTCTCAGGCAAGTTCACGTGTACTCGTGCATCCACACATGATGAATGCTCTTCCATGCACAGTATCTGAAAGAGAATACATTCAATTACAATAATACACTTTAAATAAAATAACACACACTTAATAAATAGTCAACAATTTTGTGTATGATTCAACAACACTTCATTTTATACACCCTGAGGCTTGTAGGGTAACAAAATTTAACAAAATATTCCCAGGCTGACAGCCGCATCAAGTGGTTTACATCAACTAACATTTCACAGATGGTCTTCACCAGCAACCTCTAAATCATAGTTTCCATAAAACTAACCTACTGGTGGGAATGACAACACTGCAAGCTTATAGTTACTATAACAACTGTCATGCTTACTTTCTGTTCAGCAATGAGACCCACACTCTCGCCCACATTAGGAGTAAACGGTATCACCAGTACGTCATGAGTCCCATGCTCCCCATTATCGTCATCCCCTCCCACATTATCCTCTATCCCCTCTACAGTTGTAGAGGTGGCAGATGATGAAGAACGTGCAGCCCGGCCTTTTCCAACTTGAAACACACACACGCACACAAAAATAACACAACTTCATTGCAAGTATTTAAAAAGCACATTTTATGCCAACCTCATATATACAATTTTTAATGGGCCTTATCAAGCAAAATTTCATTGCAAGAAATGATTCAAAGTGCAAATAAAGTATGCTCGCCACTTATGTTTATATCACACATTAAAAACACTTAAGAACTCTGTGACATGGTTTCCATTAATCTGTAGAATTCATTCACATTTTCTTTCAGTCTACTCTGAGCATATAAGAAAGTCATGTTTCTTTTTAATCAATTGTCAGTCACAAACTGAATGTCACAGTTTCTGCTACACTGGCAAGAAAATCCACACAACATGGTATGTTCTGGTTGGGGTACTAAAAGAGGCACCTAAAACACTACAGGAGATTTTGGAGTTGAAGGTCTTACAAATGCATCACAGAATGGAATTAAGCATAATTTATCATGCTCACTGAATTACTGGAAAACTACCTGTACTTATACAGTAGACATGAAACATAAATGCACTACCCTTCAGTTGTTGCACATTGTTCTCAATTTTCCATTGTATGGGTCCTTTCAGAGAAGCTGTCTCAGATTAAGGTCCCACACAACATTTCAGAACAAGTTTTTTTTACGGTAAGTCTTAGCCTTTCATCAAATCCACACAGCTGGAGGACCACCTCTTGTCAGCTGTCCAGCAATGCTTATTCAATATATGTGCAATGACCCTTCCATACCTTGAGGCCATCTCCTCAATCTGCAACCTGAAGATATGCCATGTAGTGATGCAGTAAAGAATATATTCTTGGTTGTAAGAAACATCATAGGCAATTTCAAACTGCTCAATGAAAACATTTTGTAAGTCTTCATTGTAGTGAGTTTTTACACTGTGAACATAACATATATTATGGGTAACTTATGAAGTGAGACATTTGAAATTCAGAGGGGTTTTCTTTTTTTATTGTTTCTCCAAGCACGGCAGCTTTACTGCACAGAAGCCTGTATCCACCAGCAATCCCATCACAGTTGCCATGCTCAGAGAAATGACAGAAGAGACACCCCACTTATCAAATCTGTAGGGCGCATATTCACAAACCTGTTGCAATCTGAACTTTCATTCAATTTACATATCTCTTCCTCACATTCCAGGCTAGACGCCATACTTGGTGAACAGCTTACCTTTTCCTAACAATCCTGCACCCTTTCGTGGCGTACTAGGAGTTGCTGGCTGTTGTGGCTTCAGGCCACCGCCAGTCACGTGGTCATTAGCTGTGGTGTTTCCAGCAGGAAGCTGCATTAGTAAACTGGTCAGCTGCTTCTTAATATCCTCTGGTCTGTCACTTGCATCAGACAATACTGTCTGCAGGAAAGTTACCTGTTGCCAAGGTTATTATTAAGTATGTTTCGCATATGGTACACATGCTGAAGGAAAGCCTTGGAAGACTCAATGAGCAATGTATAGAGCAAGCAATTTTTATCACCTGTGAAGACATGAAATCTGCATACTGGGTTCTATAAACACCCTGCAGCAAGAAGAGTGAAACAGTCTTCTGGACTACCGTGGTCTTGTACTGTACTTACCAGTTACTGTTAACCCACAATGTCCCTTGAACGATACAAAAATTAGGTTCCCATATTGAAAGCAACGTAGGTCTACTGTGCAAGGAATGACACACAATGTAAACCCCACATCCTCAAATACACTTGCACAAATGACATGAGTAAGTGCAGAAATCATGGAACTATTAACATACTTTGTTCAGATCAGGGACAGGTGGTGGGCTCCTGTAAACGCAGTACAGAACCTTCAGGTTCCATAAAATACAGGGAATTTCTTGACTACCTGAGAACCAGTTAGCTTCTCAAGAAGGACTCTGCTCCATGGAGTGAGTAAGTAAGTAAGGAAGTAATTACAAACATACTTTGTCCAAGCACATAAGTTTAGTAAAGCACATTTAGCAAAACATACCAAGCACTGGATTGGCTGTACATGATGTTAATTAACGACCATGCCACAAAATTAGATCCTTATTGCTGCCAAGATCTCTAATTTCAATCTACACTATTCACAAACTACTCATTTTATGCATTTTATGTGGCTGCTAAGACACCACAGAATTTAGATTATTCATACCAACCAGCAGGTCTGTAGATAACTTCTTTCCAGTAAAGCTTCACACATTAATCTCCACTGTTGACTCCACACCAAATATTCTGACTCATTATAAATGTCCACAGAGTGGGGCTCAGCATGAAGGCACATTACTGAATTCTGCCATCTTAAATTCTGAAGGACTTTTATCAGAAAGGAAAGGAAACAATTTATATTTTATCTACATGAAATAATGTTTCATCCATGCAGAGAATGATACTATACTACAACTCTGTAAGCTGCTCTGAATATCCAAGGGCACAATAACAAAATCCCCTATCAGCTGTTATCCTCTTATACCTCAGTACACACCTGTACATGGCCTGTAGTATGTCAATGTGATCTGTACCATTTCCAATTTCAATCACACCATAAATATTGCTTTTCCTGTTACATCTTGCCTAATACCAAAATGTTTACCCCGAAGCCACATGCCCACAAAACAAAAAGTTTAGGTTCATATAAGTAGGATCCTCATGGTGTAAACTCTAACAACCGGATCATTACTATCAATGTGCAATAACTTGTCACTGGATACTGATCTGTACTATCTTTTTAATATTTGGTATACAAATGCCCAAAAAATCATACATCATATCCATGGAGGCTACAGAAAAAAAATCAAGGATCTTAAGCACCCATAAATATGCACAATAAAAACTGCCTAAAAGCTACAATAAATATTACCAATGAGCTGTAAAAACTTGGTACAACGAGTTGCAACTGGTCATTGGACAAGTGAGGTTCGATCCCTTATAGGGGCAAGTTTTCTCCCCCAGTGCCATCACGTTCAGGCTGGTTCTCAGGTCCACCCAGCTTACTACCTAATGGTTACTGCATATAATTAACCACTTACCTCCATCTAATGCCTAGATTTAGATGCTTCAGCAGCACAACAGCATTGTACCCTTTTATAGCTTACCAAATTATGCAGTTCAGCCTCAGTAAATAACGCTGCAGTTCGTGATAACCCCTGCAGTTTTGAACTCATGGCAATCACAGGTCCATCTTCCAGTCCATCTGCTGATCCATCCAGAATTTCATCCAATAAGGAGGATACACAGTCCTAAACATGAAGAAGTTTGTCAGCAACACATACATCTTATATACCAAAAGATTACAGCAGAATTAGCAACCCTTCACAGCATATTTCTTTAAATCCCTTTACTCCACCTACATACCATTCAATCACAAGCTATATTTGCAAGGAAATAACATTTAATTTCCCCCCCCCCCCAAAATAGAGAAATTTAAGACATGGAGATACTTCATGATTTGTGTAATCTTATGGATACACTAAATATTAAGTAGCACTTACACTAATCTTAATGAGACTTTCAACGTCAAAAAGTCTTCAGCATCACTGCCTAACATCTAGTCACCATGTTCAACTTGCAGTTTCCACTTCTTGGCACCACTTTTTCTAGGTGCAACTGGACAGTACAAATTTCTGTAACTTCACCAGTGAAATACCAAATTATCAGACAGCTAGATCCATGAGTCAAACACCCATGAATAGTATAATAATCATGGGGTGCTGTAAATGCAACATGTTGAGCAGATTCTAAATAGTAACTGAGATCTATAAATAATAATGGTGTTCTGCACAGAACAGGCAGACTCATCTACACACTGCACACGGAAAACAAGGCAGTCACTTTCACCTGTTTATAAACCCATCCATGAATGTATACACCTCCATAAAACAGTATAGCAAGCCTTCCCAATGAAAATGTCCAAGTCTGAGGCCCTGTTAAGATATTAAATAAGTTAGTTGCATCAAGATCCAAGATGATGGATAGCCCTGTCAGCTGTCTGCAACCAGTCATTCAATACATTTGCAGCCACCACTCTCAATACCTGGAGGCTGCCTCCTCCATTCACAAGTAGTGAATGCACAATGCCATGGTGACTGTAGACCCAATTGATCAAAGGAACACTAATCCCGGGTGCCTGGTTGCCCCAGAAACAAAATTGTGTAGGGTAGTGCCAACAATTTTCAGCATAATAACTGCAGTTTTTCCCCCTGCATAACAAAATGTACATCAGTTCACATGCATCAAGGAGAAAATGCCACATAACTGTGAGGTTCCCAGGTCATGCCAGAGTGGTGGGCCCAAAGAACAGATTCCTTCATGTCACTCTTCTGACACCTAACAATTGGTGAGGGTTTGTACATATATGGGAAATCTAGCAACCCCTCTAGTTAATATTGCAGGAATGCCCATGTTTTATGCTTCCTTTTGATATATAAAATATCTTGCAGTTTCAGCCAAAACTTCAGCCTTCAAAAGTAAAATCAGTAATACAGCACTCATAATATGTGATTGGGAAAATAAACCAAAAAATATTATGTATTAACCTTCTCAAATAAGTTGTACAGGTCTGACACCTTATTGTCCACATCTTCATACTTGGTCATAGCCAACATCTGCAAAATCTTGGCCACTTGGATAAGATTAAAACGAGACACATAGCTGATTGGGGCATCTGTTATGCCATATGGTTCTGGATTAACAATTGCAGGACATATAAAATATGTAAAAACCAAATCTGTGCAAATAGCATTCACCTGCAATGAGAAAACACAAACATCTGATACACCAGTGGCATAACACTCAATACCTACAAATAAACTTTTTTAATGTTTATGTAATATAACTTTTCCCTCCTTATGAGAAAGGATGAAAGAATAATTTTCTGTGGTGGAATTCCTGTTGGCTCACTTCCATACAATACTAAGGTTAAGAATGAGTGAAGCCATACTTTACTCCCCCTGTACGCCTTCATGGCATGGACAGGAACAACTTTACCTTTTCACCACTTCACAGCTCACCATAACACCAACTATCCTAACTGAGGTTTCTGTGGTCCTCCTCAGCCCCTCCACCCACATTCCAAAACAGTACTTGAAATTACACTATAACTACTTACTTCCAAATCCTTTCCATTTCATTATGCACTATCACCTGATCAGTAAATGCTATACAGTCTGCATTACTGCAGCACACTTGAACTACATACACATAACATCAAAAGTTTTAGAAATGGTATAACTGAAAACAAAGGAATATGGTATTCAAAAGGCTGAGACTGCATTATCCTCCCCTGTCTCACCAGTCCATTGCGTCATACAATAATAATGTCAACAGAATTTTCCATCTTCTTCAAGGTACCTACTTCATACACCACATGTCACACTGCTTACCTCAAACACTGGTCTCTCACCTCTTTAGGTTCAATAATGCTTGATTTTGCCAGCAATCCAGCTATCTGGCAAACAAGCCAACGAACACCAGTAGGAAAACAATGCATGTTATTGCGTAGACTGAGCACAAATCGATTTGTGATAGTTACAAGACACCTATTGGTCCATCTGCGATACTCCTGCAGCCGAACACTGTATTCTGGAGATCCTTCAGGACCAAACTTCTTTAGGCGTTCCTCAGGAGGAAACCTGAAAATTATTTTACAGACATCCTAGTCACACACCAGTACTGGGACAGCCATGTATTATACTTGCGTGCATACTGTCAGTGCTTCACTCACAGCAAATTCTGAACTTGATTCAGTGAGCAGAGGTTACAGCTGATGGCAGGAAGACAAAGTTTACATGCACAGAGATGGGGCAGGACAGCAAGGAAAAACAGAATGGAGGTGGATGCAAACAACAGCCAATGTCACCATACTAACCTGCCAGAAAATGTTAGTCACACTATTTCATGACATATGGAATGACTGAGTGCTAATCACCTGTGCAAACACTTTGCTCATCAGCTACTAGTATACGTGGTGTGGCTATAAAATAAATGGACAGATGCTAGAACATTTTTTTATTCAAAAAATTACACAACAGAAATACTGTCACCCTCAATGTACTCCCCTCCCCGATCCCTACACCGCTCCATGTGAATCTTCCACTGTTGGAAGCAATGCTGCAGTTCATCTTCTGACAGCTTATTCATGAGCTCCGTCACTTTTGCCTTCACTGCATATAGACTCGAACCTGGTTCCTTTTAACGCAGACTTGATCTTTAGAAATAAAAAAGTCACATGGGGCTCGGTCAGGTGAGTAAGGTGGATGTTCCAACACAGTGACCTTGCACTTCGTCAAAAGTCTTGAGAGACAGGGCATTGTGTGCCAGCACGTTGTTGTAGTGAAGAACCCATGAGCCGTTCTTCCACATTTCAGGTCTTCTTCTTCTCACCCATTCACGAAGGTATGTCAAAACCTCCTTGTAGTAGACCCGGTTAACGGTGTGACCTTCAGGCACCCAATCCACATGAACAATCCCTCGGATGTTGAAAAAACAATCATCGTTTTAAATTTGGATTTGCTCTGCCATGCTTTCTTTTGCCTTGGTGATGTGAGGCTCCTCCAGTGCATGGATTTTCACTTACTTTCTGGGTCGTATTGAAAAAACCATGATTCGTCACAAGTTATTACGTTCTCTAAAATGTTTGGGTCATTTTCAATGTTTTGAAGAATGTCAGCACAAATGCTCATTCTAATTTCCTTTTGTTCAGGAGTGAGGAGTCTCGGCACCATCTCTGAGCACACTATTTTCATGTTGAAATTGTTATGTAAAATCTGTCAAGCAGTTTCCTTGTCAGTGTTAATTAACTCATCAACTGCTGGAATGCTCAGGCGACGATTTTGTCGAACAATTTCACTGACTTTTTCGATGCTTGCATCGGTTTTTTTTTTGTGCTGGGATGACCAGGGTGCTGATCATCTCTGATCTCTTCTCTTCCCTCTTTAGACCTTTTAAACCACTTGAAAACTTGAGTACGAGATGGACACTCATCGCCATAAACTTTCTTCAACAAATCGTACGTTTCTGTAGCGGATTTTCCAAGTTTTACGCAGAATTTCACGTTGGCGTGTTGCTCCACGTTAACACTTAACATGATTCCGACACAGAACAAGAACACGATCCACTTCAAGCAAAGGCTAGTGTCAAACTGTTTGCCACACAACCTTCAAATTGTAACAGTGGATGAAGTGGAGAGCACAAGCCGATACCACACACTGCTTGCTCTTGCCAAGTTTACAGGGAAGGGGAAAAAAATTAAGTCCGGTTATAGCCACACCACGTACTAAGGCCAGTTTCTCATATTATCACACAGGCTGTGCTGCACACACAGTACTGAATTTGAAAGGAACAAAAAAGGTAATAATGTAATTCTCATCTTATCACACAGGCTGTGCTGCACACACAGTACTGAATTTGAAAGGAACAAAAAAGGTAATAATGTAAATCCCATAAAAAATCAGGAGTTCTCAATGTGGGTATGCCAATCTTTATTTGCTGACCATTCCAAAGTAGTTAGTTAGAATTCTGCACAGAAAAATAAGCTGTAAGCTTTTAGTATCAGTGGATATTATTTCCACAATATGATTCAACTTAGTCAAATGCATGACTGTAATGAAATCGGCTGCTTGGTGTGCCTATGAACCACTTTTCTAAAAACACATATTATAAAGGAGGAAAGAAAGAAAGTGGAGAATGAATGGGCACATTTAATTCCCATCATGCTGATTTCATAAGAATCTCAGTGAATCGTATGCAAAACAATAACAGTAATTTCCACGGGTATACAGATCATCACGCCACAAAAGAGAATTCACAAATCATGTTGTCTGCAGTCTACAAAAATACTTGACCAGAACTCAAAATAACTGTAACCACCACCAGAAAAATCAGGACAGTGTGGAACTGACTAACCAAGATACAGAAAATATGTTAGCAAAGATACGTGATAACAAAGGCAGTCAGAGAAATGAAGACCTCAAATCTGTTCAGCTAACGACTGCAGCTCATCATACAGGAAGAAATTCTGTATATCAGACCTATAACAAATTTGCCACATGTGTGCTAGATGACACTGAAAATTAAACAGAACTGCATTTCCTTTTTATCATTTTGTTGCTTACAACCATGTTCACACAGAACAACTTGAACCATACAGATAACCATCAAAATGCATTAAAGTGACATGTTCCTTGAATTAATCTTCACATCCAAAACAAAACCTAGGAACTGCAGAAATACACAAAGCATACAACAGTAACATTTCACATTTTCCCTGCCTGAACACACAAGGTACACAATGCCTGGGTATTGTACAGAATGTTGGGTTTTCATGCTTTATCCACTGAGACACAAAAGATAAGAAAAACACAAAACATTCACCTGATGGTTGCCTTATCTGGATCAATGTCCAAAAACATTTCATCCTCAACAAGCAACTGCATGATAGGCTTATGAAGCGCAGCGGTCAGGTACAACTTTGCAGAAAAGAGACCTTCGTGAAATTCACCATACAAGCGAGCAAAAGCACATGACCTCAGACGAAGAAGCCTGGTGGAAAAATTGAGATGTTACAAAGATTTTAAAGTTTACCATCAACTGGCTTCACAACAGTTAATTTTATACAGCATAATTCAACAGGAAAGGTAAATATTTGGGAGGTGATAGTAATAGTCACTGTGAGAAAAGAAGTTTATATGGACAAGTGTCTAATTCTTTGTGGTTACCAAAACAGAGCTGTCTGAATCTACAAATACAAAAGAACTTTGGTCATAAAGAAAGTGAAATTAATTACTGTTAATTTTATTAAATTACTGTTTAAAAGCAGCACATATTTCAGTATATTACTGTAACTGCATTCTGTCATCTATAGAAGTATTTTCTACTTCCTTTAATGCAGTACAGCCTTTTGAGGATTAATTTCTTTGACACATACTACATACCTGCGTGGGTTTTCTGAAGGAACAAGTTGAAGCTCTGTGAGGTAACGCAGAAGCCTTAAAGCCAACAGTTTATCTTCCGGTAGTAAACAGCTGCCAAATAATCCTGCCATTAAAGAGTGAACTACTCCATGCATCATATCTGGAAGCAGATGATCCCCTGCAACAAGACAGCTTGCCAGAAGCTGCGGTGAGGTTCGCAGTGTCTGCAGAAACTCTCCGTAAGCCAGACATTCCTGTTCCAAATAATAAGAAAAATGGCCTCATATTCAGTTAATCCAAGCAGTTGTTAAACAGCTCAAGAATCATTTCAGAGTCAGTCAGACAGACAGACAGACAGGGATTACAAAATATACAACTAAATTAATTAAATAATACAGTATAATAAATTACCTGAAAACCCAACACTTTGTATCCATCCAAAAATATGGTATTGTCAAGGGCATTGGCCTTCTGGCAACAAACAGCTGGTGTACAGTTAGGATGGGCCACAATTAAACGATTTAAGTTGTCCCGTTGTTGAGCTGTAACCCATGCCAACTGTGCTAGTTTGGATGATCCACTAATTACCTGCAAAATGCAAACATTTTTGTTATTACTTAATTATAATGCAGCACACAGCTGCAGCCTATTTCTTACCTAAATAAATGTCCGCTGCAGCCTGTATATTCCTCTGACGTTACAGTATATTCTGCCTGCTCCCCCACTTATTTCAATGTTCTGCCCATCCTGTCTACAGCTATCACATATGCATCAACTGATAATAATGGTTACTTTATCATGCAATTAAACTATATTCTGAGGAGAGGTCATAATGAATTACAGCATATTCTTGATTAACAGGAAAAAAGGAAAAGACTGAAATGCAATTAGCACTTAGATTCTCAATTACTGGAATAGTATTCCAGTTGAGTATTGAGTTTTTATAGCAAAGACTCATCACCACCTTCAATTTCACAGACATGTTAGACATGTACAGCATATTCTGAATATTGAATGTCTGTGCCTCAGCAGTAAATACAGCAAAAAACAAATCCGCTTCACAACAAAAGAAGAGTTCTGCACTCACCAGTATTTGAAGGAGGGGGGTACGTAGGAGCACAGTTGATTGAGGTGCTGTGCTATAAGCCAGCAGGTCACAGGTTCTTTTCCCAAATGGGTCATTAGCACTTTTCATTGACTTAATCCTTCAAACCACACTATGGCCCTGGGGTTGACTCAGCCTCCAGCAGAAATGAGTACCAGGGATATCACCTGGTGGCAAAGGCGGCCAGTGCGTAGGGCTGATACCTTGCCACCTTCACGTGTCACTTATCTAGAAATTCTGGCAGCCTAAACCTACTAAAGACCTAAGGGCCTGTCCAGGACTGCTGAGGGATTGCTTTACCTTTAATATTGGCTGGGGTTGGTGGAGTGATATGCTGTATCCAAGAATAATGAGGTACCTCTTTATTAATTAAAATGACTTAAATATCTCATGCATGTGGAAACATGAAAAATTGAAACTTGCATTTCTAACCAACTGTTAAAACGTCAACCACTGCCATACAGAATATTACAATGGTACAATGAAACTGGCCTACTCTACACTGCTGTCATCAAAACCATAGCAAAAATAACATAAAATACATGGGCCAAACCTTCTCATTCAGTCCCTGTATATGTTGCTGTTCAGATGAAACGAACAGTCTCTCCTGTCGCAGATGCCCGGCAAGCTCAAGGATATCCCAATGGAGGGAATTCATCGCCAAACCATCATCCATTTCCCCTAAAAATGCAAACTCACATCATTCATTTTATTCCCCTTCATGTTACATCTATGTACGAGAACATGCACATACATTGTCTTAAAACCTGATACTAGGAAAAAAAAAACACCTTTTAATCCTTCAGGGTTCATGTGGACTTTAACAGTAATCAATCACATTACTTCTGTGTTGTTGATGTGGATAAGTGTGTAACACGCATTTGCTTCTCAGTACTGTATCAGCACAGATCACATGTTTAGGCAGCTCCACCACGTCTCCATTCACTAAATCACTTCGAAGTCAGAGAATGCTTTGTCAGCACAAGCAACACTATAATCCATGTGACCAAATACCCGAGTGTATTTCCATGTGTATTTATCGGTCCAGATTACATTTTCTTTTACGTACAACTCGTTACCAACTAAATGTAGATTTAACTTAAGTATAAAACTGTTGGAAGAATATGATACAGAATAGCCAGAAGAATCATCAGATGATAAAGAAAGAGTAAAAAATGTAGATGAGGAGAACTGGCTCATAAACCCACACAAGGTGCCATCTGTGATGGTGCTCTGTAACCCCCTAAGCAGCAGAGAATTTCTTTAGAAGCTTACAGATGCTTGACCAGTCAAAAAATTCCCTGCATTTCATCAATTCTCAGACCCTTATTGTTTCTTATATATATTAACGATTTTCCTAAACTTTTAATTTGGAATGCCATACTGATTATTTTCACTGATGACACTAGTGCAGTCACAACTAATTCAAATATTGTTGATTTCAAATCTAATATTAAAGCAGTATTTGAACAATTAAATAACTGGTTTAATCTAAACTTATTACCATTAAATTTAAAAAATACTCATAATTTAGATACGTTGTTAGAATATGACAATAGATGTACTTCTAACATACACTAGACAAATTTTCTAGGCATAACTTTGGACAATACTCTATCAGAAAACCCATAAAGATCAAATTTCACCTAAACTTAGTTCAGCACATTAGGCTATTAGAGTTTTAAAACAAATGCTGCCATACAAAGCATTTGTAATGGTGCATTATGCCTACTTTCACTGAATTATGAATTATGGGATTTTTTTGGGGGGGGGGGGGGGAAAATTTCCCTTTTTAGTTAAAATTTTTTTTGTTGGAAAAAAGGCTCTGTTTAAATTTTCTGTAAATTTTTAAACCCTGCGTTAAAGTCGGAAAAAAATAACATAACCCCAGTTTTAAACAAGTGAGGAATGAAGGGGGGGGGGTGGGGGTGTTCAA
>Ga0131853_10004903_pt1 | contig 24067 bp, 23 predicted proteins | sample TergutLab28metaG_FD_92764 | JGI IMG/M metagenome (GOLD analysis project Ga0131853, IMG submission 92764) | Labiotermes labralis P1 segment gut microbial communities from Petit-Saut dam, French Guiana - Lab288 P1 (version 2) (version 2) | ecosystem: Host-associated > Arthropoda: Insects >...
GGCCGTGCGTCGCGTGACCGACATCATGGGTGAGATCAGCGCGGCGTCCGAGGAGCAGTCGGGCGGCATCGAGCAGGTCAACCGCGCCGTCACGCAGATGGACACCGTCACGCAGCAGAACGCCGCGCTGGTGGAACAGGCAGCCGCTGCAGCAGCGTCGCTCGAAGAGCAGACGCGCCAGCTGCAGAACGTGCTCGGCACGTGGACGACGGGTAGTGCAGCGGCGCGCAGCGTGGGTGCAGGTCCGGCTCACGTGAGCGCTGCCACGCCGGGCGTCGTGAAACGCACGACGCCGTCTTCGGCTTCGGCGGGGACGAAGGCCGCGGTGACGGCAACGTCGTCGTCGGCGTCGGTCGCAACCTCGGCGGCATCGGCGGACACCGCGAAGCCTGCGGCCAGGCCCGCGGCGCAGCCGGCAAGCAAGGCGGCGGCAAAACCGGCAGCCAGGCCGGCCGCGCCTGCGCGCGCCGAGACGCACGTGAGCACGGCGGCATCCGCTTCGGACGATTCGGACTGGGAAACGTTCTGATCGAACGCGGCATAGAAGAGTAGTGAAGCACTGAACACGACGAGCAACTGCAATGCACATGAGCGCTACACAACGGCAAGACCTGCCGCGCCGGGCCCAAAAGCCCGCGCGCGCTGCGCAGGCCGCCCATGCGCCGCACGCATTGCAACCGGGCAGGCGCGGCGCGCAGCAGTCCTGCGCCGCGGTATCCCATGCAGTGGGCGGCGCGCAATGCGAAGGAGCATCAGCATGAAAGCGCTGCGAAATACGCGCCAGGACGCCGGCGAGATGGGCGGCCCGGGCGTGGAGAGCAACCGCGATTTCGATTTCACCTCGGCGGACTTCGAGCGCATCCGCGCGCTCATTCACCGCCGCGCGGGCATCTCGCTCTCGGACCACAAGCGCGACATGGCGTACAGCCGCCTTGCGCGGCGTCTGCGCACGCTCGGCCTCGACAGTTTTCGCGAGTACCTCGACCAGCTCGAAGCACGCAACGACGCGACCGAGTGGGAAGCGTTCACGAACGCGCTCACCACGAACCTCACGGCGTTTTTCCGCGAGGCGCATCACTTCCCGATCCTTGCGGATTTCGTGAAGCGCCGGGGTTCGAATCCGGTATCGGTGTGGTGCTCGGCGGCCTCCACGGGCGAAGAGCCGTACTCGATCGCGATGACGCTCGTCGAAGCGCTGGGAGACCGCGCCGCGCGAGAGGCGCGCGTGCTCGCGACCGACCTCGATACCCAGGTGCTCGCCAAGGCCGACGCGGGCGTCTACTCCTTCGACCAGGTGAAGCATCTGTCGCCGGAGCGCCTCAAGCGCTTCTTCTTCAAGGGCACCGGCTCGCACTCGGGACTCGTGAAAGTGCGCCCTGAGCTGCGCGCGATGATCAAGTTCGAGCAGCTCAATCTCACCGACGCGGACTACGGCTTGCGCACGACGTTCGACGCGATCTTCTGCCGCAACGTGATGATCTATTTCGACAAGCCGACCCAGGCGCAGGTGCTCACGCGCTTCGAGCCGCTGATGAAGCCGGACGGCCTGCTGTTCGCGGGGCATTCGGAGAATTTCACCTACGTCACGCAGGCGTTCCGGCTGCGCGGCCAGACGGTGTACGAACTGGCGCGCACCGGCGCCGCTGCCGCTGCGGCTTCGCGCGGTACGCCCGCCGCGCGCCACGTCGACGACACGATCGGAACCACAGCATGAGCACCTCGCTGCCGATCGCGACCAATCATTACTTCGACAGCCACTTCCAGCGCCCCGGCGTGAAGCTGCTGCCGAACGAGTTCTATACGACCGCCGAGGACATGGTGCTCGTGACGGTGCTCGGCTCGTGCGTGGCCGCGTGCATCCAGGACCGCGCGGCCGGCATCGGCGGCATGAACCACTTCATGCTGCCCGACGACGGCGCCGACGCGCCGCAGCACGCGGCGTCCGACTCGATGCGCTACGGCGCCTACGCGATGGAAGTGCTCATCAACGAGCTGATCAAGGCAGGCGGACGGCGCGAGCGTTTCGAAGCGAAGGTGTTCGGCGGCGCGGCCGTGCTCGCGGGCATGACCACGATGAACATCGGCGATCGCAACGCGGCCTTCGTGCGCCGCTATCTCGCGACGGAAGGCATCCGCATCGTCGCCGAGGACCTGCAGGGCGCGCATCCGCGCAAGGTCGCCTATATGCCGCACACGGGCCAGGTGATGGTGAAGAAGCTGCGCGTCGCGCAGAGTTCGAATGTCGCCGAGCGCGAGCAGGAACTCGCGCGGCAGACGCCCGAGGCGCGCGCCGAACGGCTGGCGAAGGCGCGTGCGCGCGTCGAGCTGTTCGGGCTCAGCGGCACGCGCGGTGCATCCGCGGGCGCGGCCACGGGCACGACGGCGGCGGCACCCGCCGCGCCGGGCCGCATCGAGTTGTTCGGTGGACCGCTTGCCGCCTCCTTGCGGTCGATCAGTCAAGAAAAAGCCAGGACAGTAGAGGAGTCTTAAACGCCGTGCAAAAAATCAAGGTTCTCTGCGTCGACGATTCGGCGCTGATCCGCAGCCTGATGACCGAGATCATCAACGATCAACCGGACATGACGGTTGTCGCGACCGCGCCCGATCCGCTCGTCGCGCGCGAGCTGATCAAGCAGCACAACCCCGACGTGCTCACGCTCGACGTGGAAATGCCGCGCATGGACGGCCTCGACTTTCTCGAGAAGCTCATGCGTCTGCGTCCGATGCCGGTCGTGATGGTGTCGTCGCTGACCGAGCGCGGCAACGAAATCACGCTGCGCGCGCTGGAACTGGGCGCAGTCGATTTCGTGACGAAGCCGAAGGTCGGCATCCGCGACGGCATGCTCGAATACTCCGAAAAGCTCGCCGACAAGATCCGCGCCGCCGCGCGCGCCCGCGTGAGTGCGCGCGTCGCGCCGCACGCCGCCGCGCATGGGGCGCACGGCACGCATGGCGCGGCCGGCGTGCACGGTGTGCCAGGTGCGGCCGGCGCGCATGGCGCCGCGAGCCATGTGCCGATGTTCAACAACCCGCTCGTCAGTACCGAGAAGCTGCTGATCGTCGGCGCCTCGACGGGGGGCACGGAAGCGATCCGCGAAGTGCTCACGCCGCTGCCGCCCGATGCGCCGGCCGTGCTGATCGCGCAGCACATGCCGCCCGGTTTCACGAAGTCGTTCGCGCAGCGCCTGAACGGTCTGTGCCGCATCACCGTGAAAGAAGCCGAGCACGGCGAGCGCGTGCTGCCCGGTCATGCGTATATCGCGCCGGGCCACGCGCACCTGCTGCTCGCGCGCAGCGGCGCGAACTACATCGCGCATCTGTCCGACGAGCCGCCGGTGAACCGTCACCGGCCGTCGGTCGACGTGCTGTTCCGTTCGGCGGCCAAGCACGCGGGCAAGAACGCGATCGGCGTGATTCTCACGGGCATGGGCCGCGACGGCGCGGCCGGTCTGCTCGAAATGCGTCAGGCCGGGGCGTATACGTTCGCTCAGGACGAGGCGAGCTGCATCGTGTTCGGCATGCCGCGCGAGGCGATTGCGATGGGCGCGGCCGACGACATCGCGCCGCTCTCCGACATGAGCCGTCGCGTGATGGCGCGTCTTGCGCTGATGGGAGACCGCGTGCAACGGGTATGATGCGTGCGCGCGCGAAGGTACGATCGGCGCGATCGGCAAATAGTGCGCAATGCGCGAACAATTAATTTGACTGGCCTCGCACCGAGCGAGTCCGGATAATTGCCAGGTCAAGCCTGGGGGAATGGAACTGTGATGGATAAGGGAATGAAGATTCTGGTGGTGGACGATTTTCCGACGATGCGCCGGATCGTTCGCAACCTGCTCAAGGAACTGGGCTACTCGAACGTCGATGAAGCCGAAGACGGCGCGGCGGGCTTGGCGCGTCTGCGCAGCGTCAACTACGATTTCGTGATTTCGGACTGGAACATGCCGAACCTGGACGGCCTGTCGATGCTCAAGGAAATCCGCGCCGACGCGCACCTCGCGCACCTGCCGGTGCTGATGGTGACGGCCGAATCGAAGAAGGAAAACATCATCGCCGCGGCGCAGGCCGGCGCGAGCGGCTACGTCGTGAAGCCGTTCACGGCAGCGACGCTCGACGAGAAGCTGAACAAGATTCTCGAGAAGATGGCCAAAACCGGGAGCTAACGCGTGAACGAGCCCATCAGCGCGCAGGCCGACGGCCTGCCGGACGGCACGGCGGAAGTTGAGGCGCTCCACCAGGAGTCGGGCGACCATGACGAGATCGCCACGGTCCGCATCCTCGCGCGCATTGGCCATGTGACGCGTACGCTGCGCGATTCGATGCGCGAGCTTGGCCTCGACAAGCACGTCGAACGCGCGGCCGAAGCCGTGCCCGACGCGCGCGACCGCCTGCGCTACGTCGCCAACATGACCGAGCAGGCCGCGGAGCGCGTGCTGTCGGCCATCGAGCAGGCCAAGCCGATGCAGGAGCAGCTCGAACGCGACGCGCGTGCGCTCGGCGCGCGCTGGGCGTCGTGGTACGACGCGCCGCTCGGCCGCGACGACGCCCGCGCACTGATGGACGAAACCCGCCGGTTCCTCGACGGCGTGCCGCAGGTCACCTCGGCGACGAGTCATCAACTGCTCGAAATCATGCTCGCGCAGGACTTCCAGGATCTCACGGGTCAGGTGATCAAAAAGATCATGGACGTCGTGTACCTGATCGAGCAGCAACTGCTCGGCGTGCTCGTCGAGAACATCGCGCCGGAGCAGCGCGAGCAGTTCGCGGCCTCGGCCGCGCATCTGAAGGAAGCCGAGGCGGGCAGCCCCGAATCGCTGATGAACGGGCCCCAGATCGCACCCGAAGGCAAGGCCGACGTCATGCAGGATCAAGGACAGGTCGACGATCTGCTCGCCAGCCTCGGGTTCTAGCCGCGCGAGCGGTTTTGCTGACGGCTAGCAAACACCGGGTGCTCTCCCAGGAGGCAAGCTGTAAGCCATTACGGGCATACTGCTTGCGCAAGTTGCGCGCGCGGGCGACGGCCGGACCGTTGCCCCGCAAGGCACACCAGCCGCTGTCGGTGCCGCCGGGCTCATTCCCCGGCTGGCTGGCCGGCGGATCATGCCACCTGGGGAGGGGTATGACACATTCAAATTCGAACGCTTCATATAGGCAAGCGCGGACCGCGCGGTTCGCGCCGCTGGCATTGTCGCTCGCTGCCGCACTGGCCTTCGCGCCGTCGGCGCAAGCCGCGTTAGGCGGCGCGCCGATCACGACGCCCGCGGGCGCGAGCGTGCGCACGCTCAGCGCCGCTGCGGCGCAGGCGGCGGCGAACCCGTCCAACGCACCGCTCGCGAAGCAGGCCGCGCAGGCCAGTGCAACATCGTCCACTGGATCAACAGCGGCGGCGCCTTACACGGTGCGTGAAACCACCCTGGCGAGCGGGACCGTCGTGCGCGAGTACGTCTCGCAGACGGGCACGGTGTTCGGCATCGCCTGGTCCGGCATGCAGCAGCCCGACCTCTCCGACCTGCTCGGCAGCTACTTTCCGCAGTACATCGCGGGCCTCGAGGCGCGCCGCGCCGCCGGCGCCGTGCGCGGTCCCGGCATCGTCGAACAGCCGGGGCTCGTCGTGCACTCGGGCGGCCACATGGGCGCGTTCTCGGGCCAGGCCTGGCTGCCGCAGTCTCTGCCCGCGGGTGTAACCGCGGCCGATATCCAATAACGCGAGGGAGGCATAAGTGTTCACACAACGAATGAACCTGCGCTTCCTGCGCGCGCTCGTGGCGCTCGGTGCTGCGGCGGCATTGGGTCTCGGTCTGGCCGCTTGCGGCGGCGGCGGCGGGAGCAGCAGCACGGCAACGACCAGCACCACCACCAGCTCGCCTTCGCTGCCGACGCCGCCGAGCCAGTCGCCGATTCCGGCCACGGCCTCGAACACCGCCCCCATCACGGTGAACAACGGCGTGGCGAACGGCATCAATATCCCGACCGTCAGCGTGACCGTGTGCGTCCATGGCACGGGCAACTGTCAGACCGTGAACAACGTCCAGGTGGATACGGCGTCGTTCGGGCTGCGCATCGTGGCGTCGCAACTGTCGTCGATCTCCGCTTCGATCTCCAAGAACCCCGCCTCGGTGGGCGGCTCGCTCGCCGAATGCATGACGTTCGCCGACAGCTATACGTGGGGCTCCGTGCGTAGCGTCGACGTGACAATCGGCAGCGAGACGGCAAGCAATATCCCGATCCAGATGATCGGCGACCTGTCGAATCCCGCGCCTTCGTCCTGTGCGAATTCCGGCGTCGCCGACACCACGTCGACCGATCTCGGCGCGAACGGCATTCTCGGCATCGGCGTCGCGCCCGTCGATTGCGGCGCGGCCTGCGCCTTGGCTCCGACGACCAACGGCTATGTCGCGTACTACTCGGGATGCCCGGCCAGCGGAAGCTGCTCGAGCACGTCGGCCCCGACGAGCCAGCAGGTCGCCAACCCGATCCCGAATTTCGCCTCGGACAACAACGGCGCGATCGTCGAGATGCAGCCGCTGTCGTATAACGGCGCGTCGTCGGCCACCGGGACGCTCGTGTTCGGCATCGGCACCGAGTCGAACAACACGCTGAGCGCGTCGAACAAGTTTCAGACCAACTCGTGGGGCGACCTCAGCAGCACGTTCAACGGCCAGTCGCTCAGTGCGTTCCTCGATACGGGCTCGAACGCGGTGTTCTTCAACGACAGCGCCATCCCCACGTGCAGCGGCTCGTCGAGCTGGTACTGCCCGTCCGCGCCGGTGGCACTGAGTGCGACGCTCACGGGCTTGAACGGCGCGAGCGGCACCGCGTCGTTCGTGGTGGCCAACGCGTCGTCGCTGTTCAGCGGCAATACCAACTTCGCCCTCAATGATCTCGGCGGCAAGTTCGGCTCGGCGAGCGACCTCGATCTCGGGCTGCCGTTCTTCTACGGCCGCTACGTCTACGTGGGCCAGGATCAGACCGCCACGGGCGGCCAGGCGCCTTACGTCGCTTTCTGACGCCGGATCGTCTCGCAATACCGCGAAGGGCGCGGCGCGGCAGTGATGCCGCCCGCGCCTTTTCTTTTTCCCGGTTTTGTCCCCACGCCGCATTCCGGCCCCCGATCCCCCATCCCCTGAAATGCCACTGTTTCTCCGGCTTACTCCCGCAATCGGCACTGGTGCGCCACGGCAATAATTGCTGTCACTGAAAAAGGGCGCTGGCGGTCGGGCACGGCTGCGCGCCACCGACCGGAGCATCCGTGGCTGAGGACAGCGACCTCGAAAAAACCGAATCCGCCACTCCCAGGCGCCTGCAGAAGGCGCGGGAGGAGGGGCAGGTTGCGCGTTCGCGGGAGCTTTCGACGTTCGCGCTGCTGTCGGCGGGCTTTTTCGGCACCTGGCTGCTGTCGGGCACGATCGGCTGGCATTTGCAGGGCATGTTGCGCAGCGCGTTCACGTTCAATCACGCGACGGCCTTCGATACGACCCGCATGCTGAACGGCGCCGGCGTCTCCGTGCGCGAAGGCCTGTACGCGGTCATGCCCGTGCTGGCGCTGACCGCCGTGGCCGCCGTGCTCGGGCCGATGGCGCTGGGCGGCTGGCTGTTCGCCACGAAGTCGCTCGAACCGAACTTCAACCGCCTGAACCCGATCGAGGGCCTCGGGCGCGTGTTTTCGCTAAACGGGCTGATCCAGCTCGGCATGGCGCTCGCGAAAACGCTCGTGGTCGGCGTGATCGCGACCATGGCGATCTGGACGCGGCGCGACGACGTGCTCGGCCTCTTCATGCAGCCCACGCCGACGGCGTTCGCGAGCGCGATGCATCTGATCGCGGTTTGCTGCGGCACGACGGTCGCAGGCATGTTCCTGCTGGCCGGGCTCGACGTGCCGTATCAGCTCTGGAATTACTACCGCAAGCTGCGCATGACGAAGGAAGAGGTCAAGCGTGAGCATCGCGAAAACGAAGGCGATCCGCACGTCAAAGGCCGCATCCGTGCGCAGCAGCGTGCGATGGCGCGCCGCCGGATGATGGCGCAGGTGCCGAAGGCCGACGTGGTGGTGACGAACCCGACGCACTTCGCGGTCGCGCTGCAGTACACGGACGGCGAGATGCGCGCGCCGAAGGTGATCGCCAAGGGCGTGAACCTCGTGGCGGCGCGCATCCGCGAAATCGCCACGGAGAACAACGTGCCGTTGCTCGAAGCGCCGCCGCTCGCCCGTGCGCTGTATCACAACGTGGACCTGAACAAGGAAATTCCGGGGCCGCTTTACGGTGCCGTCGCGCAGGTGCTCGCCTGGGTGTACCAGTTGAAGCGCTTTCGCGAGCAGGGCGGCGACGTGCCGATGGCGCCGACCGATCTCGAGGTGCCGCCCGAACTGGATCGTGGCGCCGTCGCCGACGCGGATGCCGATGAGGAAGCGAGCGAAGCGCTCGGCCCGGACAACGAAGGAGTATCTGAATGAACGCCCGCACCGGAGGATTTTTCGCGCGCCGCCCGGACGTGCTGCAAGGCACGAACCTGCGCGCACTGGCGGGGCCGATCCTCATCTGCATGATCCTCGGCATGATGATCCTGCCGTTGCCGCCGTTCCTGCTGGATCTGCTGTTCACGTTCAACATCGCGCTGTCGGTGATGGTGCTGCTCGTGAGCATGTACACGACCAAGCCGCTCGACTTCGCCGCGTTCCCGAGCGTGCTGCTGTTCTCGACGCTGTTGCGCCTCTCGCTGAACGTTGCGTCCACCCGGATCGTGCTGCTCGAAGGCCATACGGGGCCGGGGGCGGCCGGTCAGGTGATCGAATCGTTCGGGCACTTCCTCGTCGGCGGCAACTTCGCCGTCGGTATCGTCGTGTTCGTGATTCTCATGGTCATCAACTTCATGGTGATCACGAAGGGCGCGGGGCGTATCGCCGAAGTGTCGGCGCGCTTCACGCTCGATGCGATGCCCGGCAAGCAGATGGCCATCGACGCCGACCTGAACGCCGGCCTCATCAACGAAGAGGCCGCCCGCAAGCGCCGTAGCGAGATCGCCCAGGAAGCCGAGTTCTACGGTTCGATGGACGGCGCGAGCAAGTTCGTGCGCGGCGACGCGATCGCGGGCCTGCTGATCATGGTGATCAACATCGTCGGCGGGCTGATCGTCGGCGTCGCGCAGCACGGCATGGATTTCGCGTCGGCGGGCAAGACCTATACGCTCTTGACGATCGGTGACGGCCTCGTCGCGCAGATTCCGTCGCTCGTGATTTCGACGGCGGCCGGCGTGATCGTCTCGCGCGTGGCGACCAACGAGGACATCGGCACCCAGCTCACCACGCAACTGTTCACGAACCCGCGCGTGCTGATCATCACCGGCACGATCATCGCGATGATGGGCGTGATTCCGGGCATGCCGCACTTCGCGTTTCTGCTGCTCGGCGGCGGGGCGATCCAGCTCGGCCGCGTCTTGAAGAAGAAGGCCGCGGAGAAGCTGTCGAGCGCCGTGGTGGCCGAGGTCACGCCGCAGGCGCAGACGCCGGCCGAAGCGGCCGAGGCCAGTTGGGACGACGTCGCGCTCATCGACGTGCTCGGCCTCGAAGTGGGCTACCGCGTGATTCCGCTCGTCGACAAGAACACCGACGGCGAACTGCTCAAGCGCATCAAGAGCATCCGCAAGAAGTTCGCGCAGGAAATCGGCTTCCTGCCGCCGGTCATCCACATCCGCGACAACCTCGAACTGCGTCCGAACGCGTACAGCATCAAGCTCAAGGGCGTCGAGATCGGCACCGGCGAGGCGTTCCCGGGCCAGTGGCTCGCGATCAATCCGGGGCAGGTCAGCGCGGCGCTGCCCGGCACGCCGACCACCGATCCGGCGTTCGGCCTGCCCGCGGTCTGGATCGATACGAACATGCGTGAGCAGGCGCAGGTGTTCGGCTACACGGTCGTCGACGCGAGTACCGTGGTCGCGACCCATCTGAATCACCTCGTCGTCACGCACGCCTCGGAACTGCTGGGCCGCCGCGAAGTGCAGGCGCTGATCGAGCGCGTGCAGAAGGATGCGCCGTCGCTGGTCGAGGACCTCGTGCCGAAGGTGCTGTCGTTCACGACGCTGCAGAAAGTGCTGCAGAACCTGCTCGAAGAGGGCGTGCCGATCCGCGACATGCGCTCGATCCTCGAATCGCTCGCCGAGCACACGCCGCGCATCACCGACGCCAACGACCTCACGGCCGCCGTGCGCATCTCGCTCGGCCGCGCGATCACCCAGCAATGGTTCCCGGGCAACGGCGACATGCAGGTCATGGGGCTCGACGCGAATCTCGAACGCGTGCTCTCGCAGACGCTCGCGTCCGGTCCGAACCCGGGCCTGGAACCCGGCCTCGCGAACACGCTGCTCACGCAGACCCAGAACGCGATGACGCGCCAGCAGGGCGCGGGCCTCTCGCCGGTGCTGCTCGTGCAGCACTCGCTGCGGCCGATGCTGTCGCGCTTCCTGCGGCGCAGCCTGCCTGCACTGAAGGTGCTGTCGTACGCGGAAGTGCCCGATACGCGCAGCGTGAAGGTCGTCAACGTGGTGGGCCAGTGAGCCTGATGCCCCGGTGATCGCCTGGCGGGTGCCGGGCGCCATTGCCTGAATTGCCCACTTTTCCCCGTCTTGATCCACCGATCGTGACACCGCGCGCTTCGAAATAATTCAAGCATCTACAGAGGTCCTGCAAGGCGGCGCGACAACGTTGTCGCGCCGTCGATCACCGCAGGGCCAGCAGCGAACCAGCAGTACACCGGCAGCAAAACGCGCAGCGCGCGCGCCGTACACCTCATCGGGGGCTCAGCTTGAACATTCGGAAATTCATCGCGGGAACGAGTCGCGACGCCTTGCGCCTCGTGCGCGAAGCACTGGGCGCAGACGCGGTCGTGCTCTCGAACCGGACGCTCGATGACGGCAACGTCGAAATCGTCGCGCTCGCCGACAGCGATCTCGCCGCGGTGGTGCCGGCCGAGGCGCGGGCCACGGGCCTGCCGGGCGGCACGCCGTCGCTGCCGCGTCCGGCTGCTGCTGCCGCCGGCGGTGCGAATCCTGGCGTTGCGAACCCCTATGCGAGCGGGATGCCCGATCTGTTCTCGTCGGTGTTCGGTGCGAGCCCGCAGGTCGATGGCCAGCCGGGCGCGCCTTCCGCGTTCGCTTATGCGGCTGCTGCCGCGTCCTCCGCCGACTATACGGACGATGCGGACGACGGCGACGACGCCGATACCAGCGTTTCCATCGGCCTGAACGCGGCACGGGCCGCTGCGCCGCGGGGTCCGTCGACGCCGGCAGCCAACGTCGCAAACAGCGCCGCGCAGTCCCATATGAAGATGCCGTCGCTCACGCCGAGCGAGACGCCGAATCCGCTGTCGCCGAAGGAAGCCGCCGCGCTGCTCGAACAGGCGGTCAAGCGTGCGGGCTTCGAGACGCCCATCCAGACCGATCCGCGCACGATGGCCGAGACGAATCCCTGGCTGCTCGATCACGCACGCCGTATCGCGCAGAACGAAGCGGCCCGCGCGGGGCTGACGCCGTCGGCGGCCATGGCGAAGGGCCTTGGCATGCCGGCCGATCCCGTGCATCCCGCCGACGTCGACACCGTCACGCCGGAGTGGGCGCGCGAAGCCGCCGACGTGGCCGCCCGCCGCGCCGCGCAGCGTCTGGGCTTCGGCGCCGATGCGGCAGCCAGCAACAACAACGGTGGCAACAACGGTGGCAACAGCAGCACCACGGCCGCCGCCGGCACCTCCGCGCAGAACATGAGCGAGGCGATTCGCTCGCGCATCGAGCAGGTGGTCAACGAGACCGTGATGAACGAACTCGCGTCGCTGCGCGGGATGATGGAAGAGCAGTTCGCCGGTCTGATGTGGGGCGAGCGCCAGCGCCGCAATCCGGTCCAGGGCGCGCTCACGAAACAGTTGTTCGCGGCCGGCTTCTCGGCGCAGCTCGTGAAGATGGTGATCGAGCGCCTGCCCGCCGACGCGACCGAGGAAAGCGGCCTGGAGTGGATCCAGTCGGTGCTCGAATCGAATCTGCCGGTGCTCGAAAACGAAGAAGCGCTGATGGAGCGCGGCGGCGTGTTCGCGCTGATGGGCCCGACCGGCGTCGGCAAGACCACGACCACCGCCAAGCTCGCCGCGCGCTGCGTGATGCGCTTCGGCGCGAGCCGCGTGGCGCTGCTCACGACCGACAGCTACCGGATCGGCGGCCACGAGCAACTGCGCATCTTCGGCAAGATCCTCGGCGTCTCGGTGCACGCGGTGCGCGACGGCGCGGACCTGCAACTCGCGCTCACGGAACTGAAGAACAAGCACATCGTGCTGATAGACACGATCGGCATGAGCCAGCGCGACCGCGCCGTGGCCGATCAGATCGCCATGCTGTGCGGCGCGGGCCGCCCGGTGCAGCGTCTGTTGCTGCTCTCGGCGACGAGCCACGGCGACACGCTCAACGAAGTCGTGCAGGCCTACCAGAGCGCGCCCGACCGTGCGCCGCTCACCGGCTGCATCCTCACGAAGCTCGACGAGGCGACGAACCTCGGCAGCGCGCTCGATACCGTGCTGCGCTACAAGCTGCCGGTGCACTACGTCTCGACGGGCCAGAAGGTGCCTGAGAACCTCTACGTGGCCACGCGGCGCTTCCTGATTCGCAGTGCGTTCTGCATCCCGCGCGAAGATTCGCCGTTCGTGCCGCACGAGGACGACATCCCGGCGCTGCTGTCGGCGCTGTCGATGCGGGGAGGCTCGCAGGCCCCCGAGGTCCGTTTTGGATAAGTTCGTCATCGATCAGGCCGAAGGGCTGCGGCGGATGCTCGCGCCCGAAGTCGCGCGCGTGATCGCCGTGACGGGGGCATCGGGCGCGGGGCGCACGACCACCGTGGTCAATCTCGCGGCCGCGCTCACGGCGCAGGGCAAGGACGTGCTCGTGATCGACGAGTGCGTGGGCCCGCAGTCGGTGTGCGCGATGCTCGGCACCGTGCGCGGCGCGGGCAATCTCGCGCTGGTGATGCGCGGCGAGCGGACCATTGCCGAAGCCGCGGGACGCCATGCGGGCGGCTACGGCGTGATCGTCGCGTCGCGCGAAAACCGCGCGCACTACACGGGCGAGCAACTGGGCCGGTTGCTGGCGGGACCCGCCAATGTCGTGCTGATCGATGCGCAGATCGACGCGGACGGTGCGCTGTCGGCGCTCGCGCTGCAAGCGCAGGACGTGCTCGTCGTGACGCGTGTCGGCGGGCAGTCGCTCACCGACACCTACGCAGCCTTGAAACGTCTGCACTTCGCGCACGCGATCGGCCAGTTCCATGTGCTGGCCAACGCCGTGCCGGGCACGACGGTCGGTGCCGGCACGCCGGGCGCCGCGGCGCTCGAGCACCTCGCGGGTGTGGCGGGCCGCTATCTGGGCATCGCGCTGCAAAGCGCGGGCTGTATCGCCGACGATCCGCTCACGGCGCGCGCGCGGGTTCTCGGGCGCTCGATCGTCGACGCGTTTCCGTCGGCGGTCTCCGCGCGCGATTACCGCAGGCTGGCCGCCGAGCTGCCGCATTGGCCGCTGCGCCCGCCGCTGTCGGCGGGTGCGTCGGGTGCGCAGGGAGCGGCGGCAGCCGCGGGATCCGCGGCAGCAGGCAAGGATTCATCGAGTTTCAACGTTGCAGGCAATCAGCCTGCGAGTGCGCCGGGCCGTTCAGGCTATCGGGCCGATTCAACCGTGCCGCAGCGTACGACGCAACGCACGACGCAGCACGCATAAGCGGCGCTTACCGACCATGGGATACGCGACGCAGGAGAGCATGATGTACAACGCTCAAGGAAAGATCTCGCAGGCCGATGTGCTGGCGAAATACGCGCCGCTCGTGCGGCGCCTGGGACTGCAGCTCGTCGCCAAGATGCCTGCCAGTGTGGATCTCGACGACCTGATCCAGGCCGGGATGATCGGTCTGCTCGATGCGGCCAATCGCTACAAGGAAGACCAGGGCGCGCAGTTCGAGACCTACGCGAGCCAGCGCATTCGCGGCGCGATGCTCGACGAGCTGCGCAGCAACGACTGGCTGCCGCGGAGTCTGCGACGGACCTCGCGCGAGGTCGAACAGGCCGTGCATCAGGTCGAGCAGCGCTTGGGGCGCGCGGCCAGCGAGACCGAGATCGCCGAGCATCTGAGCATGCCGCTCGACGAATATCAGTCGATGCTGCAGGACCTGCACGGCAGCCAGTTGATCTACTACGAAGACTTCGACCGCTCGGCCGAGGACGAACCGTTTCTCGATCGCTATTGCGTCGATCACACCGATCCGCTTTCGGCGCTGCTCGACGACAGCCTGCGCGGCGCGCTGATCGAAGCGATCGACCGCTTGCCCGAGCGCGAGAAGCTGCTGATGTCGCTGTATTACGAGCGCGGGATGAATCTGCGCGAGATCGGCGCGGTTATGGAAGTGAGCGAGTCGCGTGTATGCCAGTTGCACAGCCAGGCCGTGGCGCGACTGCGCACGCGTTTGCGCGAGCTTGCGTGGGCGGGGACTGACCGGCAGGGGTAGGGGGCGCCAGCGGCAGGTAGCGGTGGCAAAACAAAAAAGCCGAAGCGGGAATGCTTCGGCTTTTTTGTTGCCCTTTGGATGTGAATTGCACATCGACGATGTATTTCGTACATCAACGATGTCTAGCGTACTTTAGAACCTGAACGCCGGCATCTTCCCATCCGGCCCATAAAACCCCGGCGCGGCTTTTTTCCCGGCGATATCCCCGCGCAGGATCGCGATCGAGCGCTGGTTATGTTCCATGCGCGTGCGAATCATCATCCCGACGGTCAGGTTCGCGCGGCGCGCGCGATCGGTCGATCCCTTGAGCAGCTTCCACTGGCCGGCCAGCCGCGTATCGCGCTCGCACGCCATCTCGATGCCCTTGGGGCCGTGCGGCAATCCCAGCGTCGCGAGTTCGGCGTCGCGCATCTTTTCGAGCGCGGCGAGCCGCTGTGTCAGCGCGGTCTTCTGCGCGACGATCTGCGGCAGCGTGTGCATGCCGTCGACGCTCGTGAGCGCCTTCTGCTCGACGGCGAGCAGCGAAGCGTAAGCCTCGACAGCAGCATGTTCATCGATCAGCATGGCAAGCAGGGCGTCTTTCATGTCCGAAGCGCAAAAGGATCAGTTGCGGCGAGCGTTCAGTTCGCCGAGGTGGGTTTGAGCAGGCTGCGCGCCGTTTCGAGCACGCCGTCCGCGATCTTGCTCGTGTCGATCTGCAGCGTGCCGTTGCGCAGCGCGTCCTTGATCGCGTTGACCTGGTCCATGTCGATGTCGGCCGAGCCGCTCGCCGCAAGCGAGCGCAGCGACGACGACAGCGACGAAAGGCTCACGTTCGAATCGCCGCCCGCGCTCGTCGACGGGGAAGCCGAAGCCGAGGCTCCCGCGTTCGCGCCACCGGCGTTCGTCGCGTCAGTGGCGTCGCTTTGCTGCGTACGGCTCACGCCGCCCTGAAGCGAGCGCGCGCCATTGGTGTTGGTGGAGTCAATTTTCACGATGGGCCTTCCTGATCGATTTGATCATGATATCGGCATACGGCGGCCCAACTTTAGGAAAAAACTCCCGACGTTACATGCTGTTACGTGCTGTTACTCTTGCTGTTACGTTCTGCGCCGCCGGGGTCGCCGCGAGCCTTACCCGGCGGCCCTGAGCTCAGATCGGCACCTGCACGGTGTTGGCGTCCTTCACGACGCCGGTGACGATCTGGCCCCCGGCGGTGCGCACGCGCACCATCTGCCCCGGCGACGCGGTATTGAGCGCGCTGCCTTCGGAGGAGATCGAGAAATTCGTCCCTTCGGCGACGACCTTCACCGTCTGTCCGATGACCACCGACGCCGCGCTGCGCAGCATGTCCGTGCGCAGCGGCAGTCCGGCCGAGATGCGCATGAGCGCGAGCGCGCCGGCGGCCTGCGACGGATCGGTGATGATCGTGCGCGGCAGGTTCGCGAGGTCGCCCGCGCGCGGCACGAGGTCCGCGCCCGAGATCAACTGGCCCGGTTCGATCTGGCGTCCGGCCGTGTAATACGTCACTTCGACGGCCACGCGCGCCGCCACGTACAGCGTCCACGGTTTCGCGCCGACGCAGCGCACGCCGACGGTCGTGTGACCCCAGGCCGGCGCGCCGGGCGGCGAGAACGGTTCGAGCTGCGTGCAGGCGGCGAGGCCGCGCGGAAACACGGGCGAGACCGTGATCTCGACGTGGCCCGGCAAGCCGGCGGACTGCTGCTGGAGATACGTGAGCGCGGTGGCGCGGATCGACTCGCCGTCCTCCTGGCCCGCCGGGACCGGCTGGGCCGCGGACGATTGCGCGGCGTTCATCACCGGCGCGGGTGCCGCCGGGTTCGCGGCGGGAACGCGCACGCCGGCCGCGGCGGCGTAGCGCGCGATGGCATTCGCGCGCGCGTTGGCGGCGTTGAGCGCGGCGGTGTCGGCGGCCGGATTGGCCACATTCACGGAGCGCACGGCGTTCGCGCCATTCACACCATTCGCACCGACGACAACCTGCGCCACGCCACTGGCCGCCACGCCGGGCGCCGGAATCGTGACGATCTTGATGGTGGAAGCCCCGGCCCCGGCCCCGGCCTGCGATGAAGCGCTCTGACGCTCACCGGGCCCGGGAATCGTGATCATGCCGCTTTGCGCTGCGTCGTCGCGCGCGGTGGCCTCGTCGCGGCGCATGATTTCGGCGGGCGATGCGGTCGCGAGCCCCGTGGCGCCGGACGCAGCCATGCCGCTGCCCGGCGCATTCAGCATCGCGTTCATCCGCGCCGCATCGGCGCCGCCCGGATCGCCGCGTCCGGGAATGTAGATCTGTCCAGCCGGTGTCTGGGCGAGCGCGACGCCGCCCGCGAGACCGCAGCACAGCGCGAGCACGGGCGCAGCGACACAGGCCCTGACGCGCGCGCGCAAAGAGTCGGTCTGCGGCATCGTCGTTTCTCCGTCCCATGCATTGATACGCCTCGCATTCTAGGCGGCGAACCCCGTGCGTTTGCGTCGAATAGAGGGGTGCTTTACCGGCTATTCGTCCGATAGCTTCTTGTCACGCCCCCCTAATATCCCTCTCCATGCGAAAAGGTCTGCGCGTGTTTCGCGCGCCAGCCGTCGCGGATTTCGTGTCATGGAGGACGCCCGATGCTGGACAAACTCGACGCCGAATTTGCGTTCGGCCGCGAAGCGCTCGATGTGCGCGCCACGCGCCAGGCGCTGCTGTCTTCGAACATCGCGAACGCCGATACGCCGGGCTATCTCGCGCGTGACGTCGACTTCTCGGCGTCGCTCGCGGGTGCGCTCAAGCAGCAGGGCGCGACCAACGTGCCGGGCCTGCCCGGCTTCAGCGGCGACCTGAGCAGCGGCAATGCGCAGCCGCTCGCGCTGGCGCAGCCGGCGGGCGCGACGAGCGGTCTGGAGATGACGGCGACACACGCGGGCGACATGCAGGGCGACGCCACGCTGATGCCAGTGGGCGGCCCGACCCAGCAGTACACGAGCCAACTGATGTACCGCAATCCGACTCAGCCCTCGCTCGACGGCAACACGGTCGATCTCGACACCGAGCGCGTGCAGTTCGCCGACAACTCGCTGCATTTCGAGTCGGGGATGACGGTCCTTTCGCAACAGATCAAGACGATGCTTTCGGCGATCACGTCGGGTTCGAGCTAAGCGGAGAGACCCGGCGCGAGGCCCGACGCGAATTCCCGCGCAAGAGAAGCGCGAAAAGCAGCAGGACACGAGTTCATATTGCCGAGAGGTCAATGAAACCATGCCAAACCTGATGAACATCTTCAGCGTTGCCGGCTCCGCCATGACGGCCGAGTCGGAACGTCTGAACGTGACGGCGTCGAACCTCGCCAACGCGGATTCGACCACCGGCCCCGACGGCCAGCCCTACAAGGCCAAGCAGGTCATCTTCGCGGTCGATCCGCTCGGCGGCGCGCGCTCGCAGTCGGGCCAGCAGGTCGGCGGCGTGCGCGTGACGAGCGTGGTCGACGACCCGACGCCGATGAAGAAGACCTACGACCCGACCAACCCCGCCGCGGACTCGGACGGCTACGTGACGATGCCGAACGTCAATCCGGTGGAAGAGATGGTCAACATGATTTCGGCGTCGCGCTCGTACCAGGCCAACGTCGAGACGCTGAACACGGCCAAGGATCTGATGCTCAAGACCTTGACGATCGGCACCTGATCCGCCGGCCAGGGCGGCTTCGAGATCGCCCGGCCAGGCAAACGTTACGCCACGCACACCACACGCACATGGCACACCAGGCATACCAAGCAGCGCACCAGGCGCACCCGAGGAGAACGCGTTGACCAGCACCGTTATTGGCGGCAGCACCGCCACCATTTCGCCGCAACTGCTCGACACGATGAACCCGAACAGCGCGAGCAGTGCGACGTCGTCCAGTTCGGCTACCGACACGAGTTCGAGCAGCCTGCAGCAGACGTTCCTGCAACTGCTCGTCACGCAGTTGCAGAACCAGGATCCGACCGATCCGATGGACAGCTCGCAGATGACTTCGCAGCTGGCCCAGATCAACACGGTGTCGGGCATCAGCCAGCTCAACACGTCGCTGTCGTCGCTGTCGACGCAACTGTCCGCGGGCCAGAACGCCCAGGCGGCGCTCTTGATCGGCTCGACCGTGCTGGCGCCGGGAAGCAGCGTGACGGTGTCGGGCGGCTCGGCGCCGGAGCTGGGCGTCTCGCTGCCGTCGGCGGCCTCGGACGTGAAGCTCACGGTCAGCAATTCGGCGGGCCAGGTGGTCAACACGTACGACCTCGGCGCACAGCAGGCCGGCACGATCCCGGTGACCTGGACGGCGGTGGATTCGTCGGGCAACGCGGTCGCGGACGGCACCTACACGATCAGCGCCACGGCAACGGTCGACGGCCAGTCCGCGACGGCCACCCCGCTCGTCGCGAGCCAGGTCCAGAGCGTCATGCAGCAGTCCGACGGCAGCGCGGGTCTGTCGCTCGCGAACGGCAGCACCGTCGCGCTGTCGAGCGTCGCCGGCATCCTCTGATCGAGACATAACGCAAACGCGGAGTACGGAACATGGGTTACCAACAAGGGTTGAGCGGCCTCGCCGCATCGTCGAACGACCTCGACGTGATTGGCAACAACATCGCCAACGCGAACACGGTCGGCTTCAAGGAAAGCACCGCCGAATTCGCGGACATGTACGCGAATTCGGTCTCGAGCGTGATCAACAACCAGATCGGTCTGGGCGCGACGGTCGCAAGCATTCAGCAGGATTTCTCGCAGGGCACGATCAACACGACGGGGCAGGCGCTCGACGTGGCGATCAACGGCAACGGCTTCTTCCAGATGTCGAATAACGGCACGATTACGTATTCGCGTAACGGCGTGTTCGAACTGAACAAGAACGGCAATATCGTCGATGGCGAAGGCAATGACCTGATGGGCTACGCGGCGAATACGAACGGCGTGGTCAACACGGCGCAGACGGTGCCGCTCACGGTGCCGACCACCAACATCGCGCCGCTGCCGACCTCGAACATCGTGGCGCAGCTGAACCTGGACGCCCAGGCCACGGCGCCGACCGCCTCGCCGTTCGACGCGACGAATCCGGACACCTACAGCTACTCGACCTCGCTCACGGGCTACGACTCGCTCGGCGGCTCCGAGCAGGTCAATCTGTACTTCGTGCAGACCCCGCCGAGCGGCACGGGCGGCACGGGTGCGGCCGAAGTCTATGCCGTGGTCAACGGCGACACGGCGAACCCGCAGGATCTCGGCACGATGACGTTCAACTCGGCGGGCCAGCTCTCGGGTACGGTGGAGCCGGGCACCGGCATCGTCACGGCCACCACGACCACCACCGACGCGGCCGGCAACGTCCTCAGCACGACCACGTCGAACATCGCCAACGGCGGTACGGTGCCCGCGACGGCGACCACCACCGACGCGGCCGGCGACACGGTGACGACCACCTACGCGCTGACCACGCCCGCCGTCGCCACGGCCAGCAACGGCACGTTCGTGATGAACGTGAACCCGACCGACGGCGCGGCCACCTCGACGATCAACGTCGACTTCTCGGGCACGACCCAGTACGGCGGCGCGAGCGGCGTGAACAACCTCGAGCAGGACGGCTACGCGAGCGGCACGCTGTCGAACTTCTCGATCGGCTCGGACGGCACGATCACGGGCAACTACTCGAACGGCCAGACCATGGTGCTCGGTCAGGTCGTGCTCGCGACCTTCAACGACCCGAACGGGCTCGTGAACCTCGGCGGCAACCAGTTCGAGGCGACGCTGCAGTCGGGCGTCGCGCAGATCTCGGCGCCGGGCAGCACGAACCACGGCTCGCTGCAGGGCGGCGCGCTCGAAGAGTCGAACGTCGACTTGACGAACCAGCTCGTCGACCTGATCACCGCGCAGCGCAACTATCAGGCGAACGCGCAGACGATCAAGACGCAGCAGACCGTCGACCAGACGCTGCTGCAGATGTAAGCCATTCACCAGCCACTGGACGCTTTAAGGGCGAATCATGGACCGACTGATCTATACCGCGATGACGGGTGCGAGCGAGGCGCTCGACCAGCAGGCCGTCATCGCGAACAACCTGGCGAACGTCTCGACCACGGGTTTTCGCGCGCAGCTTGCCAACTTCCGCGACGTGCCGATGTCGTTCGGCGACGGCTCGTCCGTCAACGATCTGACGACGCGCACGTTCGTGCTGTCGGCGACGCCGGGTGCGGACATGACGCCCGGCGCGATCTCGCGCACCGGCAACCCGCTCGACATCGCGATCCAGGGCCAGGGCTTCATGGCCGTGCAGGATGCCAACGGCAACGAGGCGTACACGCGCGCCGGCAATCTGCACGTCGATGAAAACGGCCAGTTGATGACGGCGGAGAACCAGCAGGTGATCGGCAGCGGCGGCCCAATCGCGGTGCCGCCGGGCTCGGCGGTGACGATCGGCTCGGACGGCACGGTCTCGGCGATCTCGCCGGGCAGCCAGCCGAACGCGATCGCGATGATCGACCAGATCAAGTTCGTGAACCCGCCCGCGGGCACGCTCACGCGCAGCGACGACGGTCTGTTCCGCACCGCCGACGGCAACCCCGCGGACGCCGATCCGACCGTGCAGATCGCCACCGAATCGCTCGAAGGCAGCAACGTGAACCCGGTGGCGGCGATGGTCTCGATGATCACGAACGCGCGCCAGTTCCAGATGCAGACGCAGTTGCTGAAGACCGCCGACACGAACGAACAAAGCGCCAACCAGTTGCTGCAGTTCAGCAGCTAAGCAGGCAACTGAGTAGGCAACTGAGCAAGCAGCCCGGCAAACAGCCAGGCATTGTGTGCCGCGCCGCGCGCGGCCCGACCCGGAGAAATACACCGTGAATCGATCGCTCTACATCGCCGCGACCGGCATGAATGCGCAACAGTCGCAGATGGACGTGATCTCGAACAACCTCGCGAACGTGAGCACCAATGGCTTCAAGGGTTCGCGCGCCGTGTTCGAAGACCTGATGTACCAGACGCTGCGCCAGCCGGGCGCGAACTCGACGCAGGAAACCGAGCTGCCCTCGGGCAGCCAGGTCGGCACCGGCGTGCAGGAAGTCGCGACCGAGCGTCTGTACACGCAGGGCAACCTGCAGCAGACCGGCAACTCGACCGACCTCGCCATCAACGGCGCGGGCTTCTTCCAGGTGCAGATGCCCGACGGCACGACCTCGTACACGCGCGACGGCTCGTTCCAGACCAACGCGGAAGGTCAGCTCGTGACCGCGAGCGGCTACCAGGTGGTCCCGGCCATCACGGTGCCGCCGAACGCCACCTCGCTCACGGTCGGCAGCGACGGCGTGGTGACCTGCACGACCGCGGGTTCGACCAAGAACACGACGCTCGGCACGATCCAGCTCGCGATGTTCATCAACCCGACCGGCCTGCAGTCGAACGGCGGCAACCTCGTGTCGGAAACGGCTTCGTCCGGTGCGCCGACGATCACGTCGCCGGGCCTGAACGGTTCGGGCTCGGTCAACCAGGGTTACGTCGAAACGTCGAACGTGAACGTCGTGCAGGAACTCGTGAACATGATCGAGACCCAGCGCGCGTACGAAATCAACAGCAAGGCAGTCACGACGTCGGACCAGATGTTGCAGACGCTCACGCAGATGCAGGTTTGATGAAGCAACGAGTTGAGATGGTGACCAGCATGGCCGGACGTCTGAATCAATGCATGCGCGGGGTTGGCTTCGTGGGGCTCGTGGCCCTCGCGGGGCTGCTCGCGCTCGGCGGCTGCGCGTATCTGCCCAAGCGGGAGCCGATCACGCAGCAGCCGATGACGGCCGTGCCGCCGTCGCCGCCGCCCAACGCCTCGGCGGGCGCGATCTTCAATCCCGGCTACGCAGGCAGACCGCTCTTCGAAGACCAGCGTCCGCGCAACATCGGCGACATTCTCACGATCGTGATCGCCGAAAACATCAACGCGCAGAAGTCCTCGGGCGCCAATACGAGCCGCACCTCGGCCACGCAGTTCGGCACCACCAGCTCGGGCTTCCTGAGCGGGCTGTTCGGCAAGATGAACATGAATTCGACCGGCGCCAACACGTTCGCGGGCGCGGGCGGGGCCAACGCCTCGAACACGTTCAACGGCGTGCTGACCGTGACCGTCACGAACGTGCTGCCCAACGGCAATCTCGTCGTGTCCGGCCAGAAAGTCATGCTGATCAACCAGGGCAATGAGTACGTGCGGTTCTCCGGCGTGGTCAACCCGAATACCGTGGCCGGCGACAACTCCGTGCTCTCCACCGACGTCGCCGACGCCCGCATCGAATACTCGGCCAAGGGCGCCATCAACGAGGCGGAGACCATGGGCTGGCTGCAACGCTTCTTCCTGAACATCGCACCATGGTGAAGATCCGTTTTCCGCAGGCGCGCGGCGCCATCGGCTCGGCACTGGCCGGCGCGCTGCTCATCGTCGCCACGCTGCTCTCTGCCCCCGCGCACGCCGAGCGCGTGAAGGACCTCGTCTCGATCCGCGGCGTGCGCGACAACCCGCTGATCGGCTATGGCCTCGTGGTGGGCCTCGACGGCACGGGCGACCAGACCACCCAGGCGCCGTTCACGACGCAGACGCTCGCGAACATGCTCGCGAACCTCGGCATCTCGATCAACAACACGTCGAGCGCGAACAGCACCACCTCGCCGCTCACGAACATGCAGTTGAAGAACGTCGCCGCGGTGATCGTGACGGCCGTGCTGCCGCCGTTCGCGCGTCCCGGCGAGGCGATCGACGTGACGGTGTCGTCGCTCGCGAACGCCAAGAGCATTCGCGGCGGCACGCTGCTGCTCACGCCGCTCAAGGGCGCGGACGGCCAGGTCTACGCGCTCGCGCAGGGCAACGTGGCGGTGGGCGGCGCCGGGGCTTCCGCCAACGGCAGCCGCGTGCAGGTGAACCAGCTCGCGGCGGGGCGCGTGGCGGGCGGCGCGATCGTCGAGCGCTCGGTGCCGGACGCCGTCGCGCGGCCTGGCGGCCTGCTGCAGATGGAAGTCAACGATATGGACTACGACACGACGCAGCGCATCGTGGCGGCCATCAACAACATGTTCGGCCAGGGCGTGGCCGAGCCCGTCGACGGCCGCACGATCGAAGTGCACGGGCCGAGCGATCCGGGCCAGCAGGTCTCGTTCATCGCGCAGATCCAGAACCTCAACGTGAATCCGGCGCAGCCGGCCGCGAAGGTGATCCTGAACGCGCGCACGGGCTCGATCGTCATGAACCAGATGGTGACGTTGCAGAGTTGCGCGGTGGCGCACGGCAACCTCTCTGTCGTTGTGAACACGACGCCGGTGGTGAGCCAGCCGGGCGCGTTCTCGAACGGCAATACCGTAGTGGCACGCCAGTCGCAGATCCAGATGAAGCAGGACAATGGATCGCTCAAACTTGTGACGGCAGGTGCCAATCTCGCCGATGTCGTGAAGGCGCTCAATGCGCTGGGCGCGACGCCGGCGGACCTCATGTCTATCCTGCAGGCGATGAAGGCGGCGGGCGCATTGCAAGCCGACCTCGAAATCATCTAAGGAAAGCGAGATGGACA
>Ga0131853_10004904_pt1 | contig 24067 bp, 17 predicted proteins | sample TergutLab28metaG_FD_92764 | JGI IMG/M metagenome (GOLD analysis project Ga0131853, IMG submission 92764) | Labiotermes labralis P1 segment gut microbial communities from Petit-Saut dam, French Guiana - Lab288 P1 (version 2) (version 2) | ecosystem: Host-associated > Arthropoda: Insects >...
ACAATGACTACACAACCAAGTGAAATGCATCACACCAATAAGGTGCGTAGAAAAATATGAAAATGTTTGATATTTTACATACATGACTGCTGAAATTCACTACTACTATTTCAGTAAGCCTGCTACGCTACCAAATGTAAAACAAGTCCATACACCCACTCACAAAACCTAATCTGATGTTTGTGATGTTTATTGGACCGTGCATCATTGTAATAACTGAAGAATAAAAAACCAACTAGATGCCACTTATTATTTTATTGTACTTATTATAGGCTCAACATGTTTCGGGCATAGTAATGCCCGAAACATGTTGAGCCTATAAGAAGTACAATAAAATAATAAGTGACATCTGGTTGGTTTTTTATTCTTCAGTTATCACAAACCTAAATTAAATTTTACTATTTCCCACTTTTCATTACAATATATCGAGTACAGGGCGTATCACTACCTATGACCCTGCGAAATTAAAGTGGCGTATGGGTATTCTCAGTGGCATGATGTCCAGACCATAACTCGTTAAAAGTGGTCACCTGATTTAAATATATATATATATATATATATATATATATATATATAATTGGGAGCAAACATATACACATACAACGCAATGACGGAAAAATCTACTTTGTTGTAAATTAAGGAACGGCATTACTAATTGCGTTAACACAAACATTTGGGCGCAAGTTTATGGAGGTAATAAAAATAATTTACGCCTTTCTCCAAAACATTTTTGTTCCGAACTGGGGAGGCTGGTCACCCGAGACGATTTTATTAATTTTAGCCACAAAAAAAAAAATCAGATACTCTAAGAACAAGACAGGCCATGTACGTAGACGTAACATTAAAGTGAGTTCGCGTAACTATTGGTGCTATTGAAAAGCATTAAGTATTATATGTTCTGAGGGTGTGTCTGTGGCCTTAGATACCCAGTATGCAAAGCACATGCGCCATACTGTCATCTGTGGCCTGTCTGGTTCTACCTTATTTTTCCACATTATCTCATAAACGATGCGATTTTCGGGAAAAAATATACTGAACATAAACTCTGTGTTTTGTTCTCTACAACTCTGAAACTTTTCTCAATCGACGAAGAACTCAGCCAGATATCATAAATGTACATAGGTTTTCATGTGAAATACTCAATATTCTTGTCAGACTTTTTAATGGCACGTTCATGTTCTAGACAGATTTTCGAAAAATCCTAAAATATAAAATTTCACGACTCAAACGTCCAGTGGAAGCCGAGATTTTCCAGACGGGTATGTGCACAGTCATGACGAAACAAGTAGTCGCTTTTCGCAATTTTGCGAACGCGCCTATCAAAACGGGCCCCCAGGATAGCGCAGTCAGTACAGGGACTAGGTTAGGGGCTGGACAACCTAGTAACCTCGGTTAGGTTCCCGGCAGGGGTAAGAGATTTTCTAATCTAAAGTGTTCAGTCCGGTTCTGGGACCCATCCGGCCTCCTACTGACAATTGGGGGGGGGGGGCTTCCACTGGGGTAAACCGGCTGGAATTTCAAGAAGCTGACCACTCACCTCCATTTAGTGCAGAGGTTAATAAAGAGCGGAGCTCTACCTTCATGGCTGGCACAGGGAAATTTTCCCTATAAAGCAGTAGACGAATTCGAGAACCTGACGCACACGCAGAAAACCTGTTGCTATTGAAATATATATCACTAAGAAGTACTTCGGAAAACGGCAAATGCGGAGAGTTACGACTTCGCTAAGCGTTCTCCGTCTTTCACATATGCATACGGATCATCAACAAATACGCAATTACAGCATATTTCTCATATGGCCCTGTAAAGACTCAACCGAGTTTCACCTCAAGAAAATTGTACACCAGCCGAGAAAATTGAACCATCAATAACGGTTAAATGACATCGGATTTTAATACGAATAACAGTAGAGGAGGTTATGAAGATGTTTGTTCTCACCACCTAAACTTAAAGCACAATCTACAAAAATCGGGAGCACAAAATATAATTTCATAACTGTGACGATTAACACGATTTCCTGAAGACGTTTATGAGGAATGGTGCCCATTACTGTCACGCTTGTCACGAATATTCTCTCTTCAGGCATGAAGAAACAAAGACTCGGATCTTCTAAGATGTTACGCCGTTTCGATTGGTAAATAATTACTGACGTTTGAGAAGCGTGGTATTTCCGTTCTTCTTACCCTGCTTGACAATGAAGATGGAGGCCCTATGCTCATCCGAAAGGTCGATAACTATTTACCATCCGACACGGCGTAACATTCCAGAAGAGAGAAGCTTCATCATCTCTTACGTATTAGCCTTTTAAAGCCTAACGGTTACTTTACGTACCAACAGGTTTAGCATCAAAATTCTACAGTGGTGTTCACACTGCAGTCACGCGCTGTATATGGATCTCATAACAAACAGAGAATTTTTCTTTATGCACCATTAACTGGTTGGCTTTTATCACCGACGTTGAGTGTTTACTGCGCGGTAGGAACTGAGTCCTTATATAAAAGAGATACTTTTTTTCTTTAATTAAAGGGTTAGGGAAGTATCTGCTGGAATAACAGCCATACACACATACAGAACTACTATAACGAGTTTTAAAAAAAAATTGGCACTGAAGCCAACTTCACGTCTTTGCATTGCCGTAATTTCGTACTACAAAACCACACACCACAACCTCATTTCTCAGATCCGTATTAGGGATATGATTACACCGAATAAAACAAGGCTATTCAGACTTAAAAATTTTTGTCAGTCTCTCCTAACGCGTCTGGGGGTTACGTTAGCAGAGGTCCAAAACCATTCACAACGCTGTCAAGCGCCCTACATCTATTCACAAAACACTCTGATAACAGAACAGCGAGATTCGTCACCATTCAAACCCAATTCTGGCATCGTATATAACCCCAGGCCAGTTCAATCCATTCCATATTCTAAAAACCTACTTCTCGTAGACGAATTTAATAGTATCCTCCAAGGTCGTGTCTTAACTCCCGCATCCAGTCGCCTCTTTCTCACTGCAGTGGCCCGGGTTCGTTTCCAGTGCAGTCCATGTGGGATTTGTGGAGGGCAAAGTGATGATGTGTTATGTTTCTCTCCAAGAAATTCGGTTTCTTCCTGTCATATCATACCACTAATGCCCCGCAAACAATGTATTCATTCTTCCAGCACCGACGCTACTCTTAACATCGCTAAACAAACCACTAAAAAATTAGCAACTCTCGCGCACCATTGCACTCGCTAAGACCAGGAACATCTCTCGAAAGTCATGTCCCAAACCTAACCTGTATGTATTTATTGTATCTTCATGCGTGCTGCATCACTCCATTGACTAAACTAAGCATCTGCATAAATAACACACTCTTGCGTACGTGTAACAACCTCACTGTCTATTGTCCCGTACTTTCACATTCTAATATTTTCCTCACTTGTTTTAAGCACATGCAACGTGGTCTGCTAACATGTTTACTTTATTAGGCTATTTATGTTATTCCATTTGCAAAGGCAATTCTTACAACTTCATCACAAAAGTGTTTCAAGTTGTTGACAAACCACAAAAAGTGACTACGAAACTTATGACAGGCTATAACAATGCAACCTATTAGACTATATTCACGAATTACGCACACCAACATCAACCGACATGGATATGACAAAAGAGTCACTAAACTTGAAGCCCACGTTGTAAAAAAAAAAACACATATTCACCACTTGTGGGAAGGCGTACATGTTCAATAACATTCAAGAGAAAGCAGTTATACTCACCTGGTAAGCTACATTACCCACCATTGTTTGAACGAAGGATCAAGTTTATTTTAAAATTAGCAACCAAAATGTCTACAGCAATTCCACTAACCTTGATCAATTTTCCTTCCAGCAGCAGAAAAAGTCACCTATTCGTTTTCCTTCTCACGAAGCGCATTCCACGATTTTGTTTCTATGTAAACACCAGCACTCGTTTTATCCTTCAAACACCAAATTAACGTGCCGCTGCTGACCAAGACAAAAACATACATACATACACCAGTTGAAACTCTCCAATCAAGTGCAGCCAAGACACAACTTAAAGACAGCTGCCCATACGACACTGCAAAATGGTTTGTGTGTCCGTCAGGTTGCAACCACGTCTAAACCAAGCGCTCTGCTACAGTCTTTTGTTTTTAACCAGCCGCAACGAAGCCAGGTAGGGGTCAACCTCCTCTCTACGGCTGCCGATGACTGCTTCAACTTCTTTACCTGACAAAGCTTCGGGCGCTTTTCAGTACACAGGCAGAAAGAAACAAGAGAAAAAAGGGTGTGTAAGAATGAGAAGAAGAAATTGAGGATAAGATGAACTTGCGCTGCCAACATCAACGTATTAAAATTCTCTAATAGCAACAAGCAAATTTATGTATCAACCATGTAGCTTCCGTGGTGTTGAAACAAGTTATTGGAAACAAGTTGTACGGTTATCTTTCTCATAATCTCTTACATTTTACGGTCGTTAGTCTCGAGCTTTACGCAGTACAAACCACTTAACTTTAACATTATCAGTCTTACCTTCACGAGGAGGACTACGGCTTATAACCACTGGGTGAACCAAATTAGCCCACTATAAGACGATTAATTACTTACCGGAAGTATTCATAAATGCTCTAGCCTACTGCAGCCTGTCTGTGACAAGGGTAAAACAAATAGGCACAGTTTACTTCAGAACTGGTACCATACGGCATCAAGGATCGATGTAATGTGCAGCTAAATCATTGCACTGAACTAACAGACCAGTTGAATTAACAGAAAGTGAGAAATTATATGTGAGATTAGGTGCATCCGATTGTGAGGCTACAATCACCACCGCCACCACGCCTACGCCTCCGCCTCCTCCTTCGTCGTCATTTTGTTCTGTTGCTGTAAGGGTCAGTCCCACAGAACAGTTCAAGCCCCATTAAGGTCAAGTTCTAAGAGAATGATATGTGGCTGGACACTCAGGGAAGCTGAATCAGCCCATCGAAATACCTCCACTAAAATGAGATATCAAAGAAACCCGAAACCAACATACATGACCTGAACGGAATTCATAACCGCACAGTATGCAGGCGGCCAATGCGATCAGATAAATGAGGACAGAATTAAAACCTTCAATGAGATGGAGGGTAACCAGACACACACTTATGTGCTCTTCATGTAGCCAGGTACTAAGGGATCACCACATATCGTTGCTGCAACCAAATCGCCCGTATTGAGACATGTGAATATGTAGAACACGAAGAGGAGACAGAAGAAATGCACACAGAATTTTAAGCGGAAAGCACGAAGGGTTGAATCTTTGGGGAGTTCTGGGTATAAATTGGAGGCTAAGTTGGAGCCGAAGCCTGTCCGGATACACTGCAGGGTGGGGGGACCCCCTTGCGAATCGAAACAGAACACCTCGTCTGCCTAGCCCAAAGCCTAGTCACTGTAGCGGCTACACAATCGCGACCACAAAACACCTCTGAAATACAAACATTTGTGACTATATCAATCCTTATCGCTACCAATGAACATTTAAATCCGGAACATCCGGCAATACTTTGTAGAAATCGTGTTGGCATAGGCGTGTGTACGCGTGCTTGCGCTCAGCAGATAAATCATTTATCTACCTACGCGTGACACTAATCCTAATCTAAAATTTTGAAATGCAGCTCTACGATTTCACATCCATAGCATGTGCTGATGAATTATTTGCCCGGCATAACTTTAGACAGCCCGTAACAGATAATCTATCCTTCCAGAGTTCATTCATAATTAGTACTAATTTCCGAAGACGTTCCATCAGCATGCACCAACCAAGTGACCATTAATTCACAGGACAATTAGACGAGTTTCAATCAATGACGTAGTATATCCAAGCAGTTTTCAAGGACCCGCAGCGAGGCGAGGTACTGCAATACAGATACTTGGATGAGGCGGCATTTTTCACCAAAGTGGTAAGCGCAAGGGGCGTGGCAGAATGCTAAAGTTGTTAGCAGGCAAGTGAGGGTCTTGAGTCGTTGCCAGATACTTATATTTCTTTTTAAAATTTATTGCCTTTATAGCCGGCAAATGAACTATCTGCTACTTCAAGATTAATTAGGTCTTTTAACTCCTCTTGCTTAAACCGCGGCTTTGCATACCACATATGTAGCGGCACCTAAAATATCAATACAGCGTGCTGAGGATGCAATTTAGATTTCGGAAAAAATAAATAATAAAGTCAAAACACGACTGATTTAGAATTGTGTACATCTTGGTCACACCATAAATAGCAATGGCATAAGCCACTTAGGCTTGTTCCGTCATCATGGGTATTGGTGTCTCCGTTGTTGCCTTCGATGCCCTGCGTTTCTTCTGACGGTCGGAGTGTATTCACACACCAACATTTTACTGCTTGTATCGTTCATTCTTAAAAGATGATGTGTTCACTTTCATATATGATTTACAACCATAATCGTCACCATCATCATAATCATCATCACCACTTTCTTTTTCTTCTTCCTCCTCCTACTCCTCCTGTCGTTCCAAGCAGGAACATCGGACCTCCACAAAGCATATCTAGCGAACACGATCTCCTGCCAACCGTCTGACTCCTGACCATGCTATGATTTACAGTATTATCATTTAAACTGCATACACCAAGTTCCTCTCTTATTTCTTCATTTGCTTTGCGGTAACATAATGCAAATCCTATAAATGCCCCCCAAAATTTCACCACCACTGTTCCAGTTATTCCATGCTGTTCAATGAAAGTCTAATTCATTCCCAACCCGTACAGGAGCGTATGTAATTTCAACGACGTTTCCTTGTTGCTTTAATTCCTTTATTCATTCAGTCACTTCGTTTTCGGGAATTAGTTTGCTCCAATTCGGCCACCTCCTTTAAATGCCACGATTTTTTTTTTAAAGAAACAGACTTTTAAAGCTGTGTTCCTTACACAATGTACTTGCTATGCATAATTCCCCCTGCAGGCCATAATCATCATCATGTTTTGGCAATTACTACCTGAACGCCAGCAAACAAAATAGTAACTGTACCATTCGACTGCTCAGAAGTGGTTTACACCCTACGACCTACATTGACGATGCGATCTGTTCTGTGGGCACGCTGTTTACAGACAACAACGATACGTTGTTCGCCATTATCAAGACTGTTTCTGAACATAAGTCCATCCACATAAGCAGTATGTACCGACAGTAAAGCACGCAAGCCTCCACGTGAATGACCAAGGCGTCCGATCGAGACCTAGCCAAGGTATGAATGGCGTCATGGGACGGACGCGACGCTTCAATACGAGACGTTGCTAAGAATGAAAATCACGCATATTGGGGTGTACTTGTGCTGGCAGGGGAGCTGGGATAGCGTAGTCAGTATAGTGACTATGCTACGGGCTGAATGAGCCGGGCAGGGGGCCCAAATCCCGGCAGGTGCCAGAGATTTTTCTCTTCTCCAAATCGCCCAAAACGGCTGCAGGACTCAACCAGCCTCCCGTTCAATGGGTACCAGTGTTTCTTTTCGTAGGGCTGTGGGGACTGTAGAGTGGTCGGTGGGTGAGGCTGACCAGTCACCTCCACCTAGCGCCGAGGTTATGCATGATACCTTCCACTCCTCGATAAGCTTTTATGAAGTGCACAGCGAAACATTTACCTTTTACCTAGTACCTGCCGACCAATAGCTGCCCATGCCGCGATTTCGCTTTTATGTAGTTCAATTCCGCATGTTACGAGACTGCTATCTGGTTATCCATGAAAGAATACCCTTCAGGACTGACAGACACAGAAATTAACTTTTAACACTTCGATTCGTACCAAACCGAGAAAAGAGCCTTTACCCATTTTATAAACTGACTGACGAATAACGTTCACGCCTGTATTTATGCCTACTGTGAGACCCATATGTAACCTGTAGTAAACACGCTGCGTGAGCAATATATACAATTTTCTACTGTTAAGACCGGTAGTACAAATGGTTGTCACTGGGCTTAACAAGCTTAATCGCACTGATCTACTTATGTCATCTTGGGTCCGATATCTATCATCAAAACCTACAAATATTAATGCTTTCATTAGTTCCATTTAAACCTACGTTACGTGATATGAAACGCGATGTAGCAATGTTTGCAAATCGCATTCAGATTATTTCATTTCTTAAAGACAAAAGTACATTTGAGTTTGACTCGGTGTCTGCGTGCGCGTCATCCACTTCATTTTTTAAACCAACTGATACATTCACGAAATTTGATGCGACTGCAGAGTATTGTCACCCCAAAGCCAAGTCCCCTAATTTCATGCCATCATCATAATGGACACATCTACTGAGGAAAAGGTGACTCTGGTGTCAGTTGATATAGAAACCTATATGATGCATATGATCGAAAGGAAATCAGTTTCTGAAATTCTTTTCTACGATGCAACACAGCATGGAGCCGGTGCGAAAGTACTCATTCACCTTTCACTTTCACCGCTATAATAAAGAATTAGAGCTAGACATTTCAAACTGTAATAAATTGTTAATGAAATATTGTTCGTAAGTCATGAACTGCGAATAAGGCGACGCTGGGAAAGGTTCGAGGTGATATCCGACAATTTTAGCACAGAATGAATTTGTATGATATTCATTCATTCCGCACTCAGTTTTCACGACAGGTCCATAGCTTCTTTCACAGTGAGTTCTGAACAGAGAGCGATCTAGTGCTTTCTCTTTCAATTTCTAACATCCTCTCGTCACCTTAAGGTCATCCAGTAGCCGCTTACGTATTCTTCCCTATTTTTCCATTACCATCCTTTCTTCCATCTTCCTTCAACAACGTGTTTCCTCGAAGACAGTTTCTACGCAAGATGTGACCAATCCTGTTAGCCTTCCTTCACTTTAGTGTATGCAGGATATTCCGCTCCTCCTTGGTTCTTTGTAACACTCCATTTTTCACACGATCGGTCCAACCGATCTTCTCCATTCTTCTCCAGCACCATAATTCAAAACTTTCGGGATATTTCTGATCTACTATCCGAAGTGTCCAAGTTTCAATACCATAAAAGCTATGCTCCAGATTGTAGCATTTGTTTCCGTTTTTGGAAAAAGATTATCCAGGAAAAGTACTAATGTAGTAATTTTTCCATTTGCTTTCCACATCGCAGTACAGCAGACGTTCAAAGCACAAAAACAACAACAACAACAACAACTACTACTACTACTACTACTACTACGACAACGACAATGATGATGACGATAATGACAACAATAAGCAATCGGCAAGTAATATAATTCCTGGATATTGTATGTGTTGGATTATAAATTTGCAACACAAACACAAAATCTGCTAAACTGGTAGTCTGTGCAATAAGAAAGACTCTCACTTCTGTCCGAAACTCCTAGTTGGTTATACTTCACCACTCGACAAAGCCGACCGGTACACAGGTGCAGTCGATCGGCGACAAAGCTGTAAAAACACAAGGAGCCTTGAGCTCGCGAAACTTAGGTATTTATAGAAGAACAAATTTAGTATCTTGCATTACAACGCAGAACACACAAATATCTTTGCCCACTGTCAACATCACAGCTAATATTTCCCTTCTTTCATGACTAATGCATGAACTTCGATACCTCAAGACAGACAGCTGGAAGGCCAGAACAAATGATTTCCCGCACGGACAGGATATTCCTCGTCTCTACTGTACAAGACCCAGACCGTCAGACAGAGGATCTTCCTCCGGGTGAAGCCGGCCTTCCTCCTCCATCTAGTGTTGATCATAAGAATGCGTGGTGGATCTTAAAAATTACCTTTCATACACCTCCATGCTCTTGTGTTTCAATGTCACAAGAACTTTATCTTTTATCTTAACATAAATTGCAGACACCAATTTCATTTCAGCTACAGCCCCGAGAATAAAACAATGGAAGGAGCTGCCAGATGAAATGGTAGTAAAAGATCACTTTTCAGTGTGCATAAATCGTTAATTCGCATCTACAATACATCAATATGCTTATATAAGACGGAAATTTACAAAAATGGGGGGGGAGGCGCAAATCTGGTCCGTCTAAAAATTACGTTGGCACAAATGAAAAGGTGAGGATGTAAACAATATGAACCGCCCCTCCATGTACCTAGTCCACTGCCAGTGTAACTCGAACACACTAATCACAATAGTGTAACGCGATAACTTGCCTAAAAACGCACCAAAGAACAGAGGTAGGCCTATATAGTACTATCCGACTTCTTCGGACTCAAAAGTGGAGAAGCAGGAAGGAATTTTAAATGATAAACGACGAAAAGATTCAAAGGAGGGAGACGAGCACTGGAAATTCGAGTTGTCTAAGGCTATAAACTGTAACATGTGCTAAGTTCAGGAACAGGCCATTTAGCATACACGAGACAATCGAAGAAATCATCACTCGTGCATCATACATCGATGATGTAAAAAAGGGGGAGCGAAAATGACTTCTGATCCAACGGAAAACATTCTACTGCGACGGGATCAGGCAATTGTGGAACGCAGAAGCAAACGTCCTGACAGGAGGGGGGGGGGAGGGGAGGGGTTACATCCCAAAACGATGGACATGCAAGTACTCTGTGATTACTCTGTCAAAAGATACCGGTCGGCCAAATGTACACCAAGCTCATCGTAACAATCTCCGATGAGGGAGACAGACGAACTCCACATTCAAAACGCCTTACCGCCCAAGAAGACTTTAAGGCATACAGCGTTCGTGGAAGCTTCAAATCATAACGCTGAAGAAAGTTAAAAAACTAAAGCCACTGACTTTCAATGACTTTTACATCAAACGACGAAAGCATCGTGTGATGGACTCGGGACAACTCGTTTCCGTTCGTAACACTGGCACGGGGTTCAGTATGAGGCCCTGGCTGTCATAATGCCAATACAAAGGGCCAGTACCAGCATAGATTGAAATAAAAATTCCAAGCTGCTGCAGAGTCTGAATATTCCAATACAGCCCCAGCCAGTAGCTAGACTGGTGAGGGATGAAGCGCTGGAAATTCGTGTCACCATCTATCACCAGCGACGTGAAGGCAACAGACGGTGATTTTTACATCACACTGCTTTAATATACCCAGAAAGTTTGGGTGTGAAATCTCTGCAAATGACGAATGTTCTTACAGAGGTGGTAAAACTTGTTAATTTCATTAGATCAAAACAAACGACTCATCGTCAGCAAGAAGACTTCTTGAGTGTTATGGAACCTGAGTGGGAATATGTTCCTACCACGCACTAGTTCACTGGCTGGGTCGTGGTCCGGAAGATGAAGCGCGTGGGAGAATTGAGCCATACATTACCAAAAATGTATGTACATATTCACGTAAAATACCCGTTATTCTTGTCACATTTTAATTTTCTTGACAGATTTTCGAAAAAAAAAGCCGAATACAAAATTTCACGAAAATCCGTCCAATGGGAGCCGTGTTGTTCCACGCGGACGGACAGGCACAGAGCGAACTTACAGTCGCTTTTCGCAATTTCGTTAGCACGCCTAGTAATTCGCCACAATGTGCATTAAGTATTGGTTTTAAACAAAAGCACATAGAAAACAGGTAAACACCATATATCTTTGTTTACACACTGACAGCCACCTAAAACTGCAAGAATAATACTGATTAAATAACTCTTAAGTTAAATAGCGCTGTTAATGCACTTAGGTATGTTCCATATCAGCAAAACTAACACTCTCAAATCAATTCACTTCGCTTCTATTTACTGAATGGGATAATTCTGGGGGTAATTCGTCCGACAGTTAAGAGATATTTACCTCACAAAGGAAACTCGTTTGAATTACGGTTTGTGCAAAACCAAAAAAATCATAGATTTTACCTATTCCAAGCCAATACATATACTTTCAACAATGAATTTCAATGTAAATTAGTACGAATATCTTCAACCAAATTCATGTGTACACAGCATTAATACAAAGAATAAGCACCACCTTGACAGAAGCTTTCGTGTTTGCATTAAAGTTCATGCCATGCGGGCATCAAAATTTTCAAAAGTTTACCACTTAATCTCACAATCCTTAAGAATAAAAAAGAAGTAAAATTTAAATAATCATTACGAAGACACCTAAATACTCGATCCCCGTGTTCTGCTGGTGAATTTCTTATGTTTAAGGACGACCCATAATACTGCACATGAAATATTTAAAGTTTTTCATTGTCGTAATTCACATGTTTTTCGTGTTTTGTACATACTGTACGTTTATAAATTATTCCACATAATACTATCAATTTTTAAATTTCTGAATCCACGACATGCACGCTTCCATGTTGCTACTCCTCAAGTATGTCCATGTAATGTAAATATAATGTCAAATAACAAGTGGAAAGCTTCCTACTCTCTTGGGTTCCAACGTCCCTCTGTCTGTCTAAACACTGTTTGTTAAAGTAAATATTTGAATTACATATCATTAGTTGTATTTTTTGTGTTCTTATACTTACTGACGATATGAGCCTGACTAGCCAAAATATTCTTCGCTATGTCACCCAAGATTGTCTCAGCTAGTCAGGCTCGTATCGTCGGTAAGTATGAGAATACAAAAAAGAAAACTTCCCACTATCGTTCCTCCATCCTTCAAAATCCAAGAACCTAAAACACATCAATATTTTATTGCAGTTTGGGTCACTCGGACGCTTAATGATAAATTCTGTTTCAAAGTGTGGTTTCCATTGTTATCGCTGGGAATGAAGACCGCACGTGGCTCTGAGGTTTTTAAAATGGCCATCGCGCATGAAAGGTTGCTCATCACAGGATTAAAAAAAAAAAAAAAAAAAAAAAAAGATCGCTGTAGGCGTTATATGATTCAGCCTGTACAGACTGGAAACAATTTGTGGATAGAGGATCGGGCACAGAGGTAAACGCACTGTAATTATGTAGGACACCACCCACTATTTAACTTTCGACATTGGTGTTAGCGGCCGGTAACGAACCAACCGGGGTAGTCTAGTAGTTAGAATACAAGACTGGGATTTAAAAAAAAAAAAAAAAGTCTATCCAAAATGCTATTGCTAACATAAAACAAGCAGGCCTACATCTTTTGTTTGCTGTATGACAACTAACGACCTGAAGCAGGAATATGTGCAACTACCGTAACCATGTGAATTTTACGAACATCTCAGATAACGGCGTATGTCTAGCATAATTACGACGGAATGTATCAACAATTTTACAATCCCGTAGTACGCCGATGTCCCACTCCATGCGGCAAAGTACGTGAGAAACTGAAAGTCAAAAAATTACCCGCCTCTGATGCTCAATGAACTCCTGTGGTATAACTTGAATTCTTTCGTGTGCGCGGGGGCAGGTGGGAGAGAGAGGATGGAGATCACTAAGGTGTTCTGCAGCGCCGCACGCAGATGTTCGAAAATCACATTTAAACATGTCACCATTTTTAATAAAATTAGCATTTCTTAACTTCCAAATAACTCTAGCTTCCCTACAAAGAGTATCTTTCCCGTTTATATGAAGTTAACGCAGTTTTTAGAATTATGTTTCTAGCCAAGAATATAACACAGAACACGGCATAAAAAAATAAAAAATAACATTTCGAAGTTTATTTCCAGAATCCTAAACGTGAGATGCCCCTTTTAGGTTAAAAAATGTACATTTTATTTGATTGGGATTCGAAATGTACATATTCGTGGTCTCGGCGGCTACGCCACTGCTAGAACCTCTCAATTTCAAGGACAGAAAATTTATAAAATTCACTACAAAAAAGTTAATTCATTGACCCCCCCCACTAAATTGACGCTGGTATAAGAAAACAGTTTCAGAATTAATTACAAACGCACACCACACATTCTAAGCCGCAGTAAAAGAAACGCTGTAGCAGAAATACAAGAAGGGACACATCCACTGCGTTTCATGTCACGTCTTACCATTAAAATCCGTCCAGATGAAAAATCCGGATCGCCTGACATAAATTTACGTCTGTGGAACATACAAAAATTGGATCTTTTAAGGGTGAGAATAAATTTCTGTACAAAACTCTCGTTCGGCCACGAAAGGGACTGTGAGGAAAGGAAGTCTTCGGATGCACACCTACACACCAGACAGAAGTCTTCGGATACACACCTACACACCAGACAGAAGCCTTCGGGTACGCACCCACACACCTGACAGAAGCCTTAGGATACACACCCACACACCTGACAGAAGCCTTCGGATACACACCCACACACCTGACAGAAGCCTTCGGGTACGCACCTACACAACTGACAGAAGCCTTCGGATACGCACCTACACACCTGACAGAAGCCTTCGGATACACACCTACACACCAGACAGAAGCCTTCGGGTACGCACCTACACAACTGACAGAAGCCTTCGGATACACACCTACACACCTGACAGAAGCCTTCGGATACACACCTACACACCTGACATGCCTTCGGATACGCACCTACACACCTGACAGAAGCCTTCGGATACACACCTACACACCTGACAAAGCCTTCGGATACGCACCTACACACCTGACAGAAGCCTTCGGATACACACCTACACACCTGACAGAAGCCTTCGGATACGCACCTACACACCTGACAGAAGCCTTCGGATACACACCTACACACCTGAAAGAAGCCTTCGGATACACACCTGACAGAAGCCTTCGGATACACACCTACACACCAGACAGAAGCCTTCGGGTACGCACCTACACACCTGACAGAATCCTTCGGATACGCACCTACACACCTGACAGAAGCCTTCGGGTACGCACCTACACACCTGACAGAAGCCTTCGGATACATACCTACACACCTGACAGAAGCCTTCGGATACACACCTACACACCAGGACTACACGCCAGACAGAAGCCTTCGAATACACACGTACACACCTGAAAAGCCTTCGGATACACACCCACACAGCTGACGCAAGCTTTCGGATACACACCTAAACAGATGACGCCAAGCATCGCATTACCTTCGGCACAATAACCACATTTTCACACTGCAGTATAAAATGACCGTGTATCAAGTAACAATTATGAAACCCCATAAAAACTACGAGCTGCAGTGCAATAAAGGTGCGGCGCTGTAGCTGGCAACAGGACAATGAGATGTTTGTCTAGACTTGAAGACCCCAAAAAGACTTTTCTTTATACGGTAAACGCGCTGGCTCTCTCAGACAATGCGTAACCTTGACCGCCGTTGTTATGGTGCTCCATAAATAACGTAGCTACATAAAAGTTGCATCCTAATGTGAACAGCACAAATCACCAAAATAACTGTGACAATGGTTCTAAATCAACATACGGTACTAAATAACGAAACGTTATGGGAAGAATTTGTGAGGCATATTTTCCTTTGAAGTGCTCGACCATAGTAAGACTAGCAACAACTATAACTGCCAAATATTAATAGGATTACCAAATAAACAGTGAGGATAAAATGGGCGGGACATGTAGCATGAATGGGGCGAGAAATGCATAAAAAGGTCATGTCAGCAAAATCTACAGGAAGCAGACCATTAGGTAGACAAGGCACATATATGAAAGGACAAGACTTCAAACAAATAGCGTAGGCGGCTTATTTATGGTTCATTTTATAGTGCTCTCGGTAGGACGAGTAAGGGATGAACTCGAAAGGATTTAAAAGGAAGCAGTCAAGGCATAATTGGGATCTATCCAGACACTTGCATGAATGGACTGACAAAAAATACCAACAAGTTTGGAAACGTCCGCAGACCGTTTATCACTTTAGGTGTTTGCCCTGTTACTGTACCTAACGTTAAATTCGTGATTACCTTAAAAAAACAACACAAAATTTTAACACACGCTACATGATTTCTCCATATCTTAATTACAGATTTACGATCGATTATCGAAATATCGTAAGTATGAGAATTTACAGTCGATACCTCTTAAAATGCGGATTATGGACGCTTACGCTCCATACAGCTGGATGCGCAATAGTCTACTGTTTCTTCAGTCTCAGTTCGCACCTCACAGAATACCACCACATCTCACCACAATACTGTAGGCCGGTTCGCGGGCCGCACGTGTAAAATTCACAATACGTGGTACACCTGACGGCTTAAATTGTTGAAAAATTCTTACAGTATGTATATTTTTCAAACAGGGCGCCCAGCAGCGTAGCACAACCTGCAAGGCCGCAAGTTGTACACCCTTGATACAGAGTGTCTGTCCCGGCCACGGGCATCAGTACAATGCAGACAGCAAGCGTTCCCGCTTGAGACTTCTCGTGTGGTAGATGTGATGGACCGTCACAGACTGAATTTGTCATCCCCGTGTATATGATAAAGAAACTTCATGTGCCATAAATTTGGTGTATTCCTTGTCTTGCCCAACAACTGGTAGTTCTCATTCCATACAGAGAGTTAGTTACAAGCGGTTCACAGCTGCAGGCATTGACACCAGTTCTGGAAGATCAGTTTTTAAAGATAATCTACAAAATTAGCAGGCGCAGCTAGATCGAGCCGATAGATACGGGGGTAGCATGACGGCAAGTGACAGATCATTATTAGCTCAAAAGTGCAACATTATTATTCATACAGTCACTCGAATTGAAGCATTTAATGACACAATGTGCGACACAAGCATCTTGTCCCACCGGAAAAGTCTGAGTGCAACATCAAATGAATTTCAGCCATAAAGCAACCATAAAACAATTCTAGATGTGTTAAAAAGCAACAACTCCGATCCGAAGACAGCGTTTTTCTTGTGCACCAATGCGACCGTTGCAAGTGAGTTATGAAACTCCGTCTTACAGCCCTACCATTATCAGTTATGAATACTTATTGATTCCCAATTTAATTTTGGGTATGGAACCCTCTCGCACTTGAAATATTTCTGTGGAACCCTAAAAAAATCATACGCTGACACTACAAACTTAGACCACAAATGTGTAAGTACAAAAATAAACAAATAAATGTTAAATAACGATATGAGACCAATATTCTTAAACGTACATACTTAAAAATAAAAGTCACATTTCATGTACATGAAAAATGTGTACAAAAATTTAACTTCAAAAACAAACTTGAGGTTCAATAACAAAACAAAACAAAAAACTCATTTTCAATATACTCTTACTGTACGAATTCTAGAACAGAAACAATTCCGAAATAGTTAGAATAAATCACTGTCCAATAAAAATTAAAATTACTTTAAATGAAGTTAATAATAATATCAATACTAGGTTCATATCATAATACAATTTTCTTGCAAAGCTCTTATTTTCACTCTACATAACACCACTTGGGAAACAATGACTTATGGAAAGGTGCTCTGTGCATATAATTCGTAACTGTACAACACTTGATGGGGACAAAACTTTTCTGAAACAGAGGTTTGCGCTGCATATATTATTAGACGTTTACAAGACAGCTTGAGCATTGTCACATACAATGCAATACAAACAACAAAATGAGGGTTTAAAATTAGAGCCAGAAATAGAACTCACAAAGGAATGGAACACAAGTTACCTCCTTATATTCTGGCTTCATTTCTCTGCAAATGTAAATTTATGTATTCTGACTAGTTCATAGGCTATTTATGGGATAATACTAAAGAGGAAAAAGAAAAGAATAAATACAAATAAATAAAGTGAAATGGCTAACCTTAGTGAAATTGTGGGTGTGATCTACTTCAATACACTATACTGTCATTCACAATATACAGGGACTTCAGAAAAACACAAAACCTTAATTGGAATATTCAGTACACCAGCAAAGTTGCAAACTGTATTTCTCTTTCATGTCACAACACTTTCCCTAACCACCTTTATACATTACACAAACTAGTTGCTTATAAATTAATAAGTTTTTTGTATCTGGACCAAATTTATTGAAGTGAAATGTGTGCTGAAAGGGAATTCTCTGCATCCTTTCAGTTGTCACATAGTCACGAGACAAGTTTCTGTATCCTAGCTCATTACACCAAAAGGCCAGTGATACTTGGCGATTTCTGTGTACCGTGAGTGTGAACTACAAGATACACACACATCACAAAACACTGTGTCCATCTGTATGTCAAGCCACACGTATGTTTCACCGCCAGAACTACTACATGGATTTTCATAGAATTTGATACTGGTAGACACAATACTAGAAGCGGTTGGATGGATTTGCAGTGGTGACTGTTGGCCCCATATAAAGCTTCAATTGAAAGTAATCCAGTTCTTCAATGTGAGTTACCACCAAAAAAATCAGTACATAACATAAAATACAGGCATCATTATGGTAATTTACATCAGATTAAAATACTGCAACACTAATTTTTGTGAGATATGCAATTCTCACAATGGTGACTATGAAGTTGGCTGGCTTGTGAGGTGTGACATCATCAACATTTCACAGTAACAAACTACCCCTGTCTTAAGGGTTTGTCTCAACCAAATGTAGTATCAACACAGCAAGACATGTTTTCTGCTTGGGACCAAAGGGCTGCTAAAAAATATACTGAAAATGCAGCCACTGACATCTGACAATAGGTAAACCTTTAGCTTGGGGGTTTGGCAGAGAGCTAAAAACACATTAGCTTAAAAAGCAGACCAGGTTATGTAATGTCACACAGGATCTTCGACTTGCATCAGTTCTATTGGTGGAAATACAATGTCACAGTTTACAAGTGTTTCAGAACAAAGTTCAGAAAGCATACAGAGGAGAATTTGAAAGTAACATGACAAACAAGAAATTTACATTACAAACTTCACTGAGTATAACCTGTACCCTTTACCAGACACTATTACATGGGATTTTTAAATCATGACACTGTAAAGTTTCTGGTAAAATTCAGCCAGCCTAGTCCAGTTCAGTGCTTATGCCAGGCTCAAGCAGCATCAAAGAATGAAAACCCTGTAAATGAAGATGTGATTGTTGGGGCACATAGCATTCATGATGACCCAAAATTCATACTAAATTTAGTTTCGAAACCTCCAGGCAACAGACTATTATGAGCAGATGGGCGATGAAAGCAGGATACAGTTTGCAGATACAAATGGTAACAAATTGACTCCAGGTGATTTAGAACATGGCTTAAAGACACGCTCTTGTAAGCTACCAACTTCTTTCACCGCAGAAATAGCGTTCTACAGATATTGTTGAAATATTCTAGAGAAGACTATAAGCAATTAAACAATTCTGATTTTGAGACACTGTGAAACACAATACATTCTAGTTCACATACAACCATACTATGAACCATTTCACAGACTTTACTGCAAACTTGGCATACAAAATTTCCGAAAGATATCGAGCCGTTCCCAATTTCTGTCTAATTTATCAATAATAGAGCCTAGTTTATATAAGACCATAAGTGGCATTTACATGTATCCCAAATTGCATTTTGTGGATTTTGTACAAATTTTATATGTAGGGTTTTCAAATTTTGATGACACAAACGTGCTCGCAAAAGGGACATAGTTCAGCACTTATGCCGGGCTTATGCAGTCATATAATGTAAACCCCATAGAAGATTTCCATCAAAAATTGTTTTGCAATTCAATTTTCAGGTATATTGATCGACAATAAGATGAAAAAGTGGAAAGATTCACCAAGTAAAATGCATTACAAAAGGGTGCATGAAGATCAAGTAGAATAACAGGAATGACTATCAGAAACAAATGAAACTTTGCATGTTTTGTTAATATACATTTACACACAAAACTCTACATTTAAAAGGAATGAACCCCTGCCTATTTTACTGCTATCCCATTCAGTTTTCTACGTGACTGGAAGAATTAAATATGAGCTGAAGCATTCTAAACTAATTTCACAACATATTACTACTTTGTTGAGATTCTAGACTAGTCCATACATATACACACACTCTAATTCCCTCAACACCTTGGCTAATCAAAAAATTCTCATATCTCAAATCCATCACACTGGCATGTACCTCAAGGCAGTATGGAAAACAGTGACACATACATCATGCCCACTCCCAATCAAAAATCTGTAGACAGCACTTCACATAAGTGTTATTATGTCATCTTTCAATCAATCCCATGAAGGATCATGTCACCTGATTTAGTGGGCACCTTCTCGCCATGCCTACTTAAAGAATCCATACCATAACCCCTTCCAGTTACAAAAAATTATAACAAATGGTCAGTTAAATCCTTCTTCATGGGCAGTTTCTGCAACAAAGTGGACTGGATATATGCTGCACATTCTCTTCCTGACTTAACTGAAATGAGTCACAATAACTTACTCACATGGCAGACAACAGTAAAATTCGCAAAGCTGTCTCACTATCTTGCACTGTTGCCTGATTAAATGTGTACCCATCAAATGAATACACTACAAAAACTAATGTACAAACAGTCTGGAAAATTAACAAGTTTCTTTCCTCTGCATACTACCATACACACACTACATATCCATGTGATTCTGTATCAATGTTCACAACAAAGATAAAAACTGTGATTTGTATTTTTGAATTTCTACTATTGTGTATACTTTTAAACACGCAATTCACAGGAGGAAAAGCACATGAATCTCCAATGCAGAGACAAAGATAAGTGAAAACATCATAACCAGCCAATCCTCCACACACACACACACACACACACAGGGAGCACACCAACCACATACACCAGTTTGAAGTTGGTATACGTTATAGTGGATGTCACAGTGAATGTACAGTACTTGTGGTTACAGCAAATGTTGGAAATGATGCCTATGGGAATGTAACAGAGGTCATAAATGCAACCTAAAGCACTACATGTGTGGGACATACCACAACCAGCAGGGTGAACAGATGCACAGAAACATTTTGCTTATCCCATATTTGAATGTACATATTCATATACCAAAATATATATAAGTAGCTACAGCTATTTTGAACTTCAGATATCTATGTTTTCTAAACAAGCTTCCCTGAAGACGATTTTATAAAAGGACAAAACATATCTCATGGATCTCCCTGTTGGAGAGGAAGTAAATGGTTGTTAATTCTTAACCTGCATTTACATCAGTTCTTTATAACAGCATGGTTTCCAAACACAAAGGAGAGTTACATACAGTGTCTTGTAAGACAAACGTCGCTACTATCGTAACTTCCACAAAATTCTGTGAGAAAAATCTTCCCAGACCGTGAACTGTTCTAACCATTTGGATTATTCAGGTGGCTTATTAAATGTCAGCTGCGCATTTCTGTGCTGCCAGAGTGAACTTACCTGAGAACAGTTACACCCAGTATCAAGTCACACAAACGTCATCAAATTGGCTAAATTCAGATATTAAGCAAGACCTTTTGAAACAAATGATTCACATGTCACTGTAAGGATAGATTAATTCTAGGACACAACTTACGATTGTATTCAGCGCATAAAACATTGCCAATTTTTCATTATTTTTTAAAGTGCCGTAAAAATTGCACAGGTAAAGAATTTTCAGTGAGCCAAACCAGACAATGGTACCTGGAATACAAAGACTTGTCCAGACGTAACGATAATTAGTTCAAGGTCCACTACGTACACAAGCCACACATACCCGTAACATAAATAAGCAGATACGGTATTATTAACACTAGGGCCCGTGTTTTAAACGTTCCACATACTTACCTGTGATTGTAGCACCACGCCCTCTTGCAAAATGTATTGTCACAGCTTAGAACAAAATGTCTTTGCATTACTTTCACACACACACAACACTACTACCACCATTTTCAACATCGGCACACCTTGTTTCGTTGCTTTACGTTCGCAGGTAGCACCACCATACGGTTAACAGACACAAGACATTAGGTCTATGCCCTCTTCGTTTTCAATAGGTATACTATTTAGGCATCACGATTTTAAGCACTGCGGAAATACTTGTTAGTTGAATCTGTGTCGAAATGTCACAGTGTAATGGTGAAAGTGCAGACGACAAAAATGTCAGAATACCTTTAACATGGATACTTGTAGCAACAACCTTCACACATGACAGTAGCGCTCACACGTTAATGGTACTCTGTACGACTGAGACTCGTACACCGCACTGCCATCTTCCCGTCGAACACTAATACTATGATCGTCAGCACCACAGAGCAAAGATATTTTTCGTTCTGTGGTGCTTTACCATCAAATACGTATCGTCGTTTGTACAGGGAAAACTGTCCAAAGGGAGAATAACGTTTAATGGTACTTACTAAACCGGGGGTGCACAAAACTAGGGAGCCAGCTCGCCCAAGCGACTAGATGTTGTACGGTGGCGCGTAATATTTTGGGATCCACAGTATGACTCGAACTTCATGCACCCATCTGGTGCTTAGAATTTTTATGTGGCTCCTAGATGTTTAAAAAAAGAGATCTCGGTTTACTATCTTGAAAAGTAGCTTTCACTGTGGTATCGTCTCGCAGATGGAGGAATTTTCCGATTGTCGTGACTGGTACGGCTAAGAATCCACGCAATATTGTTACGCTTTTCTATGCCTGGGAAGGCTCTGCTAATGTATGCCGTAACCAAAAGTGTCTACATCTCTCAGTAAATGAACACTAAAATTCGGCTCTTGTCAGAGTTGCCAATTCTAATCAAATGAATACATCACCAGCTGAATCCTATACAGGTAAAGTTGAATCACACTGAAGAACCTAGCAAACATGTTCCAAGTTGCGAAACTTTCCCACATATTTGCTTATTTTCAGTTTAAAAAATATTTGCACGGCATCAGATTTTAGAAAAAATATATGATCCTCTATTTTCCGTGATGATTCTTGCTCTGTTCGTGGGTAGGAGGATGAAGGCGAGTTTTGTGGCCACCCTTGGCGGCTGTCCAAGCGGCGACAAAATACTTTTAATGAAAAAATTTAATTTTCTAGCCCAAACAAAGTTTAAATTATCAAACTAAAAGAAAATAATTTTGACTTTAAAGTTCATAATTTCTGTCAGTTGTGGTATTTGTAATTACTCTCCCCAGGCCCCAGAAAACCTAGTTATGCCATTGCCTTGCAGGAGACCTATCTCCTTCTTTACTTCGATTTAATACTCAGTTTAAGGTAAGTCTGCCTCATTAGCTAGCGCAGCTGTTACTTTTCCAATCAAATGGCCCACATATCCCAGAAGACTTGAAGCTTCTGATATTTTTCCTTCACAGTCACCTTTAATTATCCTCTTAGTAATGCATCAAGCTTATGAAGTCACTGATGAGAAGACCCCCACACATAGTTGGTCAACCGCAGTGCACAATAGGTAATAGCTTTCATATCTGCAACTACTTACTAAAAAATGTTTTGGCTCATCTAAAAAATAAAACATGTAAAGGCACTGTTTCACAGATAGTTCAGCCATTATTATTATTATATGTTGCATAACAACAAAAAAAACCTCACTTCTTCAGTCAGTCACTGTTTGACGAGATGCTCTCCAACTGCTTATGGCTTTTTACATTCCACTATTTGGACAGCAATACTGTAGCATGATCAAAACACAGCTCTGTCTCTGTGCAAAAGAGATATTTGAATATGCATTCTTTATATTTTAAAATATTCATTATTTTTTCCTACAAAATCCTTTTCAAATTTAGTCAAAATGGTTCTTCCATCTGCTGTGCAGTAACCACTTCACAGCAAAAAAATGCACCCAAGTCTTTCGGCTGAGCTGTCAACAGCTACTAGCACAGCCTCATTGTAAAAAACTCATACATCCACTTCTTTTGTGAAGCTGTGACTGCAGTTTTAAACATCTAAACATAGAAATCTTACTATTTACTTATTACTTTTGAAAACAAATATGGTTACTTCCTAGACTGTAAATTCAATCATGTCACCTTTAAATGTGTAAGTTATTGCACTACACATCATTACTGAAATCATCATTTCCATTTTACATAACAAATTATACCGTATTACATTTTTATTTATTTATTTTTATACTGAAAAGGATAATAACCCCATTAGCATATATTCTTTTCATACACTGACCTAGTACAAAAATATTTAGTTTACTCTTGTCTAGTGCATACAAGACAAGGTACAATGTTAATTTAAAATTAGTCCAAAACTAAATGAAATATTATAAAGGGTGTTTACCTGAAGTAACAGCAGGCAGGGTTTAATTATCAACTACACATACTGTTCCATCTATCATCACTAAACAAGGCACTAGATTTAAAACCTATATATATATATATA
>Ga0131853_10004905_pt1 | contig 24064 bp, 20 predicted proteins | sample TergutLab28metaG_FD_92764 | JGI IMG/M metagenome (GOLD analysis project Ga0131853, IMG submission 92764) | Labiotermes labralis P1 segment gut microbial communities from Petit-Saut dam, French Guiana - Lab288 P1 (version 2) (version 2) | ecosystem: Host-associated > Arthropoda: Insects >...
TACCACTCCAACCCAACCACACCGAAACTCCAACACACATCGAACCAAGAACAATACGACCAATGTGGTAATTCAACAGAATAGTCGCAAGCTCCTGATGATGGATATATTAATGTCCGAAACTTGTTGAACACATAAGAAGTGAAATAAAATAGCAAGTGACAACAAGTTGGTTTTTTATTCTTCAAATATTATTTCAGTTAGTCTAGAACCTCCTAAGATTCATGTTACTTTGAAAAAAAGAGACAGTTTTTCTTGGTATATTTCAAGAGACCTGACATAATTCGTCGGTTTATGTTCCTTACTGCCACAAGCAGAAGTGTATCTTCGGAGAACCGTAGATAAACACCACGCCTGGTGTCATCATAACTCTAGTAGCTTTTCGTTTGAGTTCAGGAGATAAAATGCAAAACGAACGAGCGAAGAATTCGGCCAAGGAAATATTGTGCGAATAATACTCCCGATTGAAAGCATTTTGTACATTCAGTTTCCTGGCTTATTACACGTTTCCGTCCCGCCTCTTGTTTCCGTGACTCTTTTCTGAATGTCTTCATTACCCTTCTATTTCTTGTATTTTTCTCTATATATCTCAGTGTCTTCCTTCATTTGTTTCCTTTCCCTCCTTAGTGTCTTTCGTCATTCTTCACTCTTTCCGTTCCTCTATTTGTCTATGTCTTCGTCTCTTTGTCTCTGTTTCTCTCTTCCTCTCTTCTCTTTACTTTCTCCCAGCCTACAAATCCCTACATCTGTATTTATTTTTCTTCCATATTTCTGGCAATTCAAATATTTCTTTTTCTTATTTATGTCTCGTTCCTGTCGTCCATTTACTTTACATGTTTCTGATTTATGCCTTCAGTTATTCTTTTTCATTCCTTCCGTATATGACAAAAACTTCTGCCGATAATATAGAGTGTTTTGTAATTGCGCTTTTGTATGCCTGCTTTCAGATTCAACGCAATATGCATTAACGTAAGGCGGATCAGTCTTGCAAGGTAACGTTCGCCATAAAACAGGCCATGAAGGCCCAGAGGGGGGAGGGTGTAAGGTAATAGCTGTACTCTTTCTTTAACCTCGGCTCTGTATAGAGTGTGTGGTTAACACCACGCCCCGGCCGCTTTAACCCTGCAAAAGAAAGGCGGTACCAATTTACAAGATGGTGTGTGGGCCTCACGGTTGGTCTTGATGGGTAGGAAAAATTTCGTCCCCATCGGGTTTCAAACCTCGGACTGTCCAGGCCCTAGCGAGTCGCTGTATCAAGTTCACTATCCAGGCCACCTCAAACGTATGTACCGTATCTTAATTGAGTAATAGTAAAACGAGCATAATCGCTGTTGACTAAAACTTCGGGGGTCAGTTACGCGAGTCCCGAATTCGAACGGTGCTCACTGCATTGTCATAAATGGTTTTTAAAAAAGTCACACTTGCATTACAAACAGTAATAAAGAAGTTAACAGCGCAGGGAAATGATCTTGTATAATGAATAGTTCTTGCTTAATTCTTTGTCCATTCCTTCGTCGTATAATTGAAAGCACATCGGAGGTAACATTTATTTTTCAGTCACATTGATTTATTTCACAGATCATATTACGTCAATGTGCCTGTTGATACGCGGCTGCAGTGTTGCCAAAACACAAGAGTCATCATGTATCACACAAACTGGGAAGCATTTCGTAACTAGGCCATTCTGATCTCCTTTTCGAAAGCGGTTGTAACAAGTAGAAATAATCGCCATCAAGGATATGAAGTGAGATGGACATATGCCGGTCATTGTCCGTGCTGCAGTAACGACACCCTAAGGATACAGAATTTCTTTTAACCCCTCCAACCTAGCCAGGTTTTTTTTGGCAGGAAAATACAACGATATATTTACGCTGTCTTTATAACAGGGACGTACAAGTCTGATGGCGAAGAGTTAAATTTGGACCTCTCCGTAAATGTGTATCTGAAGTTTCTTCCTGCATGAAGTTGGGTTCAGACCAGATTTGAAGAACCTATTAAAATTTTTAAAGATTTATTTTACAAATTTTTCATCCCTCATTTCTTGTCGTGTTCATATTTTGGAGAAACAACCCTTAATCATGTTTATAGTCTAAAGATGCCTTATCAAGTATAAACGTTTCATAGCGTCCAGGTTGTGGTAACAACGCATTTGAAAAGAGACTTGGCTAAAGCATAGTGGAAGAGCAGACTCCGCGAATTAATGCATGTATTATGAAAACCGTAAAAGAGGCTGAGACACTTGGGACAATCCTGTCTTGGATTTTCACATTTTCGACTAAGTTAAAAAAAAAAAGAAACTTAATCTAGCGTAGCGAGAAAATGCCGGGTTTATTGGATTCGCTTTCGTGTTGTGTAATTTTCAACCTTGGGTATTATGCTATGTGCTTAATCGTGCATTAAAGTCTCTAGTCGTCACGATGTGTTCTGTGTGATAACTTGTCGCGTGACACTTGTCGAAATCTTCAAGTTGGGCGTTTCAGGAAGTGAAGGTAGTGTTACATTTGTAATTACAGAGGCCCCTATTACCAACGGCCGTTTATTTGCTAGGGTTCTTCCTTAGTCACGAGGACCCAAGTTCGATTCTTCACTGAGACTTCCAGTACTCCTTCCTAATCAGTCCATGCGAGTTTTCGTAAGAGCCGGGCATCTTTCAATAGGTCACGACCCCTTCCTATGATATATCTGTTAATTTTCGCATGTATTAATCCAGTTCTCATTTCTTTTTTTGTCGTCAGAACTTCCAAGTACCATATGAATCTCTTATATTTTTTTTTGTACGGCATCTATGCAAGAAATCTGTCATGCTTTGGCAAAAATAAAGAGTACAAGAAACCTCTTATATTTCAGAAGAGTTTTTTTGGCTCCTTGTTTTTAGGGCGATTATTTGGGCGAGAAGTGTAGCATGCGTGGGTAAGAAGAAGAAACTGAATATTGTAGTTGGCCAATCTGGACGTTTCACAAAATTTTGATAAATTCTCGGTTAGGCCAGTGCGTAATAGCTTCTCAAGCAATACCCTCTTCCAGTGAGTGAATTAGTTGGTAACTTTGTCAGTTGGTCCGTTAATTAATTATTTCTTTAGTCTTTCTGTCTTTAAGCCAGTCATTCAATCGGTAAAGCATTTCAACTGGAAGTAAGAACCTCTTTGAACATAGAACATTATGACAGTATAACATTAAAGAATATAATTTTGAAATGGATCAAAAAGGAATACAATTCAAGGGTATTACATTGATTCAAGTGGGTCAAGACAGAAACTAATCTTGGCCTAATTAGCTTCGGGGTTTGAAAAGGTGGGAGATTTTATCAGTTGAATATTGTCTTACCAAGGAAGGCTGTGCTCATTGAAGTTAACCAATCAGCCAGTCGTGCGGTCTTATTTTCAGTGGGTTGAGGAATCTCGGGTTACTCTTACTGGGTAAGTTAATGATCATAAATTATTTGCGACTCCTGAAGATGATTTATTACTCACACTTCCAGCAGAATGCTTATTAAGCGATGCTGTTTGACTTAGGGTGCATGTGTCATGTAAGGATAAGTTATACGCCCAGGATTTTTAAATACTGTACGCAAGAGACTTCAAGACTGCAACCGGGACGATATTACTAAGCAGACCTTTAAGGAATGGCCGTATAACTTCGCCGAACTTGCTCGAAAGGTTTCGAACAGGTGTGAAATTATTGCCGAATTAACAGGGCATGTTCCTGCTGATAACCTAACCTGTAGTTTCACTACAGCTAGAGTACGAGTGTTACGTGGCTAGAGAGTGAGTGTGTCGTACGTTTAGCAGTGTGTTAAATGTTGGATGGCAAAAAAAAGCAATTTTTTTTATAGTTGTGTGATTGATTAAAGATTATATGGTCAGAGAGTAAGTTGGTTCCAGAGCTGTTTACTTGCTATTTACATAGTTGTTGCCGGAAAATGAGTTGACTTGAGAGATATTCAGTTTCTGTGATGTTAACTGTTGAGAGAGTGAGATTTTTCTAGGGATATTTAGATTTTTAGAAGAGTATCTGGCCAGAGAATGATATTCAAGATTTATTTACCTCGCTGGAAAGTTGTTTGTCGACTGTGTTGATATTAAAGATATGTTGTTTGTCACAGGCTAATGGATTGGTGGTTTGTTAGTTGAGTAGTTTATTAGTTTGTTTAGATAATTACATGAACAGGGATTAATTTGGTTATAACGAGTATTTGGTTCCAGATATTACTTAATTTGATTGTTAACTGAAAAATAAACTGACTACATAATAACTACACAGAAGTGTTTATAGCACTAATACAGTCTGTGTGTTTATTTTGTTTTGTTTGTTTGTCTGTTACACATCTGCGTAATGAACCTGACTCAAGTTGTTTGTCTGTTCTGAAGCTATTCTTTTTGGTTGAATGCATCGGTTATAAATTTCCACGCTGATGTTTGGCAAGAGTTATGTACACTTCCCGGTGTTATGTCTAAAGAAACATGCACTTACGGTAACTATTCCTTGGTGAATTAAGGCGAAAGGCATTCCTTAACGTCGCCGAATCCCTCACTTGATTTTCTTATCGTTCTGCTATCTTACTCCATAAAACTGGTTTTTATAGCATGAAGTTATAACTGTCACATTTTTGTATCGTTTACCCTTCTATTTCCGTCAGAACGAACAACGTCCTGACACATGACGGAGACGCAATGAAAAAGATTGCTGTTGACGTCTGCATTCTGCTGTTTAACCTCTTTAGTACAATAATAAGAACTGCTGTAATAAAAACAGCCATTGTATGCTATTCCATATTTTAGGAGAATAGGCTATGGCACCTGTAGGAGCGATAGCCGACATCGAGGCTGTGTTGCGGCCACTGATACCTGAGCTACGGGAAAGGGCACAACCCATTGGTCGTCTTTTATTGCACGTGGCTCTTAGATGGTTCCAACAAGCTTGTGAAGTTTATGTGTTTGAATACTGTAGGTTTTTTTACCAATACTTTTGCAAAGCACGCGTTTTTTTTAAATATGTGGCCAGTAGTTATGCAAAAATAAATCTTGTATCGTTACCACAAATAAAAACATAAACAGAAAAGTGACATTTCGAATTAAGTCTTAGTGCTGTGTAAAAAAAAAAATTAGAAAACTTATTTTTCCCTAAGATGAGGCATTGTTCACATCAGTTATGAACGTAAACAGACAAAATAACAAATTGTAATGTTAGAAAGTGCCCGCGTATTTTAAGAACGTCCTTTCAGTATGAAGTATGGTGCGCACTGAAGGCACGCAAAAGGAAAAAGGCCGGTGTTTCCCGTAGAAAAAATTTCCAACGTTAAATTATTTCTGTTGAACGGTTTAGTCAGGAAAAAAGGAGGGGGAGGGGAAACTTAACGACGTAGGACAATTTACTTGCTGGGCCAGAATGAAAGTTTTCGAAGGGAACTTGCCAGTACTGTTATATACTTCAAGACAACAGCTTCGGAATCTGTCGAGAAATGTTGTCGGAAGGTGCTGATCCAGATGTATTGGAACTCTTAGGTTCAAATTTCAACCCCTGTATAACCTGGCTATGGCTGAAGTGGCCATACCTCAGTATTACCTTCGGAGGCACAGGTTCGTTCTCAGGCCACTTCATGTTGGAATTTTGGTGAACAAAATGACACTAGGACGGGTTTCGTCTTCCAGGACTCCTGTCTTCCCCTGTCATTGTTAATCAACAGATGTTCGATACACGTAGTTTGTTCATCTACTATTAACCTTATATAATCTTAGAAACTCAGAGTGTCGGTAGGTGAAACACTAGACTTCTCTCCCTTCTATTACATTCATGTTGCATAGCAGACAGTGTCTCCCAATGGGCACTGCCAAATACAAGGCGTGTTAAAATATAACTTTTGTTATAAAAACATTAATGCTCTTTTACAGCATTTTAAGTACTGTCCCCTTCAAAATAGTCCCCTCTACTGGCGATACACCGTTCCCAACATTTCTTCCATTGTTGGAATGCTTCCTGGAACTGAACTCCCTTTCTGTGAAGGCGCGCAGTTCTCTTATCGTATTTTCCTTAATCTCCTCTATGGTTTGGAAACGACGTTCTTTCGAAGTGGTTTTAAGTTTGGGAAACAGGAAAAAGTCTGCTGGGGCTAAGTCCGGAGAATAGGAAGGATGGAGGACAACGGATGTCTGATATTTTGCCAGATAACTGCGGATGAGGAGCGACGCGTGAGCCGGTGCATTGTCGTGGTGCAACATCCAAGACTGGTTTTCCCACAATTCAGGCCTCTTCCTGCGCACAGCTTCCCTCAAACGAGCTAAAACCTCCGGTAAAACTGTTTGTTTACCATCTGACCACGTGGTACAAATTCATGTTGGACAATTCCTTTCCAATGAAAATATACAACCAAGATCACCTTGATCTGTGACGAACTCATCTGTGTTTTTTGGTCGAGGAGAACCATCCACATCGACGATTGCATCTTGGTTTCAACATCACACACATAAACCCTCGTCTCATCTCCTGTTATGATGTTCTTAAGAAAGTTTTCATTGCCATTTGCATTGGCAAGCAGTTCCTTACTGATTTCAACGCGGTTCTCTTTCTGAACGTCAGTCAACAAACGTGGCACGTATTTTGCACTGACGCGACGCATCTGAAGTTTTTCAGTAAAAATTTCATGGCAAGATTCTATGCTGATGCCCACTTCGTCAGCAACTTCTCGGACAGTTAAACGACGATTTCCACGAATCACAGCACGCACTCTCTCGAAGTGGTCATTGTTTGTTGATGTAAAATGTCGTCCAGACCTGGGACCTTCACCGACCGACATTCTTCCCTCTTTAAAACGCTTAAACCACCCATAGCACTGCGTTCGCCTCATACAGTCCTCCCCGTATGCTTGGTTAAGCAACTGAAATGTCTCTGTAAAACGTTTACCAAGTTTGCAGCAAAATTTCACACACTCGCGTTGTTCTTCAAGCTCTTTAATTGTCATTTGAATAAAGGTTGACCAACTAGATGACACTTGCTTTATTATCTACTGCTTAACATGTTTCAGACGTTAATACGTCCATCTTCAGGAGCTTGCGACTATTTGTTGCGTTGTGTAAGCTGACTTGAGGCGTGCTGGTGTTATGTAGAGGGATTGTCTGTTGGTGATGTGGTATCCGAGTGTAGGCTGAACCACGCCACAAGTCAGCCTACACAACGCAACAAATAGTCGCAAGCTCCTGAAAATGGACGTATTAACGCCTGAAACATGTTGAGCAGTAGACAATAAAGCAAGTGTCATCTAGTTGGTCAACCTTTATTCAAATATCAAGATGATGCACGGTCCAATACGCATAAGATTCATCTTTAATTGTCACTTTTTCACTAAGCCGATGAACAGCTTGTGCACGTGCTCGGTTCAACGGATATAGCTGGACGGCTAATGCTCATAGCGAAACGGGACAAAGGGTAGTTTGTTGTCAAAATCTGACGCTAGGTGCGCTCAGCAGCCCCAGCGCACTCACTATGCTGGTTGGCGCGCTATTTAATAAGTTCGGTATCTTTTTGAACACGCCTCGTAGAATCAATTCCCAGTGAATCGTAACCCGAATGCCCGGTGTGCAGCCAATCTAGTAAGGTAATGAGTTGTTGTAGCTCTAATGTGCATTCTGATAGTGATATAATGTAATTTGTATCAATTTGCAAAAGTCTTTGGCGTTTAGTAGGTATAACATGCAATACTTCACAACCGATTCCTGTAGAGACCTACGTCAACAGTGAATTCATCATAGCTTACTCTTAAATTCACTCGTGAACTTGTGGATTTTATTTTGTTATGCTGACAGACAAGCTACCTAAGTAACTTTCTCCATGGGAGAATTATTTTTATGGAGTTGACTTTCCTTCCACTACTCGCGAAATACCCCATGCCCTTAAGACAGCTATCTATACAGAATCTGTTGAATTCTGTCCACGATCTTATGTCCAGTAATTTTAAAATTCTTCCCAATACCATCCTTAAATTTACGCCTATATTTTCAGGTGGTCTCATAACCTCTCCCGGGCGTGACGTTGACTACTCATTCCGATCAAGCGCCGAGGCTAAAGAAAGAGTAGAACAATAAATCTGCCTTATTCCCTGGGACTCATGGCCTGTTTTAGAGTGAATTTTACCATACATCAAACCTTTCTGCTTTCATCTTTTATTTTGTGTTAAAGTATATTCAAATCCCAGATTTTTTTTAAAATTTCATTACACTCTTTAATTAGCAATATCCCAGTCCTGTTTGATGTTTTATATTTCTTTAACTTTAACCCTAAAAATCACAAGAGTTGCAATTCTGTCACATGCATTAACGTTCGAAACCTCTGTATTATGCCCACAGTTCCTATTGGTGTTCTTAAAATTATCCTGTGTATGAACGATTATTTAATAGGAATAACAGTAACAGGTCGGTTTTTGAGTTATAGTTTATTTACTATAAAGTAAGAGTATATTTTTTGTATTATGTAGATGGACTTAGTGCTTACGAGTCTCAAACAGCATCGAATTTTAACATCCGTAAGCAGTGAATGCTCATTTTTCTCTGTCGCATAAAACTGCTTGCTTCTGATGAAGAGAATGACCTGCAGCGTCCAGTAGATACATTTCAAACAGAAGGCTCGAGGCAACATAGTCATACAGCCATAATTCAGACTCTAGATGGTTCACATACCGTGTGCAGTCTCCATGAATTAAATTAATCGTAATTTCACTCCACCACTGAGTACAAGACCTGGAGTGCATCAACTCTGCGATTCTCTAACGTGGCTTCTCATAACTCAAACGTTTGATTATTCCCTAAATGTCTGCAACACAGTTAGATCGTTATAAGAATGTTACCTTGCACAGTGTTCTTGTCTGTGGTGTACACGATGATTGGCGGGCGGCTGTTCGTCATCACTTAAAATCATATAATAAAAAGTGTTATCTTTGGTAATTAGATCATAAAATTAAGGTAAATTTTGCCCCTTCTTAATTAAGCATCACGCCATGACATAGTATGGGCAAGAACAGCTATACCTCGGTATCCATTTGATACTCGTAGAAAGCTGGATGGCAGAACAGGTCTGGAAGTTGGGAGAAAAGAAAATATCTTACGCCTTCCTAGAATTGAGCTTTATTTTCTGTGTCGTCCAGCCGCAACCTAATCAGTACAGTGAGGTCTTACGGCTCCTCGGATTCTTCAGATCCTGCTGTGGAAAATATTAACGTAATATCAGCTTATCTCTTATTAAATAGGACGCTTAACAGTGTGAGTCCGATGTACTGGGAGCAATAACATTAGTTAAGTGTATATTTGGGGTTCATGATAAAGCAAGAAGAATAAATTCTCTAAAAGCGTTTTAGCCTAACATCTCCTATCATAATCGATGAAAAATGGGATACCCATACGATACTGACAGCTTGTAGGTGCTCGTGAATCGTGGTGTCTAGGTTTGTCGAAAGGCCGTATATTTCATGTACCTGAAATGGGGTGAAAAAGGACATACTGGGACATAAGAAAGCGGAAGTACTCCAAGCTAAGAGTTTGATGTTGCAGTAGCCGTAACCTGGTGATTTATGTTGTCACTATTTTTATGCCAGTAAATTGTTGGCATTTACGTTGAAATGGACATGTGACTTAGATGATGGGTCCGAATATCTACAAATAATTTAGGCAGAAAATATTATTGGTAATGACCATTTGCAAAAGAAAGAAGTGGAAGAATTTTGGATTCTGCTACCACGGTTACTTAATCGTTTAAGGAGTAATCTTCATAGGCCTTATCACCTTCTCTAGCGTTAAAAGTCTGAAGTTTGACCACAAATTGTCTTTATGTCTGTGGCAAGTGTTTAGAATATGCAACGATTATTTTCCTAAAAATAATTTACTGATTTGTCTTGGTAATGATTTCTGTTAGGTGAGATCTGAATATTTAAATGTTGTTTCGATGAAATTCGGACGTACATAAATGCTGGAATGCCGGATAGAAGTCTGTGTGCATCTGGAAGGGCCCTGCATTTGACAAACTCCATTAAGGTTGCTGTAGTTTTCTTCTGTACTACATCAAAGGGATTTTGGCACACAAATTCCACGTTTCATTGCATACTCCCCGTGCATCCTTCCAATATCAATTTTCAGCTCTAATACACTTTCTGCTTACCTTCCTTTCTCTGCTGACTTATACTGGCTGTTAAGTAAAGGAAACTGAGTAAGGCTTGCCTGTCGTAAACGTTGACCTAGCCCAGGCCGATTCGTTTTTACAAGCATATTCCCAGCGTCTTAATCTATAACGCCTAAAAACTTTGCACTTAGAAGCGCTTGTCTTACCTCCATGTTACCTCTGAGAGAAGAAAGGATGGACATTCAATAGGGAACTTCAGGGCAGGGAAGAGTTTCTCCTTTTCCTTCATGTGGTGTCATTATTTTATTTCTTCTTTTTATATTTCTCATCTTTTCTGTTCTGGCTTGGGTGCTTTTATTCTGAAATGTTTCATAGCGCAGTCTAATCCTGAATCTCCAGCTGACGTTGATTTCAAGTCTGTTCGTTTTAAATGATGTCTTCATCCCATAACCTGTCAAACGGAAACATAATACAAAGCTCCTTCTGATCCTGTGTGGTCGATTTCTTGACGTCGTGGCATTTTGCATAGGAAATAAGTAAGTTCCCTTCCTTTACGAATCCAGCTCACAGCAAAATAATAAGCTAATAAGTTCGCTTTTAGACTGACATCTAACCAGAGTAATTGCATGTGGCAGAATGTAGTGTATAAAACTGACAGTTGAGTAGTAAGTAAATAAAAAACAACATACCATTATTCAACATATTTTTTTTTGGATGGTTGTTTTTAACATTATTCCTTCTGTCCATCTTATTGGCTCTTGTGTAAATAAATTTATGCAACTTTATTCCCTCTTGCCTAAAGATTATTATAATCACATAAGACCTTGCACTTAAACAAAAAAAAAAGCCACTCCATTTGTGGAAACTCTTTTCAACCTGCAGGCACATGATACTGACACTTCCTTTCCTTCCTCTTTCCTAAGTTAGACTCTTTGCCTCTTAAAACCTTGAAATTAGTCCAAATATATTTAAAAATTCATTCTTTTCTTCATAAAAAAAACACTGGGTTATTATTAGAAAGAACAACCAGATAATTCGACTCAGGACGTTGATGGTAATTTACTCTAAAAATCCCAGAGAACGTACAAAGTCATGGTGCATAGGGCAGAGTATTTTATTTTAGCACGTGGTAGTAATTTTTGTGTCTTAAAGAGTCACTGGCGTGGTTTAAATGCGAAATTCATAATTACGAATTTCGAGAATTGAATTTTTTCCACTGAGATAACCTACAACCGTAAAAGAAATTTCGTTTTCACTTGGTAGGCTTATAATTTCACATTTTGCTGCAAGAAATAAAATATAAGTTTCCCAATCATTTCTATCATACAGCTTTCTTTATTGTACCTGTAAGATCATTACTAGGAATATTTAAATGTACTAAACAGGAAAACAAAGGAAAAAATACGAAATCCTCAGCAAAGGTAGAACATGCACTACCATGCCCTTCTGGGTTTTACGCAGCGTTGGTTAGTAGTTGTTTACTGACGTTTTTGTACAGCCTAACGGCCCTATCTTCAACGGTCAAGCAGTCAAAGGAGAGTAGACTGCTTGACCACTGAAGATTAGACTGATACGTCGTCCCGAAACGTCGGTAAGCAACTACCAACCAACACTAGCGTAAAACCCAACAACAGCAAAGACCTCGACAACGCCGCGGTGGAAGCCTGAATTCGCTCATGTTCTACCATGCTCTCAGACACAACGAAATATTATTTGCACGAGAGAAAACATGTAGGCTGACTGTAATGCTAAAGTTGTGAGGATAAGAAGAAAAAAGTATAAGGGGAGAAGAAGAGGAGATAGACAGTGAAGAGACAAAGTAGAAGAGGGAGGAGAAGAGAAAGAAGAATTTGAAGAAAAAAGTAAGAAACGGAAAAGCAAGAAGAAGATAAAGAAAGAGAATAAGTCGACTACGAAGAGGGCTACAAATTTTTGCAATAAAATTGCGAATCTCGGGCACATTTGTTTTTAAGCATCCTTTTTCTTATAAGTGATGTATTTCTTGGTTTCCAAATGTGGTGACTAAACAGTATGTCATTCCCGTATTTTTTGTTTAATTTTCGTTTGTTATTGCCCTTATTTATTATCTAGTTTTTTAATTTCACAAATAAGAATTTTATAAGTTTTTTTCCCAAATATTTTTTCGAATGCGGAAATGTTCCATAGCCAAATCCGATTTGGGGTCGTCGGTTCGAAATTCTGTTCCCTTAATGTAGTGTAGTGAAGCAGCAATATTGCGGTTGAAGTAGTGTTTCTGCTGCAACACGTACAGCAGCATATCATTTCAGGTGTTTCGTTTATGATTATTCTTAATTGTAACAAGTCATGCCAGTCACGGAAATTAAAATTTCCGCTTTTCCAATTACAATAACAAATATAATTCTGAGTCGTGACAGTGACTGTACATTAGGTAGGGGGTGGGGTACGTCAAAACACAACTGTCATAAATGCAACCACTTCAGAAACATCCATGTAGCCGCCACCGATGTCCCAACGCGCCAGGAACGCTTGGGACACCCCTAGCTTTCAACTCAGCACCTACAAACCCCTCCTAATTTTTCGCCTGATATAGGGTGTAGTACTTATATATTACAATCTAGCTTTATGCACCATTTGTAAAACTAAGTATTACTTAATTTTTTACATATATCCATTCTTATACTCTAATTACAAGACGTACTTTTAGCTTAATATTTATAATCCAACCGACAACGAGATCTCGTTGAAAGTTTAGAATATGCACCTATACTATGATCATACTCTGTATAGTTTTCCTCTATATATATTTGTGACCTGATGATGGCTCACAGTGGCCGAAACATGTCGTCATCATAATAAATAGGATACAAGAGAGTTGTGTTTTGACGTACCCCCCCCCCTCCCTAATTGCATATAACACAACGGGGATGTTGCACCTAAAATGTGATTGTCCAGTTCACACAATGACTGCAGCTGTTGCACAGTGCCACCAAGTTGCGGGTATATGTAAACAAGGCAGGTATTTGAATTGAATACAGTTACTCTCCTCTTCTTGTTCTTCAATGCATATACACATATAAAAAAGAAAACATTGTCTGAAACTTCCTCGCTGTTAACATTTTCTCTAAAATGATAATCAGAACACCAGACCATTGTAAAGTCTCGTTCTAAACATAATGTGCACATGTTGATACACGACAGGCAGTGTACGTGTGACGTAACATTGAGGTGCGTTCGTGCAGACATTGTCGCAGTAAAAAGCAATAAGTATTACACATTCTTAGTCTGTGTCTGTAGCTTCAGCTATCAAACAAGCCAAGCACAAATGTAGCCTTAATTACCCAGCATCCAAAGCGCATGCGCCATATTATATTGTCATCTGTGGCCTCTCCGGTCTTACCATAATTTTCCACATTATATGACAAACGGCATGATTTTTGGAAAAGGGTTATTGAGCATTAAAGTGTGTGTTCTGTTACTCTCTGGAACTTTTGTCTATAGTATTGTTGTCCGAGAAGAATTCAGCGAGATATCATAAAAGTATTTAGGTCTTCAAGTAAAGTTCCCGTTATTCTTGTCATATCTCATTGAAATTTGACTATTCTGGACAGATTATCGAAAAATACCCCAATATCAAATTTTATGAAAATCCGTACGGTAAGGACCGAAGGATAGACGGACATGACAAAGCTTTTCGCTGTTTTTTTAATGCTCCCAAAAACTACTAGCATGAGCTAAACGACAACGGTTCGATTCTCGGCAAGAGAATTCTGAGTCTATACCGCCAATGCGAATGACCCAGCTTGTTAGAGTCACTGGGTACCAGGATTTCTGTACCGAGACCAAAATGTGATACCGTGTTTAGGAGAAACTGCGGTGAATCGTAGAAATGTATTTACTCATTTACATTTATGTAACGTTGATATCAGTAGTCCATACATTTTACGGCCACACAGTAAAACGGCCAGCGGAAAATTAATTAGAAAGAATGGTCGTAGCCTAATCTGAAGCACTAGCTGTAGAGGCGAGATGTGTATCCGAAACCACCCGGATACGGAAGAGTAAGAGTATTGCTACCCCCACAACGGCGACGTGCGGTCACTTGGTATCCCCTGCGGTCCACAGAAGTGAGTGTACACGTATCGTAACAAAGCCAATCCCCCACACACACACACACACACACACAAATGAGACCCACAACGTAAAGTTTATAGCATTCATTTTGCACTGAACACGATATTGCTTGGTAACGAGGCAAGCTGATACCGTTTTTGCTACGTCCGCTGCTTTCATTCCCCCACCTGCATGACAGCAACATCCCACGCCTCGCCCATTGTTTTGTTATCCCGGATAAAGCATTCAATATGGAGCAACGTTTGTTCATTTCGGAGACAGTTCATTTTTGTAATAATCAAGGTTATTGGCTATAAACCTGGTTTAGACGATAACATTCTCTTTACAAATACGACGCTTATTTAACACTTTTGTAGCGGGAAATTCGTGTAATACGGAAAAATTCTGTTCGTACCTCACAGAGGACACATTGAAACTTCGTTACAAAGGTCAGTGTGTTGATAAATGTGAAGGCAAGTAGTAGCTTCCTTTAATGAAAATCATACAAAAATACAATGCACTCACAGACACAATCTCCTTATTTGTCCATCGAGTCAGTCACCCACCATCGCGAAAGCCCTGTGTGATGGATATATTGCCCTTTGTTGCCAAACGCAACGTAGAGAATTATGGATTCATGATAAACATTTTCGAAAGAAGGAGGCAACTTCCTTCTCTCCCTCGTTCATTATTTAAATTTCTCATAGGTATAATATGACATATTTGCGATTTTGTACAGTTTTCAGTTGTACGGTAACTGCCTTTTGCAAAACATGTTCACGTAAATTAACGATCTGTTATAAAACGACCACACAGCGACTGTCAGATTTTAAACATCAATGCGGCTGTATACTGATTCTTAACGATTATAAATTCTGCAAGTCTTAGAATGTTTTATGTTACATCAGACAAATTTCAGTTACGCGAGATTTGAGGTTCTGAAGTCGGTGCTGACGAGGGTTTCCGTGTTCTGGCATATGACAGCGTAGAGAAAAGCATATACGTGCAGTATGCTGCATCTGTCTTCAGAGTAGTCGAAGAAGCGTGATTAACCTGAGGATGGAATTAGTGACCTCATCCGAAACTTCTAAACAGTTTGATAGGGTGTTGACGGACGTGAGGTACAGAAATGTATGTGTAGTTACTTGTGTGACGACAGCAGCAGCAGCAGCAAAAACAATAACAATAATGCATAACTCCTTCTACCTTCTTTGCACCGGACATATTTCCCACGACCCTTTCCTTCATCGCATTCAGTTTAACGTGTACATTTTATACACCGCCTGTCGAACCAGAAAATACGAGGTTAGCCAACGGCACACCATTATGAGAACTCTGTACAGTTTGGAATCTGAAATATCATTCTGAAGTCAGGTGTGTGATGTAAGGCACAAACAGAAACTTATTGGACAATTATGCTGAACATTTGAATGAATAACTAGGGGTTCTCTGTAACAACGGACATCCGGGTGCTTACTCCGCTTCGGTAACCCGCAACAGTGTAAAGAACAGTGTAAGTTTGTGGCTTGGATTTGGGCCTCCGAAAGTCTAAAGTTTCTCAACGTAACATTAAATAATTCCGTTATTACCTCGCAGAAAACACACTAAGCCCTCATTTCAAATATCACAGTGTTAACAGTGGTTACAAAAAATATGGGCAGGTAAGAAATGCCTAATCGGAAAGCTACGAGCAAGGCACAAAGAGGGCGCAGAGCAGAGGTAATCAATTCGTAACGCACGGGTCGCATGCAGCCGCTAGGTCGTGTTATATGACCCGTGACCACATTCGAAAATTGTATATATATCCTGTAAAAAACAAAATAACTTATAAAGTTACATATAACACTTATTGTTATCACATGTCCAGCCCGCGAACCAGCCCGTAACATTGGTTGAGGTCATTTTCGATGTCAGGCTGGACACCCCTGATGCAGAATTTTGTCGTTGCCTCCTGGAAGTACATTCCTTACAAAGAAAAACTGGACCTGGTATGTACGCCCCGTAGTACAGGTTAATAAATCTCAACAATATTGTACACTTGAAATCAATTTTTGATGATGATGATAATCACACACACATAACACCAGTCGTCTCATAATTCTTCCAAAGCTGATATTCCACCCCCTCCGATTCATCACATTCACTATCGCTGCTACTGCTACCCCTGCTCCTTCTATTGTCTGGTGTTATGTGAATGTTGCTTCCTCTGTTCTGTTGCATATTTCCGTTCAGATTCATGATTCTCTAGTCTCCATGTTCACAGGCACCCACCAATCAACTTCATTTCCCTATTTCTTTTGAGTCTTTGTCTTACACCGATCGGATTGTCTTGTGTTCTCCAGTTCTTTGAGTCCTTGCTTGGAAACAAAGCTCTGTTGTCCGTTCTAATTTCTGCATTCACAGCGGCTGATGTCTGCGGTTCTAATCTTCACGCTTTGGCGGCAGATGATCGGCGCCTTGGATCGGCTTTCTGGATTATGCCGGGAGAGGAATGAACTATCCAGACATTTCGGTGAACGTTGCAATCGCGGTCTTCAGGGAGAGTGAAAGATAGTTCATCGAGTAGCAATTTTGTATCTGGCAGCGGGTGGTGTAAGGGAGGGTAGCCAATGGGAACGTCGTCCTTCCACGCACCGCCCACCTCAATAACTATATAAGGGTTCCCTTATCCCCGGATTTATTCGCCTAAAGATGGCAACAACAGCCTTTGCCAAAAGTACGAAAAAATTAAGTTTAATGTATTCCATCCCGTTGCGTCTAACCATCATTCACATAGACACGGTGTTATTGTTATTTTCAAACGCTACACGTACATGTTTCGATCTCCTGTACAATGGGTACCGGGTCTTTCCCGGGGGTAAAGTGCGGCCGGGGCGTGCAGCTGACCACTCGCCCCCTTCTAGTGCCGCGGTCATGGAATAGTAGAGCTATACCTTTACTCACCCTCTGGGCCACACTGGGCCTGTAACGGGATAACTTTACGTTTATCTTTTACATGTTTCGATCGAAAACGATCATCATCAGGCGTTCTTCTATAAAACCTTAAAAATCGAGATAACTTTTTTATTCCAATGATCTCTCAGATATTACAATGCATATGTTACAATAATATTGTAGTTTTTTGATAGTATAACATGTAGATAGGCGGTTGTGTACTTCCTACGATCTTTACGATTTATTTACAATTTTCTAGGAATTGTTTCTTGAAAGGCGATTAAAGATTACAAATTAAACTTAAAATCTGATGGGTAAGTCCATGTACTGGTTCGAATAGTTGAGTAGCTACTGGTCTGCACTACACCACGGACAAACCAATTACAAAGATCAGTAGCTCTTCTCCTTATTTTTAAGAAAATTATCGTTGACCCCGACGGTCTTGCACCAACAGTCGGCCACTTCACTGAGTGAGTTATCTCGTTTGTTATACCGTTTACTCCGTGTCATTGTCGTCACCATTCGCACACTTTATTGTCGGTATTCTATATCTTTATCATTTCGTCTTCTGTCACCAAGCTCTTAACAAACCAAATTACAGGATCACAAACTCAGACTAAGAACAGAAGTGAAGGATTTCATTTCATATAGAAAACAAATCTTCCATAAAGATCGCAAGAAGCGCTCGTACCTATTACAGACTCTGGCTTGCGTACGCGTTCATCACTGTGCACTATATCACTGTCAATTACTCACCTGTCATTCTCATGTCTCAGCTTACATTTTAAAACAAAGAACAAACAAAAAATGTTCCTAGGAAAGTACTTACCATGCTACATCTGAAGCTAATTCCTACACCCTACAAGCACGTTAACAATTCACAACGAGAAATACAATAGGGATCAGATATGGTGCGGTATGCGAGGACATGTACATGTGTACGTGTTGCACTGTGCATGTGTGTACGTGCGTATGCCGTCCACGTCCTTTATGGCTACAAAACTCATTTGTTAATTATTATCGTTTAGTTGTTATGTTTTTCTAATTGAATCTTTTGTCTTTCAAAGGGAGACGTCGAATTAAAGAAAAACTTGTATGAAATTATGGCGCTCTGTATTCAAGTGACGTTCAAAACGTTGTTGTAAGAACCCAGTTTATAATTCATACAGACAGTTCTGTCTGAAATGAGTAAATTGGCTGAATCTGAGCACAATTTCTGTTGGAGTTATAAAAATTTATCTTCTTGTGACCCTCCCTTTCGTTACGTAAATCTTATCAGAGTGTCAATCAGGACATTCCTTTGCGTACGGTATATTAAAAGCTACTTACAGTACAGAAAATGGCGTAATGTGAATCTCCATAATGTGTATGCTTCACCAAATATCAGACTTAAGATGATGAGTTGGTAGATAAGGAAAAGGTTAGGATATGTAGCACGCATGTAAGGGATGAGGAGATTCACACAAAATACTGACATGAAACATTAAAGTAGCGAGATCACTGGAAGGTCCTTGGTGTGCATTGGTGATAATACACACTTTTTGTGAGCAGCTGAGTCTTTTTGGATGTTACGTCGTGTCACTGGGAAAGTTGCCGAAGTTTCGAAGGATCGTAGTGCATTCCTGTCCAGTGTCAAGCAGTCCAAGCAGACTGTCCTTCTTCTTGAAGGTTTTAACTCTGAAAAAATAAGGCACTACTTTCTTCAAAACTTCGTGAAATGCCCCAAGGCGTTCAGTTTAGAAGTCTTTCATCTTCAGCAGCACTGCTGTAAGAACCTCAGATATAGCAAAATTTGTGGTTTATTCAGTGGCATCGTAACTGGAGAAGTACATGCCTGGAAGTGAGTGAGGAACATCACTGGAAAAATGCACTGATATCAAAACATATGACAGTAAGTGTGTTTCTAAGCATACTGCGAAGTCAGGTGAAGATGGGGAAACATAGCTGTACTAACTCTCATCCCCCTCACCAGATGGTGTTGAACGGTCATCTTCGGGCCCTGACCGCTTTACTGCCCCTTACCACTGAGGATGTGGCCTTGTGCAGCCTCACTGAAGATGGGGCCCGGGCTTGTGTGAATAAACTCCGGATCCCATTTACGACATGAAGTTTTCCGACTAGTTGTTAGAGGGCTAAATTATCGAAGTGTGTTCCACGAAGGCAAGAAATAACCGTGACGCTACCAGAAATTTTGAATTTCTGTGAAAGTTATGTAACATCGCATGAGATAGATGAGAGGTGATAAAAATTAATAACAAAAGAAACATTTAAACTCATTTTAATATTTAATGGCGATATTCGCCTGAACAGACTGAAAAAAAAAAAGGCCCACAAACATTTTCAGTCAGGATACTGTTAAAAATGCCGATTCCATTGGCCGCGCGGTCTAAGGCGTGGGTCTGCAGTCGCTCGGAGTGCTAGGATTAAGGGTTCGAGTGTCGCCGCGTGCGTGTATGTCTATCTGTTGTGAGTGTTGTGTGTTGTCAGGTAGAGATCTGTGCGTCGGGCTAATCACTCGTCCAGATGAGTTCTACAGAGCGTGAAGCCTCGACAATAAGCTGTCGTGGCCCACTAGGTCCTGCTGCTCCTTGAAAAAAAAGTGCTGTTAAAAACACGTGTATTTCTGTGCTCGGATGTTAGGAGCAGCAGGGTTGGCATTCGTAGGTCTCGACGACTGTTGCTGCCTGAACGTTGTGTAGCCTCAGTGGGAAAATTTGTCGCCTGTTGGTCTAACCAGCGTCCTCACCAGTCTGCTGTAGGACCTCAAAATCCTACACGATATCGAAATAACCAATTGGCGCTCGAAATAACCAATTGGCGCTGACTGTTTTCTCCGTCTATGACCTTAAACGCTGGTGGTTTTGAATTAGCGGTCGTGATATTTATGTACAACCCGCGTGTCTATGTGTTGTGTGTAGATGTATTTATTCAGTATTCCGTCATACACAACACAATTAGACTTACAGCGGAACTAGTTTCGGCTTATTTACGGGCCATCATCAGACCTACATACAAGTATGTATGAACTTGTGAAAGAAGGCGTAAAATTGCCCATATAACCTTTGAGAAAGAGATCTCATTCTCTTGCATCAGCATATAAAAACGGGAAAATTGCATCTGACGGGTATGAAGCAATGTAAAAATAGCTGAAACAAGACAGAAAATGTATATTTATCTCAGTATTTAACCAACTTGATGCACAAAATATGTTTCGCAATAAGTTTTATTACATGCCTCTACATGTTTGGAGCACATGTGCTCATCATAAGGTCACCTATAGGTGTGATGATACCAGAGACTGTGTAATGCAATTTTGACCTGATGATGAGCACATGTGCTTGAAACATGTCGAGGCATGAAATAAAACTTATTGTGAAACAAATTTTGTGCATCAAGTTGGTTAAATACTGAGATGCACGGTCGGCAAAACGTCAACAAAAAAAAAAAAGAAGAAGAAGCCAATGTATGTACAACGTCACACTGCGGCGCGTTCGTTCCACCATTGTTGCAGTGAAAAGCAATGGATATTACACAACCAGTGTGTGTATTTGTAGCCTTCGTTATCCAGCATGCAATGCGTGTGCACCATATTGTCTTCTGTGTCCAGCCCCGCTGTACAATATGTTTCCCCATATCTCGCAAACGGCACGATTTTCGACAAAAAAAAAAGTGATTGAACATAAAATTTGTATCTTCATTTTCTCTACAACTTTTGTCTGCAACATATTTCATTCTCAGAAGAAATGAGCGTGATATGATAAAAAAAAATGTGTATTGGGCTTCGGGTTAAGTACCCGTTATTTTTGTCCGATTTTAACCGAACCTGAATTTTTAGACAGATTTTCGAAATGCCTCAAATATCAAATTTCATGAACATCCGTACAGTGGGAGCCAAGTTGTTCCATGCGGACGGACAGGCATGACGAAGCTAATAGTCACTTTTCGCAATTTTGCGAAAGCGCTTTAAAATTAACTAAAAAGCGTATACAAACTGTACAGAAATAGTATATTAAAAATAGGAATATCATTAATAATAAACAAATGAGATAGGGAGGTCAAAGTGTTAAGATGTGAAGTGCACAGTGTGTAAATAACGGTCTTGCGATAGGCCTGCGCCCGGGAGAAGAAAAAGAGCCGTACCAAATATCTGCCATCTCACCTCCTTCTACTGTCGAGGTTCGCAACCATTGAAGATTTACCACTACGTCCCCATATTCCTTCATATCGTGTAAAGGAAAACTTGAAATGATCAAAATCTCCCCCCAATGATCTAGAGCTTTTACGATGTGTCGTGTGTATGAGGCTTCTTCTTGTAGCGCACAGCGACCCTCACTCCCCAGACGGCCAGCCCCCTCTCTGTTATTTACGATCAGAAGCGACAGCAAAAGTTATGAGGGTTCCATAATCTTGCCGCATTGCTGCTTCTTCAGGTCGCTCGAGGTTTTTGCAACTGAGGAATTTCAGCAAAGTACGACTTAACTGCTGCGCGGTACAGCTACTCACGGTCGGTACCTACTTTGTATTCGAGAGGTTCCCGTTTCAAATGTCAGTTCGGAGACCGGGCTATGCTGACAGATCAAATTCCGGGATAATACTGTGAATACAAATTTTTGCCCACTGAGTGTACGTATGGATTTCTTTTGATTCTCGTTATCAGTTACATTAACGCGTTTTTTGTTTGTATCAGAGGCGAAGTGTGTTCTGTGTGTGATATTAGCTGCATTTTAAATGTTAAGTAGATGGTCACTATACTCGTACTTTACAGGGCTAAAACATCTAATATTTATCCCATCATAACACGCCTGATGTGAGTGCTTTCTACATCAGTTAAAATTATAGGCATGACTTGTCAAATTTTATACGCGTTTGCACAGGGACATTTTTGGTATGACAGCGGTTGGTCGTGACTTCCTGTCCGCTCGCTTAACGTGTAAAACCCTTCAGAAGTTTTAAGGTGTGATAAAAAATGTGTTTGAAATTGTGGCGCATATCTGTGAGCTGAGGGGAAATATTTCCACTGCGTTCTTTAAACATCGTAAATTAACAAATAAGATTAACTTCAGTGAACTGAATTAAATCCCGAGGACTCCGATTCACGTCACACTGGATTAACGGAGAGCGCTATGCTGTCTGCCGTCGAGAGAAACGGACTGACAGAAAAGTGAAAGATTTTCAGGTTAAAATGACATCTCTGTATGATCGTCTGGACACAACTGGTTGTTCTATAAATACTTCTTGTCTTGCTGAAAGACGAATACAGCATCCCACGTCTCACAGCTGGAGCTGCTGTGCTGTGTCACTGTATGGTTGTGAGTCCAATATAACCTTTCACGTTCCTCATTCAGCCTCAGTTGAATGCGTGCATCTAGTTGGTTCTTTCTCACATATATCAGTTCAATTTGATGTTCGACCGTGCATCTTTATATAAGCGTTGAGAAGAAAAACCAACTAGATGCTACCGAATGGTTTATTGCACTTATAATCTGCTCGACATGTTTCGGGCCCTTATATGCACATCATCAGGAGCTTGTGACTATACTTTGTTATTACCGCATATGGTGTGTAATGTCTTGGTAGCTGGTGGTCGGCGGTCAGGAGCAGGGCAGCAGGTTATGCGTCCGGGATGAGGTGAAGCTGCTCGACTTGTAGCCAGCTGCCCTGCTCCTAACAGCCGACCACCAGCAACCAAGGCATTACACACCATATGCGGTAATAAAAAAGTATAGTCACAAGCTCCTGATGATGTGCATATAAGTGCCCGAAACATGTCGAGCTGATTATAAGTGCAATAAACCATTCAGTAGCATCTAGTTGGTTTTTATTCTCAACGCTTGTATCAGTTTAATGTCTGAAACACGTAGGTTACATCTTATCAAGTACTTGAGGTAATTAAGTTCCATACACGCCTTTATGACATGTTTATGCATAGAGGGAAGCCTATCTTTTTTACTTCAACTGTACAAATTTTATGGCGTAATTTCCATAATCAAATGGGCGAGATTCTGTATTACGTATTGGATGATTTTATAGCATTCGCTTCACAGAATGGGAGAAAGGCAAGTTTCTGGGAAAATGTGGTCTATGTTGTGGGGGGGGGGGGCGCGTGTTCGCTTTTGCATGTATGTTTGTACCTGATGGTGGATCTGTTTTTTTTCCCCCATGTTAACTTTTTAATTATTCGATTTCCTCAAAACTTCATATAAATATTTTTCCCCTCAGAGCTTCACTCCAATGCCGCACTACTTCTTAACTTCCTACAATCAACAATAACAATATGGCGGGAGCGCAAAATCATGATACGGCAGCGACGCTGGAGACGCGTTTATGTCTTGCAAGGATAAATTGCGACATTCTTTGTAGAATATGACATTTTTGTTCAGGTAATGTTTTTTTTTAAATCAATCTTGAGAGAATTATCTTTAGTTCTTGTTCTGATTACGATAATTAGTAAACCGCTGGAGCTAAGCATGTGAAATTGGGTATGGTGTCGTGTCATATATATATATGTAGAGGTAAAGTGATCCCGTTACAGGCGCAGTGTGGTCCAGAGGGTGGGTAGAGGTATAGCTCTACTATTCCATGACCGCGGCACTAGAAGGGGGTGAGTGGTCAGCAGGACGCCCCGGCCGCACTTTACCCCCGGGAAAGAGCCGGTACCCATTTTACAGGAGGCCGGGTGGGTCCCAGGGCCGGTCTGGACGGGCGTAAAATCTCGTTCCCACCGGGATTCGATCCCGGGCCGTCCAGCCCGTAGTCAGTCCCTATGCCGACTGAGCTACCCGCTCCCCCCCTCCCACACACACACACACACACACACACATATATATATATATATATATATATATATGTCGACCGCCTCTGTGGTCTAGTGGTCAGAGTTTCTGGCTACAGATACAGAGGTCCCGGGTTCGATCCCCGGCGCTACCAGATTTTCTGAGTA
>Ga0131853_10004908_pt1 | contig 24053 bp, 27 predicted proteins | sample TergutLab28metaG_FD_92764 | JGI IMG/M metagenome (GOLD analysis project Ga0131853, IMG submission 92764) | Labiotermes labralis P1 segment gut microbial communities from Petit-Saut dam, French Guiana - Lab288 P1 (version 2) (version 2) | ecosystem: Host-associated > Arthropoda: Insects >...
AAATCCGCATGCAGCCGCAGTTCTCGATAATTTCTTCCCGGCCTCTTCAAATGCTTTTAATTGTGTACTTCCCTCACGAATATAGCGCAAAATTACTTCTGCTAATAAAGTATCTTCGTCTAACGTCCAACCGTCTTGTCTGCCTCCAGTCATAGTGAACCTTCCCCTTTAAAAATTTGCTGATATTCCAAGATATGAAAATATTTGAAAAGATAGACTATGTATATTTTGAATAAAAAAATGCAAGCAACATAAGCTGCTTGCATTTTAACAATATGATCGTCTATTACTGCGCTACTACTTCTTTACCTTTGTAAGTGCCACATGATTTACAAACACGATGCGACACTGTTAATTCACCACATTGTGAACAAGGGATCATTCCAGGTACTTCAAGTTTAAAATGTGTACGACGCATTCTTTTTCTTGTTTTTGAAGTTCTTCTTTGAGGTACTGCCATTTCCATACACCTCCTTGAGGTTTTATTAAATCCATTAGTCCTTTTTATCTAACAACTCAGCTAATTTAGCGAGTCTAGGATCTACTTTTTTCTCATTTGTTTCTTCTAAAATTAATTCCCATCCGGCACCTGAAAATGGTGCTGATTCATGCTTATCTGCCTCATCGGCAAATATTTGTATTGGAATTTCCAGCAAGATGATTTCCTGCACGATCGGCAATAGATCAATTACATCGCCTGTTGCTAGTAGATCATCTTCATTTGCTAATTCACTTTGCAAATAAATTGTCTCTGTTGTTTTTACATCAATCGGATAAGGTACTTCTACCAATGTTCTTGAACAAGGTAAAGTTAATTCTCCAGTAATGTGTAAATGAGTGACAACTTTTTCTGCATCGATTTCTGCTGATCCAGAAACATTGATTAGTGAAATATCCAAGATTTGCTGATCCAACTCTTTCAAAAAGGAAAAGTCTACTTGTTCCTCAAATTGAAAGTCAGTTCCAGCTGTTTTTCGTAGTTGTGAAATTACCCATTTCAAAAAAATCACCTCGTTAGGCAACAAAAGACATTATATTATATAACAAAAACATTTGTCAAATGTTTTTCATTTACGGTACAATTTGAATATATTTATCAAAAACTGATATTAGGAAGTGTAAATCATGAAAGCAGTTGGCATTGTGGTCGAATACAACCCCCTTCACAATGGACATTTATATCATATACAAAAAGCCAAAGAATTATCAGGTGCTGATGTTGTCATTGCTGTGATGAGTGGTAACTTCTTGCAGCGCGGTGAGATGGCGATTGTTGATAAATGGGCACGAGCGCAAATGGCTTTGACTGCCGGTGTAGATATTGTAGTTGAATTGCCGATTGTTTTTGCTACACAGAAAGCAGATACTTTTGCAAGTGCTGCTGTTAGCCTATTACAAGAGATGCAATGTACTTCGATTGCTTTTGGCAGTGAGCACGGTGATAGTGCCTCTTTCATATATGCTGCAAAGGCCATTGAAAATAATCGCTCATCATTTGAAGAGGTTGTGAAGCGGCTAGTAAAGGAAGGTAAAAGCTACGCAGCGGCCACCGGTATTGCTTTGCAAACTGTAAGTGATATTGAATTTGGATTACCAAATAACATTTTAGGATTTCAATATGTTTTATCCATTGTTAAAAACAAATGGCCCATCACGCCAATTACTTTTATGAGAAAAGGTACCGGCTATTACGATTTACACGCGGATGAAGAATCAGATATTGCCAGTGCTACCGGTATTCGTCAATCCATTTTTACAGATGGCAAGTTATTAGAAGAATGTACTCCGGGTTTTGTTCAAGCAGAAATCGAATATTACCAAAGAAAAGCCGGCTGTTTGCATTCTTGGGATACTTATTGGCCAATTTTACAATACAAAATCCTTTCTTCATCAGCAGAACAATTGCAACGAATTTATACTGTAAATGAAGGAATTGAGAACCGACTGTTACAAGCAGCCGAAAGTGCAACCAGCTTTACAGAATTCATGGAAAGTGTGAAAACAAAACGTTACACTTGGACAAGACTACAGCGAATCTGCTGTTATATTTTGCTCAGTTTAGAAACAAGCAGCATGGCGGGCTACACTAAACCAAACTATTTGCGCTTATTAGGTATGTCAACAGCAGGCCAACAATATTTACGTCAATATAAAAAATCTTTTTCCCTACCGATTGTCACCAAACTATCGGACTATAAGGAAAAAGAATATTTGGAGAATATCCGATTGAGTAAAATTTATTATCAAGTTTTGCAATATGATAAACGAGAAAAGATGCTGCAACAAGAGTATACAGCACCGATTTTTAGAAGGTGATGATTACAAGCAACTGAGATTGTCTTGCAATGATGTATACATAAGAAAAAGGTCGGGATTTCTGTCCCGACCTTTGCCTCATTTTTTACGCTTTTTCTCTTACTTGTTCCCTTCCAAAAAGGAATTTTAACAAAGGTGGTGTTACCATTGTTGTAATCAATATAATAATAACCGTGGCAGTAAAGTATTGAATACTTAATAAGCCAGAAGTAAGACCGATTGATGCAATGATTAAAGCAACTTCTCCCCTTGAAACCATACCCGCACCAACGATTAAAGAATGATTTGTAGAAAAACCAGTCATCTTCGCAGCGATAGCACAGCCAAATAGTTTTGTAACAATTGCTAGAAGAGAAAAGGCAATAATAAACCATATATTTTCCATAATACCAGTCAATTGGATTTGTAAGCCGATACTAGCGAAGAAAACAGGTACGAAAATCGTATAAGCAATTGGCTCTAACTTCTTTTCTGCTTCGTGCTTGAACTCAGTTTGTGCTAATGCAATACCAGCAGCAAATGCTCCAATAATACCAGCAACACCTAAGGACTCTGAGAAAGCAGCAAATAAGAAACAGTGTATAATCGCTGTGCTCATAACAGGTTCTGTTACTTTCAATTGAGCAAGCAATCGAGAAATCAATGGAACAACTTTCCAACAATAGAAAAAGATAACTGCAAAATAAATCACTTTCTTAAGGATAATCTCTGTTACGCTAATATCAGTAGACACTAGTGTTGCCATCATAATGGCTAATGTTATAACAACTAAAATATCATCAACGATTGCTGCACCAAGAATCGTAACACTTGTTTTATGCTGCATTTGCCCTAATTCACGGAAAGTTTGAACAGAAATTGATACGGAAGTTGCTGCAAGTAATGTACCGAGAAATAGGGAATGGGATGAGCTTAACCCAAAGGCAAGCCCCAAAAAGTACCCTCCTAGTAATGGTGCAACAATGCCACCGACAGCTACTGCAATAGAAGGCTTTAAATTACGATTCAATTCCTTCAAGTCAGTTTCTAATCCTGCTAAAAACATTAGCATTAGCACACCAATCTGACTAAATGCTGCAATAATTGAGGAATATTCTACTACATTTAGTAGGGCTGGACCAATAATGATACCTGCTATTAATTTACCAAGAACAGCTGGTTGTCCAAGCTTTACTGAAAAATGCCCTGCTACTTTAACAACGAAAACAATAATTGCTAAATGAAAAAATAATTCAACTAGATCAAGTTCTAATAATTGTTCGATTGTAGACACTCCCCTTTTAAATTTTTAAAAATTTTAATCCTAATTTTATTATATTTTACAAATTATATCAAGATAATTTTGTATAAACTACATGATAATTTCATAGCATGACTTTTTTTGGTTAGCAACATTTGAAAACTGTCAGTAAAGCATTAAAAAAGTGATTTTACTGACAGAATTCTATCAGTAAATCGAGAAAAAGTTGTGTTTATCGAGATTTTTTGCAAAAACTATCAGTAAAGCATTGAAAAAGTGGTTTTACTGACATAATTCTGTCAGTAAATCGAGAAAAAGGCTCATTTACTGACAGTTTCCTTCTCTCATCCCGCTTCAAAGCCGCAAAATCATAATTTTTCTATTCACATAGTTCACTCGTGCGTTTGGCGTGGTAAAAACTAGGAAAATGGCTAAAACAACTTTATTTTGACATAAACAGTATACGTTGATATACTAATCATCATTCGTATTTTGATTCCGTAGCTCAGCTGGGAGAGCACCACCTTGACAGGGTGGGGGTCGCTGGTTCGAACCCAGTCGGGATCATTGCTGAAACGCCTTTATATAGGGCGTTTTTTTTATGCCAAGCTCCAATCTTCAAAGGTTTTGGTAAAGCTATAAGGTGATACTGTGTCATAATGATAGACTCCTTTACTTATATGGGTTACCATAAAATGCATGTGTTCCTTTTGGTTGAGAAAATTGATGAGCAGAACGACTATTGGAAATGAAATGAGTGAGTAAAAATGAATATAGAATTACGTGAAATTACATGGGACAATGTAGATGACGTTGTAGAGTTAGCGGTTGCAGAAAGTCAAAAGGGTTATGTTTATCCTAATGGATACAGTTTAGCGCATGCTTATGTTTCTACTAAAGACGAATATCCTGAAATCCCATTTGCTATTTATAATGATGAAATATTGATTGGCTTTACTTTAATGAATTTTTGTCCTGCTGATGAAAATAAATATGAAAATGATGATGAAGCTTGCTATTATATTAGTCGCTTCATGATTGATAAGAAGTATCAAGGAAAAGGCTTTGGCTTTAAAGGAATGGAAAAAGTAGTGGCCTTTTTAAAGGCTTTCCCACAAGGAGAAGCAGGCTCTATTTACCTGTCTTACAACCCTGTGAATACAGCGGCAAGAAAACTTTACGCATCTTTGGAATTCGTGGAAACTGGGCAAGTAGATGATGATGGTGACACTATCGCAAGACTGGAATTATAAATGTAAGTATTTTCTATGGTAACCCATATAAGCATAAAAAATGTATATAACATCACTTAAATGACTGATGCTATATACATTTTTTATTTCCGATCAAATCGTGATTTGCACTACAGATAAAAATCAATATTCCCTTAAAAACTTTTTCATGAAATCAGCATGAATGAATTCAAAAGATGAATCTATACTAACTTTATTGACTTTTAAAAAGAGGTGCAAACTGATGAAGAAAATAATCTTTCTTTTTACTTTACTGTTACTAATTAATTTATGCCCCAAAGTACTAGCCCAAAATCCATCAGAAGAAATTGTTGAGAAAGGTTGGTTTTCATCTGAGGAATACAATCCAAATAAAACGGTAACAAGAGCTGATGCGATTAAATTACTAATGAGAATGGCGATCAATTTACCAGACCCTACAAGCAATGTTCACAATTTTGCTGATACGATTCATCATCCTGATAAACAATTTATTAATAAGGCCAGATATTACGGTGTGATTCGTGGAGGGAAGCTGAATCGATTTGACCCTACCCAGCCGATTACGAAAGCTGAATTGGTTGTTTGGATGGACTATATATTCAGCCTGCCTGATACAGTTGACTTCAACAATCACCTTGCAAAAGATATTCAAAAAACTGGAGATGGAGAAACTTTCTATGCGATCAATAAATATTTAGCACACGAAATTGTCACAGTCGATGGCAATGGTAATTTCCATCCCAATGCTCCAATAAAAATGAGTGAATTAGCTATAATTGCTGAGCGTATGGATGGCGTAGGAATTAAAAATTTAAAGCCAGTTCAATACGAAGGTCAGAAGCAAAAACAAAAAATATTAGAACCACGATAAACCGCTATAAAAGAAAGGAACCCATATCGTCATGAAAAAATGGATTGCATTTACCTTGACACTGATGCTAAGTTTATCTTTTTGCAAGAATGTATTTGCCCATGAATATATCATGTCTTATTTATTCGGTGGAACAACAACACAATATAACAATTACGTCACTAAAACTAGTGACTTGTTAGACACTGTATCACCAGATTATTTTGATATAAATCCAAATGGTAGCTTGAATTATCAAAAGATTGATCCTGCATTTATTCAAAATATGCACAATCAAAATAAAGAAGTTACCCCTTTTCTAAGCAATCATTGGGATCGAGAGCTGGGTATTATCGCATTAAATAATACTGAGAGCTTAACAACTGAAATTGCTAATGTCATTAATCAATATAATCTTGACGGCGTGAACGTTGATATTGAAAATGTCTCTCATCTATATAAAGATCAGTATACAAATTTTGTCAAACATTTAAGAGACAAAATGCCAAATAAAAAAATTACAGTAGCGGTTGCTGCCAACCCACATAACTGGCAAATCGGTTGGCATGGTTGCTATGATTATGCAGCACTTGCTAAATACAGTGATTACCTAATGATTATGGGATATGATGAATCATATTATGGTGGTCCAGCAGGTCCAATCGCAGGTAAAACTTTTACAGAAAAATCAATTCAATATGCCTTAAACCATGTTTCAGCTCATCAGATCGTATTAGGTATTCCTTTTTTCGGACGTTATTGGAAACAAGGAGAAGCAGTTGGCGGCAATGGCATTACTGATCTTGATATTGAAAATCTCCTAGAAGGATACGAAACAACCAAAACCTACCATAATGACTCACAGTCGGTACATGTCAAGCTTACCTTAAAAGAAGGTGAAATCATGCCAAAAATATGGGGTGGCAGAACACTAACACCTGGCGTGTATGACATTTGGTATGATGACAATACAGCAAAGCAATATAAATTAGACTTAGTGAATAAATACAAACTAAAAGGTTCCGGTAGCTGGGCTTTAGGTCAAGATGCTACTGATGTTTGGGAGTATTATGCACAGTACAAGACACCAAGTGAACCACCAACACCACAAATACCAGTAACAGATGTAACGTTGAACAAGGAAGATACAACGCTAATCGTGGGACAAAGTGAAACGTTGCGTGCAATAGTATCACCGAGCAATGCGACAAATAAAGCAGTGACATGGAAATCAAGTCATCCAGAAGTAGCAACCGTTGATGCCAATGGAAAAGTAACAGCAAAAGCTGTAGGAAAAACAGTTATTATTGTCAGAACGAATGATGGTAATAAACTAGCAATAGCAATCGTAACTGTCAACCCAGTTAAGGTAACAGGTGTGAAGTTAAACAAAGCAAGTACTACTATCTTTGTAGGAAAGAGCGAAACGTTAAAAGCGACAGTGTTGCCAGCTAATGCAACAGACAAAACTGTTATGTGGGCATCAAGCAACAAAAACATAGCAACCGTTGATAAAAACGGAAAAATAACAGCGAGAAAAGCAGGAACAGCGAAAATTACTGTTACAACAAGAGATGGTAAGAAAACAGCAACAACAACAGTGACAGTCAGGCCAGTCAAAGTGACAGGTGTAAAACTGAACAGGAAAAGTATTACATTAAAAGTAAGAAAAAGTAACACATTAAAAGCGACAGTGTCGCCAGCTAATGCAACAAACAAAACTGTTACATGGAAATCAAGTAATAAAAAAGTAGCAACCGTTAATAAGAAGGGAAAAGTAACAGCGAAAAAAGCAGGAACGGCAAGAATCACTGTTACAACAAAAGATGGTAAGAAAAAAGCGGTAACGACAGTAAAAGTGAGGAAATAACCAAATGATCCTCTAATAACTGCAGTGTTAGCGGATTATGGACGTTATTCCATTTACAGATTGCACCCAAAACACGAAAAAAGAGCTCAAATTGAATGCCCTTTTTCGTGTTTTTCTATTTTCTTCAGAAGTCTACTGTCGGTTTATAGTTCAAATGCTTATAATTATTGTAATTCTTCCAAATATAGAATAGCATCATCAAATGTTTTCACTGGTACTATTTTCATCTTAGTGCCAATTTTTTCACCTGTTTTAGCAGCTTTCTCGTAATTTTCTCCGGCAGGTACAAAGAAGATATCACATCCTTCTTTATGTGCTGTAACAACCTTTTGATCCACTCCACCAACTGCTCCAACTTTACCCTCGCTATCAATCGCTCCTGTTCCTGCAATCTGATGACCTTTCGCATAGCTTTTTTCATGTAATTGATCAAAAATCTCCAATGCAAACATTAAGCCAGCAGAAGGACCGGATATTTTTTCAGAATTAATATTTACTTTAGGAGCGGTAATGACATTTTTATTTTCAGTGAAATGAATACCAATGCCAGGCTTCCCTGTTGCCGGAATCTCCGTTAATGTTAGTTGCTTTGTGAATACTTTTTCATCACGAACGATTTCTAATTCAACTGTGTCTCCAACTGCTTTTTCTTCAAAAATTGCACTAAGCTTTCCTTCTTCATCTAAGCTTTGTCCATCTACTTTTGTAATACGATCAGCCGCCTTTAAACTAGCACTAGCAGCGGGGCCGCCTTTAGTCACTTTACGAACCACAACACCATCATATTCCACAGTAAAAGGCATATCAGCTTTGTTAAATGCTGTCACTACTGCCGCATATTTGGCCATCATCATATTTTCCATTTGTTCAGCTTTATACTCTTCATTTGTTAGATCGCCGGTAATCTCTTTTTGTTTATAAACATGTGCGTAATCAACAAATCCTGCATAAATCAAATCATAAATGTTGACACCACTCTTCATAAAAATCGTCACTAAAGAATAGGAACCATCGACCGAGTAGCCATTCTCCACTTTAACAAATGATTTGGGATCATTATCAACACTAAGTTGTTCAATAGTACCGGGCTCTGTTATGTAATAGGATAAGGGAATAAAGTATGCAATCCCTAGTACTAAAAGAATAATAACAATAATTTTATTTAATTTACGCATGCGTTACCTACCGTTCTTCAAAATTTACTTCTCTATATAGTACCCATTTCTATTCAATTTGTAAAATAGGCTTGTTCTATTTGACTTTTCAATAAAATATGATGAAATAACGATGCTAGGTTAGAGGAAAGATAAATGAAAAAATCTTATTTTAAAACGATTGCAATTGCTATAATCTTAATTTCACTAATGATTTCTATGATATTATTTCCAAAAGAGACATACAGTGCTGCAGAACGAGGACTGAATATGTGGTGGGGTATTGTCTTTCCATCATTATTGCCTTTTCTTGTTATAGGTGAATTGCTCGGTAGTTTTGGTATTGTTGCTTTTTTGGGTGTTTTATTGGAACCGATCATGCGCCCTATTTTTAGAGTACCCGGTGTTGGTGGATTTGTAATGGCACTTGGAATGGTATCCGGATTTCCTGCCGGTGCAAAAATGACTGCCAACCTTCGCAAGCAAGAACAATTAACTAAAGTAGAGGCAGAACGGTTAGTAGGCTTTACTAATACTGCTAATCCTTTATTTATTTTTGGTGCTATTGCTATTGGTTTTTTCCATGAACCACGGATTGGTATTATTTTAGCAATTGCACATTATGGCGGCAATTTGTTAGTAGGATTTTTAATGCGCTTTCATGGTCGCAATAATCACCGAACGGCACAGCAAATCAAAACAAAAGTAACACTTTCATCAGCAATAAACGCTATGCACCAAACGAGAGTTCGTGAAACACGAGCTTTTGGCAAAATTTTTGCTGATGCTGTAAGTAGTGCTGTGCAGACGCTTCTCATGATTGGTGGCTTTATTATTATATTTTCAGTTTTAAATAAAATTTTATTTGAAATTGGTTCAACTAATTTGATATCACAAGTATTACAACTTTTCCTACCGGATTCATTAACCAATTCTATTGTTGCTGGCTTTTTTGAAATGACACTTGGTATCCAATTAGCCAGTAGCGCTAAAGCACCTATGCTTCTGACAATGATATTAGTTTCTGTAATTTTAGGATTTGCAGGACTTTCCATTCATGCGCAAGTGGCCAGTATTTTAGCAGAAACTGATATCAGTTATAAACCCTTTCTATTGGCTAAACTACTTCATGCTACTTTAGCCGGTAGTATCACATATTTTCTAATGATTCAAACAACCTGGGTGGAAAATGTTTTTCAAAGAATCCAGTTCCCAAAAGTTGAAATGATTACTTATTCCAAAGGACCAACGTTTACGTTATCTATATTAGTGTTATATGCAGTTTTTTATGGATTACAAATGATTAAAAAATACTAGCATTTTTCTAAGCTATCGTTATTGATCAGCGAAATAATTTCATGAATTAAGAACATCCGCTGATCCAACTCGGCGATTTTATCCGCACAAATAACTAGTTCATCGCTCAAATGCTTAGGAATATGCTCTTTATACTTATATTTCGCTTGATGCTCCAGCGTTGCCCAGAAATTCATTGCCTCAGTACGGATTTGAATTTCTATTGGTAATGTTTCTGTTTTACCAGAATGATAAATAGGGATTTCTATAATCATATGGTAGCTTCGATAGCCGCTTGGTTTTGAATGGGTCACATAATCCTTTTCGCTCAAAATGTTTCCGTCAGGCATTTCCCTTAACAAATCAGCCAAGAAATAAATATCTTTGGCATAAGGGCAGATGATGCGGATACCCGCAATATCATTCAAATGCTTTTTTGCATTTTCCGCTGTAATATCTACCTTCTGCCTGTGTAGCTTGCCCGCAATACTTTCTGGCGATTTGATACGACCAGCTATATACCCAATGGGATTAGCGCTTTCATTTTGTTTCAGGGCTTCGTGAATAATACTCAACTTTGTCATCATCGCTTTTTGCGCCCATTCATAAGATAGTAGTAACTTTTTCAGCCGTTTAAATTCTCCATCACTAAATCGTACAGACATTTTCATTACCTCCGTGTTTTGTTATATGGGCAGGGTTATGGTAAAAACTGCACCGCCATCATTTGAATTTTCTGCCCTTACATGACCTTTATGTTGGTCTACTATTGATTTTACAATGGACAGTCCAATACCTGTATTGCCACCCTTGCCTTTGTAAAAACGCTCGAAAACATGGGGTAAGGTTTCGGATTCGATGCCACTTCCATCGTCTATGACACAAATTTGAATATTATCCTCATTTTTGTAGCAAGAAAGCGTAATTTCGGATGCCGCATGGCGTATCGCATTGGAAATCAGGTTATCAATGGCTCTTGAAATCAATTCAGCAACACATTCATAGGTGATGCTATTTTCGTCAAAATGAAAGGCAAAGCGAATCTGCTTTTTGTTTGCGACAGCTTGTTGTCGCACAGCACACGCCTTAATGATCTCCACTAAGTCCGACTTCTCAGCAGTGTAAATGGTAGAGATATTATCGATTTTGGCAATATAAAGCAAATCTGTTACCAATTCTGAAAGTTTGTCCGTCTCTTGTAAAATTGTTTCACTCGCTTTTTTCGGTTCCATCACGTCATAAACGATTCCCTCCGCATAACATTTGATGGACATTAGCGGTGTACGCAACTCGTGAGAAGCGTTTTGGAAAAAATCTTTTTGTTCGCTGTCATAAGCCTCTAACTGTTCCACAGATTTATTTAAGGCGGCATTTAAGTTCTCAAGTTCTATGTCTTTAAATTCAAAGTCATTGGTATCAAAATTACCTTTTCCTATACCCACCGCAAAATTACCCAGCTTTTCTATCGGGCGAGTAATGGAGTTGGATAGAAAGTGTGATGCAATCACGGATACGAAAAACATCATGCCAATAAGAACAAACAAAATAAAGCTTGCTTGTCCTGTAACAGCTTGCTCGGCAAGGTGAGCGTTGTCCTCTGTAGCAAACAGCATGATCGTGAAATTGAAAATCACCCATGTAAGCAGGAACGAAAAAAACAATACAGCAGAAAAAGTTGCACGGATTCTTTTGCGCAAATTAATTTTCTTTTTATGACTACTGTCCCTCATTTTCCTCGTCCCTTTCCTCTGACGTGTTCACCTTTCCATTAAGCTCCATACGCCTAAAAATCGCTTTAATCCGCATGGTAAGCGCCATAGGGCTAAAAGGTTTGATTAAATAGTCATCACTCCCCAAATCGAAAGCTGTGGCATAATCTAAATCGCTATCTCGTGCCGTCAGCATGATAATTGGCACGGTACTAACCTTGCGTAACTCTCTACAGACAACAAAGCCATTAGAACCAGGCATCATCACATCCAAAACGACCAAATCCGCAGGACTTTCCGAAAAAGCAGCAAGAAGTAAATCGCCGTTTTCAAAATCCTCTACGACATACCCAGCACCTTCTAAAAATGTCTTGATACCAAGCCTAATGTTCGTTTCATCATCCGCAATATAAATTTTCTTTACTTCACTCATTAAAATACACCAAATTTCTACATTATTCGTTCACAATTTAAGTGTACCATATTCATGAAATAATCATAAATAAAATATATTGACAAACTTTCTATATTTTGAACAACAGAAAAGCCGAGTATTTTTCATACTCGGCTTTTCATATCCATATGATGACTTACGCACTGTTACTGTGCAGTTCTTCTACTATATAAAACCACATCTATTTTCTCAAGCAGTCTTTCCCCTAGTTTTGCAGATCAAGCATTTTGACTATACTTCTGCTTCAACGCTTCTTTCACATGCACAGGCACCAATTCAGAAATATCTCCGCCATACTGTGCTACCTCTTTAACAATTGAGGAACTTAAAAAAGAATATTTGTTCTTTGTCATGATAAAAAATGTTTCGATTTCTTCATTTAGCACACGATTGGCCGAAGTAATTTGCATTTCATACTCAAAGTCGGAGACTGCTCTAAGCCCCCGAATCAATACATTGGCATTTACCAATTTAGCATAATCAACAAGCAATCCACTAAAGCTATCTACTTTTACTGAAGGAAAATGTGTAACAGCTTGTCCAATTAAATGCATTCTTTCTTCGGTTGTAAATAATGGGACTTTGCTACTATTGTCCAAAACAACTACATATACTTGATCAAATATTTTGACTGCACGTTCGATAATATCAAGGTGACCATTTGTCATGGGGTCAAAACTTCCGGGTACTACTGCAATTTTATTCATAAAATGTTAGTCTCGTTTCTCCATATTTTTCTTGTCTGAATTGGCAAACTTCTTTAATTTTCATCGGCATTACAACTTGGTCATCATGTTCGACAATGATCACCGCGTCCTTTGCCAACAGGTTTTCTGTTTGTAATATTTCCATCAGCTCTATCGTATCTGCTGCAATTCGATAAGGTGGATCAAGAAAGACAATATCAAACTGCTTGTCCCCTCCAGCTAATAAAGCAATTGCCTGTTTGGCACTTTTCACTAACACTTCTGCTTTATCTGTTAACCGACAAAAAGCAATATTTTGCCCGAGAATTTTACTAACTGGATAACTTTTCTCCACAAATACTGCACAATCAGCACCACGACTGAGCGCTTCTATTCCCAGTCCCCCGCTGCCCGCAAATAAGTCTAATACATGACCACCTGAAAAATAAGGGCCGATGATATTAAACAAAGATTCCTTCACCTTATCAGTAGTGGGACGTGTAATCATGCTTTTATGCGCTTTCAATGGTAATCCTTTACAAGTTCCAGAAATGACTCTCATCTGTTTTAGGTGCAAAAATGAGCGTTTAGAAACGCAGAAATAAGGTGAAAACATACATGTTTTCCTACTCATTTTTGCCCGATTTCACCTCGATTACTTAAAAAATAAAAAAAATTTTATCTAACATGAATATTTCACTAAATTATGTCGATAATGAAACCAGCGATAGCATTGAGCTATTGTAAAAACTGATAACGCTATTCTCCCCAATAGCTTATCATGTTTCTCCTCTCCCTTTTTCCTTCTGTTTTGATACCGAACTTGTTTTTCGGTATCAAAACTAGAAGGTTTTTACAAAAAGTCATCGCATCATTCAACTAATAATAAATGGGCAAAAATGAGCAGTGGATTCTAGCCAAGCAGCTTCGCTTCTTGGAGAATCTGTGCAGGGGCTCCATTCACCAAATCGTAGATTTGGATGATCGCCGCCGCAGAAACTCCGATATAAGCGCTCATTTTAGCATCTAAGTAAAAAAAACTTCCAGCAGGAAGTTAGGATCTATGAATACAGGCTTTAGTCTTTATCTACCAATTCTTCTTGCTTTTCATAGTCAAGCTTTTTTCCTTCAAACTCTAACTTGATAAATGGCTTATAGGAAGGTTCTACCTTTTTCACAAAAGTAATCGTGGCGATTTCTTTAGCAATTGCATCAATGTCATCCATATTGCAATAAATAACCGCATACTTCATGCGCCTTGATACATAATGTAAATTACCAAACCGCTGAAGAACTTTCGTATGCTTGACCGTATGTAACCATACAACTAGCCCTTGTCTTTCTATAAACATAAGAATCCCCTTTGAATGCCTCATAGAGTCATTGCTTAATTTCTTTAGTTAACAGGATTGTACCATATCTTTCCGCTTTGAACAATTGCAGTTCACACCGCATATTGATGTTTTAGTACCAGTGACAACATGAGTGATTTGATTGCTAATTTCTGTTAATAATTGCTGCAACTGCCATTCGGCTGATTTTAATTCAGCTTGCGCCTCAACTGATGGATGTAATCGAACATTTTCTTGTGCTGCTAAATAATTGATCCCAATTTCTGTTTGAAAAATATTTTTTGCTAAAGCCTCTGCTTGATCTAAAATTAAAATTGTTTCTGAAGATATCAACAATGCTAGCACCTCTCTATACTTAGGTGTAAAAATGAGCGTTTAAAAACGTAGTAATAAGACAGAATTTTTTAGAGTGCCTGCAGTCTAAAATAATTTTGGCTTATTACGGAGTTTTTGCGGCGGCGATCATCCAAATCTATGGTTTGGTGAATGGAGCCCCTGCACAGATTCTCCAAGGAGCGAAGCTGCTTGGCTAAAATCCACTGCTCATTTTTTCCCGATTGTGATGAAAAACTCTTACTTAGTATAACATGAATGCTAGCAGTTTATCACTTTGTTTTCGATTGAAACATTGACATCATTAATTGGGCAATTTGAATGCCGCTTGAGAATTTATCAACTCTGTCCGGTATTGATTTTCGAAAAAAAAAGGAACACTCAGTCTGAAATTCAGAGAGCAAGTCAGGATTTCTTGTTAATTTGCGATACCAAATGGGGTTCATACGCAAAAATTTATGCATATCCGTATCAGCGACTATATAAGAATAAATATCTTGACGCAATGTTATCCCTCCAGGTGATTAGACTAAGCGAATTGCTGACTAATCTTTACGAAATGAAAATGGATGTGATTTTCTATCGCTTGATCCACTTTTGCTACCACTACTTTTAGAAGAGGACTGAAATTGTCCAATCACATCTTGAACCGTCACTAATGCAGTACTTAAATTTTTAATTTGTGTTTGTACTTGATTCATGTCTAATTTTTTGAAATAACCAAACAATTGGTTCACTTGATTTAAAAAATCATTTTTATCTTCTCTATCTTCTTGGCTCACACTTTTGTTCACTACTTCAGCCGGCGCTACATCAGTACTGGTATTAGTATTAGCACTATCTCGCCAATAATCATGATCTTCACCAAGCAATGTCCAATCCTCATATAACTCTTGCCAAGTTGTTCGTCCGGCACGCACTTCTTTAACAAGGTTATCATTATTTTGAACAAATAATTTAAATTGTTCAACGGATGGTGGAAGGTTTGTTGTCAACGACAATCACCGCCTCTAAGTTAAATGTTACGATACCATATGCAGGGACTGATTTTTGTGTGCCTAGAAAAAAGAAGATGTGCCAAAATGACTGAAAAATATGAAATCATAGAGGTGACAGCCTCTATATTTAAAATTGAAAAAGTTGTTTATCGATAATATTTCCAAAAGATGTAAATAATGCATTGAAAAAATGATTTTACCGACATAATACTGTCGGTAAATCGAGAAAAAAACTTGTTTACGGATAGTATTTGTAAAAACTGTCGGTAATGCATTGAAAAAATGATTTTATTGACATAATACTGTCGGTAAATCGAAAAAAAAGCTTGTTTACCGATAGTATTTGCAAAAACTGTCGGTAATGCATTGAAAAAATGATTTTATCGACATAATATTGTCGGTAAATCGAGAAAAAGCTTTATTCACTGACAGTTTTCTTCTTTCATCTCACTTCAAAGTCGCAAAATCATAGTTTTAAGGCAAAATGACTGTCAATATCGCATTAATACTGACAGTCTCTAAAATTTCACTACCATATTTTTAAGGAAAAATAAAAAAACGATGGGGCTGTTTATTTTGGTACAGCCCCATCTTTAGAAAGTTCTAATCACCTTCGATAAAATTCTGTGTATAGTATTTACGATAAACTCCGCTACCAATGTATTTATATTGAGCATCCAACAATGCTAATCGGTGCCCTTCACTATTGAGCCAACCTGCTACTGCAGCTACTGCATCAACATGTTGGGCTGCAATATTTTCACCGGCACGACGATAATCAATTTGATGTTCATCCATTCGGTTTGCTAATGTTTGATTATCTGGTGTTTCATGGTTAAAATAACCCCGTTCATACATATCTTGACTATGCAACCTAGAAACAGCTGATACATCCGGCTGTTCTACTAACGGATCCAAATCAAATTGATACCGAATTACATTTGTAAATTCAATCACCGATCTTTCATAACCCGTTTGTACTTCTTGCCATTCATTATCCGTTAATTCCGGCAATTGGTACAATTCTCCGATGAAAGAAAGCTGATACGGTCTAAGCTTAGCCAGAGTTTCCTTATCCATGAATCGAACAGCTGTTACCGCTCCAGTAAACTGATCAATATAGACTTGCGCATAATTTTGATCAACAACAATCAATGGGTTTGTCAAATAGTCATTTTCCGCTAATTCAAATCGATATTGCGTATCTTCTAGTTCCATCTCAACCATACTATCCTGCACAATCATGGAATTAATCTCTTTTGCATCTTGTCCAATTCGAAACGGCTGAACATTCACTCGATTACCGGCACCAATAGCTGAAACGACTTTGCCATCTGAAACAGCAAACTGCTTATAGCGTTTAATATCTGATGCATAGATCCACCAACTATACTCAAATTCCGTTCTATCAATTCGATCTGGTTCACCAAATGCTTTCCAAACTTCTGCGCCATCTTGCCCAATATACTTTTCAATACTATCCTTAGGATCAAACGATTGGGGATCGATTGGCTCTTTTAACTTTTTAACTTCTGTTTTTGTTCCGATAATCGGATCATTTTTAACTATATTCGGCTCATCATCAGAAAAGTAATATAAACCAAATACAATAACAACCATCATGACGATGAGAATTTTAAGACTAAACATCAACGAACTTCGCAATCTTTTCACCACCATTATCTATTATATGCTTGTTTATCTAAAAAATTAGTGAATGAATATATAAAAGAAAGATAAGACAGCAAAATTCTTAAATATTATGATTAAAAATTTTGCTATCTTATTTTAGTTAATCTGTAATAAGAATAATGAAGGGGCTAAAAAAATAATCCCATATTTATAGTAATAGTATAACACATTGTGGGCGATTAAAACAGTCTGCTAATCAATTTTTCAGAGCAATAAAGATGGCAAATTTTTCGTTGGTTGTTGGTTATATTCCTAAACCTTACTATAGATGATATATTTGGATATACCCTTGAAGTATAGCTATGTTTTTAGCATTTCAGTAGCAATTCTGTGAATATTAAGCAATCAAAAAATGAAGGCCTTAGGCCTTCATTCGAGGTCTCATAAAATCTATATTGATCTAATTAATCATTACGATTCAACCCTTTTTTCCTAACAAACTCACCAACATCTAGTCGGCTTTTATTTTGTAAGCTACGAAATACTGAGTTGCTCCAATTATCAACACGAGCATTGCTGCCTCGATTCGATAAATAAGCTTCCATTGTGTTATCGTATGCATGGATTAATTCTTTAGTATCTTGACGATATTGATTTGTAAAGTGAACTGCTTCTTTTGGTAACCGTGGCTTAATTTGCACCTGATTATTAGGATCCGGAATCCCAATAGCCAAGGCAAATAGTGGAATAACATATTGCGGAAGGTCCAGCAATTCATTTACTTGCTCAATATCATTTCGGATGCTGCCAAGAAAAACAGTGCCCAGTCCAAGCGATTCAGCAGCTATAACTGCATTTTGCGCCGCAAGTGATGCATCTGCTACTGCGACAATTAAATTCTCTGTACTTTCAATCGGTACTTGTACTGCTTCTTTATCCGGAACTGCTTCATACAGTCGAAACATATCCGCACAGAATACAAACAAATGACCATTATCTTTCGTATAGGCTTGGTTATTAATTTTAGCTAACTTAGATTTAACCGCTTCATCTGTAATACTAATAATTGAATAAGCTTGATACATTGTTGAAGTAGGCGCCATTTGAGCCGCTTCAACAATTGCATGAACAACCTCTTGACTAATTGGCTCATTTGTAAATTTTCTAACAGATTTATGATTCATCATCAACTCAATAACTTGGTTCATCTGCATTTCATCCTTTCTTCCTTTATTTTAACATCATCATACCATACAAAAAAGCTATCCGAAAAAATTAGCTTAACTAACTTTTTCGGATAAATCCTAAATTTATATTACAGCAGATTCACAAATGGATAGTGTTTTTCGATCACAATCAATCATCGCCTCTACACCATATGGCAACGTACAAATCGGCGCAATATGGCCAAAATTAACATTATACAAAATAGGTAAGTCTGCCCTACCAGCTTCTTTGGCAATGACACTAATCAATACTTCCTTATACTCATCGTAATACCTTTCATCCATTGGCTTTCCAAAAATGATGCCACTCAGTTGATCAATGATACCTTGTGCCATAAGATTCCTTAAAATATACTTAACTGTACTTGGTGGTGGATACTCTTCTGATGTTTCTAAAAATAACAATTTTCCATTCCATTCGTTTACTTCTGGCCATAATTCAGTACCAATCAGCATTGGAAATGTATCAAGACAGCCACCTAGCAATTGCCCCTTTGCTACTCCTGAACCTTGAAGCACTTCATAACCTTTGTGATCAGTTATCATTTTTCTGGCGATACTTCTATTTTCAATATTTGACCATTCTAAAAGTTCAGAGGTCCATTCTTTACTTGGAAGAATATCAAGCTTGTCATTTTTCTCAAACAATGTTGAGTAAACATATTTTTTTGTATATTCATGCATAGCAACATTTTCAGCAAATTCAACCATTACAGCAGGCCCGTAAAATGACACTAAACCAGCTTTATACATCATAAAATGATTAATTGTTGTGTCTGAGTAACCTATGAAAACTTTAGGATTATTGCGGATAATATTAAAATCAATATGTGGCAATAAGCGAATCGTATCATCACCACCGATCATGCAAAAAATCCCCTTAATTTCAGGATTAGAAAAAGCCTCCATTAAATCGCTGGCACGTGCTTTTGGATGTTCATATAAATAATCAATTCCTTTTAAAGCGTTTGGCATAACAATTACTTGCAAACCAAACTCCGATTCCAGCCTTTCTTTCCCGGTTTCAAACCGATGCAGAAATGCTGCTTCTCCACCTAACCCGGATGATAGTGAAACAATTGCTATTTTATCTCCTTTTTTTAAAGCGTTTGGTCTGATCATACACTTCCCCACCTCTACTTCTCTATTGTTCCTAATGATAACATAAATCTATCTATTTTATTAACTAGACAAAGCCCTTGATAATACAGGGCTTTAATGAATAATTAGATTTATAGCAGTTTTTTATGGTAAAATGTATAGTCAATAAAAAATAGGGAGAGTAGCCAGAATGGAAGATAATAAAAAGAAATCTATTTTTAAAAAATGGTGGTTCTGGGTCATTGTTGTACTAATCATTGCGGCTATCGGAAGTCAGACGACAGATGCTGACAATAAAGCTTCCGACAAACCAAATGAAACAAAGCCCTCTGATGTAGAAAAGCCTAAAGAGGAAAAGCAAGAGGAGCCTAAAGAAGAAAAACCTAAGAAGGAGGAAAAACCTAAGAAAGAGAAAAAACCCAAAAAAGAAGAACCAAAAGTATCAAAGGAATTTGAAAATGCTCTTGGTAAGGCAAGGAGCTACATCAAGACAATGCCGTTCAGTCGTTCTGGTTTAGGGGATCAACTCGACTTTGAAGGTTATCCTAAAGATGCCATCGAATATGCTTTAGAGAAAATGGACAATGAAGTCGACTGGAAAGAACAAGCTGTTTTAAAAGCACATAATTATTTGGATCTTATGGATTTTTCTAAGCAAGGACTAATTGAACAGCTAGAATTTGAGGGATATACATCAAAACAAGCACAACACGGAGCAAATAAAGCGTTTGAGTAAAATGAAATTATCCTAAAAAACTATCAGTAATCACTCAAATAAAGCGATTACTGATAGTGATCAAAAAATGAGCTAGGTTCAGTATAACTCGCTCGAGTTATACTGAACCTATTTTTGAACTTTCTTATTTCCCGATAGCCCCTTTTTTTCGTGTTTTGGGCTATTCTATTCAGCCTGAATTTCTTGAATTTGTTGCTCAGTCAAACTAGTAGCCTTAACAACTTGTTCTATCGGCACGCCTATTTTTAAGAGGTTTTTAACGATTTCAAAAATGCCCTCTTCCCTACCTTCTTTTCGGGCATAATATTTATCAGCACGTTGGTCACGCTGAAATGTCTCCCAAATATCTTTTCTCATTCGAAAATCTTCATCTATGGATAACCCACGCAACCTCTCCAATCCCGCTGAAAGCCCGGGAAAACTTGTTGAAACCATATCTAACTCCTCCTCTGTCTCACTTTAAATAAATTTTAAATAATGCTACAATATACTGCCGTCTTGCTCTTTTGGAAGTCTAGGTAACTCCAGCAGATGAACAGTCAAAGCTTTACTAAAAGCAACTTCAGTTCCTTCAAAAGTCATGCGAGCTACATTATGATATCCTTGTAATTCTCTTTTATGAATAAAGTCGCAAATTAAAATTACAATGACATCAGATAATATATAATTCTCATCACCTGATTTTACTTGTTCAGTGACTAACTTACACGCATTAAATAAGCTTCTATTTCCAAAATAAGCTTTTTTCCCAGTTTGTATTTCAATATTCAGTAATCTTTTTGATTTGAGTTGTAATTTAATATCTAATGTTGAGGATTTTTGTCCTTTGTAGGCTATTGTATCTGTGGGATTCATGATGAGTACTTCATCGAATTCTTCTGGAGGAATTTTCAGTAATATTTGCAGAAATTCGATTAAAAGTCTTTTGTCTTTTTCGTTTCCAAATAAGGTTTTGAAAACTAGGTCTTGCTTGGGTTTATTTTCTAGCATATCTATCTTCCTTTTTCTTGTTTTATATGCTATTAAATTTTTACCCTGTTGCAGACCATCTCAATTATATGATAAATAAATTATACACCATAAGTTTAATTTTAAAAAGGTTTATTTCCTTGTTAAGGCATTTTATAAAAATTCATACTGCAAAATATCAGCAATTATGGCATAGTTCTTTCCTTATATTTTAGCTCCCACAAACAGAAAAACAGGTCATAAAGGACGCTTTTATCCTTTATGACCAGATTTCTTAATCAACCTTCGTTAAATCAAACGTAAATTTAGCTTTGTTTTTGCTAAGCCAATTATCTTTTATAACTAAATCTAATGTCTTTGCATCGGTTGGAAGTTCCATTGTGTACCAGCCTTCCATCATTTTACCTGCTTCAAGCTCCCCATCAAGCGTTCCACCACTGAATGCATCGTCTATAACAAAACTGAATTCTTGCTTCTTATCATCTACGTATGCATCAAATAAAAGTACAGAACTAATGTGCTCTGTTTTATCCGATATATTTTTAATGGATATTTTTACACCAACATTCACGTTCCCCTCATCTGGCTTGAAATACTCATCACCTTCTGATTTCTTAATCTCTAATGCTGTAATTTCTAAATTAGGAAATACAGCTGTTTCATCCAAACCAAAAGTTAATTCTTTATTCTCCTCAACATTCTCATTTTTCTCTTTGTCATTGTCTTTTTTAGTAACCCCGTCATTATCGTCACATCCGACAAGTGTAATTCCCAACATAGCAATCAGTAATGCTACACTTAATTGTTTTAAAATTGATAACTTTTTCATCAACATTATTCCTCCAAAAATTTTTATAATTACCTTTACATGATACAAATATTATCAAAACTTTTGGTATGCTCTCAGCATACAGAAGTTAAGTAAATACTGGAATCATCTCTAAACAAAGTATGCTACATTTTCATTGTCAATATACAGAGATTAGGCGAATGGAACTCATGTCCACTCGCCTAAGTAAATACCTTGCCCAGAATTGTAATCATCACACCATAAATCACAAAGATGATCAATGAATAAATAATATATGCTGCTATTCGCTCCGCTTTTTTAGCAGATGGAAAAAATGGCAATTTGCTCTGAATGTTTAAATAATTTGTAAACAAAAAAATATAAGCTAACAATGTGAGTGATAAAAGAAAATATTCACTATGTCCTGTCGTACCTGTGGAGTCTTCTGATTTTGGAACAATCACCCCCAAAATTAGAAAAGCATATCCAAAAGCAGCAAGAATCATTTTCCACCATCTTTTGGTACGAAAGCCTGGTAGCATCAAAGAAGTTTTGCTTGACACTTCCGCCTGTGCCTGCCTAGTATCAGTTGTCGATATTTGACATGCATGCAATGCTTGCAACAACTCTTGAACATTAGCATATCTTTTTGAAGGATCAAAATTCGTACATTTCTCAATGATTGGTCCGAGTTCCCCTTGATACAAATATTCCTTAGGATGCATACCAGTCAATAAATAATTTAGTACAATACCACAAGAATAAATATCACTTCTGGCATCTGTTTGCAAAAAGCCAAATTGCTCCGGAGCGGCATAGCCTTCAGTGCCTAAAATAGTTGTGTCATAAGCATACTCACGATCATAAAGACGAGAAATATTGAAATCAATCAATTTCACGTTATTGGCATGATCAATCATAATATTGGATAATTTAATATCACGATGAATAATCGGTTTTTCGAGTGTATGCAAATGAAGTAAAGCATGACAAATAGACGTTATGATTGGAAGGGCAATCTGTGGTGCTACCACACCGTTCTCTTTCACATAAGCTTCTAAAGTCCTGCCATTGAAATACTCTTCAATCACATAAAAAGCATCATCCACTTTATAATAGTCAATAACGCTTACAATATTAGAATGTGGCTTCCCTTTTAACTGCTCGTATACATTTTCATTATACTGCGTTAGCTTTTTTTGAATATACAAAACTTTTGTTAATTTATGTTGCAATAACGTGATTGCTTTTTCTTTATCTAAAACTTTTAAGATGTCATAAGACGCCATTATTTTCTCTTTACCACTCATATGTATGAATACTCCAGTCGCTTGCAATCTACTGTAGAAAATTATATCATACATTTACAGTGAACATAAATAATCGTAAAGGAAAATTCTATGAGGCAGAAAACAACAGAAGAATTATTAAACATAATAAAAAATAAACAATCTACTCAAGAATTAGAAACATATGCTGACACCTACCTCGAATCGAACAACTCACAAACGATAGGAGAATATTTGGAACAGAAAATCATAGAAAAAAAGCAAAGCAAAAAAGATGTTATCAAAAGGTCAGGTATCTCCAGAACATATGCCTATCAAATATTACAAGGCACAAGACAGCCTAGCCGGAATAAAGTTCTCGCCTTTTGCCTTAGCCTTTCTTTATCTATAGAAGAAACTGGGAAGGCACTAACGATCAATCAAAGTGGGAAACTCTATCCTCGTAACAAAAGAGATGCAATCATTTTATATGCGATTAACAAACAAATGAATACGATGGATACAAATATACTATTATATGAAATGAATGAAGAGGTTTTAGACTGAATAAAAAAGGGAACATTTTTTATGAAAAAATTTCTATCAGGTAATCAAATTAAACTCATTGCGATTATCGCCATGACAATGCAGCATGCGGCACTTATATTTTGGATTCCGGGAACAAATGATTGGACTTTGACCTCACCTTTTCGCTGGATTGGCAATCTTACATTTATTCTTTTAATCTACATGCTTATCGAGGGCTTTGAACATACACGCAACCGGGCAAAGTACATGCTCAGGCTGTTTATTTTTTCTTTAATTTCTATCATACCCT
>Ga0131853_10004910_pt1 | contig 24048 bp, 17 predicted proteins | sample TergutLab28metaG_FD_92764 | JGI IMG/M metagenome (GOLD analysis project Ga0131853, IMG submission 92764) | Labiotermes labralis P1 segment gut microbial communities from Petit-Saut dam, French Guiana - Lab288 P1 (version 2) (version 2) | ecosystem: Host-associated > Arthropoda: Insects >...
ATCAGTCCATAACGAGGCACTAAGAGAAGGAAAGAGTTGGAATGAAGTTAAACAGTTGGCTAGAAACAGGATTAGATGGCGACGTTTTGTTGACGCCCTATGTCCCTAAAGGGATAACAGGATTTGATGAAGAGAAAAGTGGTTGATACAAGGAAGAAGGTAGAAGGAAGGGCCGGAGTATCACCATAAGAGAAAAGAAGCTCATTAGGAATAAGAAAAAGACATACATGAAAAATGTAATAGAATCAATAGAAGAAGATCAGAAGCATAATAACACAAGGAAAATGTACCAAACAGTAAACCACACACACACACACACACACACACACAGGTACAGACATACATATGTTCATACAGTGTTGGTTAAGCATGTTAGTAATGTGTCCTTTATTAAAATAGGTGCCTGCTGAAGTCCCATATGTTCGATGCAATGCAAGTGAAATTGCCAAAAATCCGTGATCCACAAAGGCCAGCATGGAATTTTCCACAAATTTATGGAATTGTTGACAAGAGGAGAAAACAGAATGCCAAAAAGGGTACCGTATATGAATTTGGGAACAAAAAGATTCGTAAGTAGATCAAAATATAGATGGCGAGATGAGGTGAGGGAGGATGGAGGAATAGTTGGTGGAGAAGGGTGGAAGGAAAAAGTACATAACAGAGAGGAATGGAAGAAGCTCCTGAGAATGGCAAGGAATTGTCGCATTCTGCACACACCAATGGAATGGAATGAATGAAATATACTGACAGGCAATAGTTAAAATATTAAGCTTACTAAATAGGCTTCTACATGAGGACCTTGGTCCTACACCAGACATTACCCTAACCACTCTTTTTTGTAGTTTAAATACTTGATGCACATGTGTTGAATTTTGCCAGAAGATTATTCCATGTTGAAGTACTGAATGAAAGTACACAAAGTAGACCATACACAAAACATCCAGATTTAAAGTGTGAATTAAGTTCCTTATTGAGAAGCATGCAGCACTCAATTTAGGAAGAATTTGTTCTACATGTCTTTATTGTTGCACCATGCATTTTGTAGTTAATTAAGTAACACACCAACAAATGCACATGTATATTCTTAATAATCTAAAATTTACATTAAAACACTTAAAACACTCCTACATGTTTCGATCATCCTCAGGGAGCATACTTTGTTCATTGCTGAATTTTTAGTTTAAAAAAACTCTGTGGTTTATATTAACTTTATTATATATATTTCAGTCAACACAACTATATAATAAAAGCATAGGTTAAAGTGACATTTTTGGCTTTAAAAGTCATCGTCAGGCTAAGCTTAGAACCATGAAGTTCTTTACAATGTGTCTGTGCGCATTTTGGATCCCAGATGGCTCACAATGTGTGCTGTGATTCGTACCATGTCTATAACATGACTTAGAGGCACAGTTTGTTAAAGTAAATGTTGGCACAGCATTTGGTGACCTTGGTATCCCATTGTGTACTGATGACTTCGTTCAAATTCAAATTCTGTGATTTACTTCGTTATGTTAATTTGGTGCTGTGGCAGCACCAAATTAACACAACGAAGTAAATTACAGAGCGTTTTTAAACTATAACTTTAGCAAAGAACAACGTATGCTCCCTGAGGATGATCGTATGATCGAAACATGTAGGAGCGTTTTAAGTGTTTTAATGTAAACTGTAGATTATTAAAGAATATATATGTGAATTTGTTGGTGTGTTACTTAAATAAATTGTTGTACATGGTTTTTCCAGTTCATATGATTATCTATACGCATACCTAAAAATTTAGTACTCTTTACTTCATCTATTACATTATCCTTATAAGATGCGTTCTACTTCGTAATCTGCATCTAAACGCCCATCTAAATACCCATATTAATTCCTCGTACGCATTATTTACAATAAACTACTGCAAACAACTAGTACATTTCCAAACCACCACACAATTATGACGTCCGCTCCCTAAATAACCTTACCTCTCTCTCTTCTCTTCGAAATCTACTTTGGGTTTACTATTAAAATTCTTTGTAGGTTCATTGGCTCCTTGATGCTTTTCCATTTTGCACCGTACAACTGTGCTCGATGGTACCGAAATCAGAAATTAGTGCCTGGGGACACGCATTCTGTAACGGTACATGAACATCCATCGTCAACATTCACACGTTGCTGACGTGCAATGCTGCCAGCCACACTTTTTGACGTGTCTGCACCCCATGTATTGCGACAGTCAATGGGTAGGTTGGACAGACTGTCCATCAGCTGTTGGAAGAAACCCCACCGCATTACGTGTGTGAATTGTTCATTTGAAAGCTTCCGCAGAATAACTTACCTGGCGCTGCAATCAACCGAGTGGTATTACGCCGAGCAAAAAGAAAGTGGACGAAACAGCGTCTTGCGGCTGTGGCTGATTGGCAGTAGAGTAGAGCATAAACATTTTATAGTATCTGAATAGTATTGAAATATAAGTTGAAGAAAGTATGTCTGTAATAGGCAAGGTAAATAATTTTTATTTACAACACAAGTACCATATTTTCACAATGGAGGATCTGTATTTTGTAAAATTTTGCCGCGCTATGTTAAAATCATTCTTGTGAACACTTCGCAAACTCGGGATAAAATAGCTACTAATTTCTTATCTGCGTGTAGGTTGTGCAGTTATTTGTAACTCTTAATTCAAATCGTAACAGTTTTTGTTAACTTTTGAACAACTTAGTGTGAAGTGGATTACGAGTGTAGATTTAGCCGTGAGCGTAGAAGGTAAAAAAAAAAAAACAGATTACAAAGTCCTCGTTCTTAGTAAAGCACCATGTCATGATGATATGGGAGAAGGGAAATACAGCTATACTCATTTGACCGGCACGCTATGAACGTGAATGGTCGTCTTAACGTTCCGGCCGCTTTATCTCCGGTACCGGTCGGATAGGTGGCTAGGTTGGTCCGATAGATGTTTGGACTCACCGGAGGGAAGTTATCACCCCCGCGACGGAGCGAACGCCGGTCGCCAAGTCCATAGCTATTCACAGTACTGTAGGCGACCCAGGCTTCCGTCCATAAATCCGGTTTCGTATGTTTTTGTGTTTTATTATTGCGGTACTAGACAATTAAGGACGTACCACCCATGAAACTGCACGTTTCAGATTGATATTTCTGAGTTAGGCTAAATACTTGATTATGTTGTTGTTATTTTTATACCTTATGTATTTATCCCAGGTATGTGTGCAGGCATAAACGAGTACATAAGTGTATATGGGGTTTTTACATTATGATGCTGAAAACAAACTTGCAAAAGCAAGCAGACCTGGACTAGTTCAGTGTGTACATGGCATACAGTGTAAACCCTGTGTGCAATCCATTGTGGATACAGCACTCAAGAAATACAGGCTGTAGAAAAATTAATGTAATGGTACTTGACAGTGAGAATAGGAATATATAAAGAGTGAAAAGGACATGGTTATTAATGGTTGCATACCTGAGTGTGGGTAGATGGGAGCACTCATTTGTTGTTCCATAATTTTTTTTATTTGGGCTGTGTGGGACTCACAAGGCTTATAATTAACAATTGCTTCCATACATTCTGAGTGAGTTCTGGTATTATTACATGTAAGGCCTATGGTCTGGCCTAAAATTCATGTTCAGTCCATTTGGCACTATAATTTGTTACAAAACAGTCAACTGCAAGGAACAAAACCTTGAACCTTCAGACTACTATCACAAGGTATCCGCAGTCATGTTTTAGTTAAAGGTAAGTTGTCTGCTTCACTTGCTGGCTAATTTGTCTTTCAGTGCCCATTAAGAAGGAATGGGCATGGGAATGTTTATCAAATTGTTGACATGTAAGAACAGACTGTGGGGAGAGTAGTTCACAAAAAAGGAGCCATGTTTATTTCATTTCATTTGACTTTGATATAATGATGCTAACAGTGCTGGGTGAGTAGTGTTAATAGCAATACTCCTTATGTAATATTTCTGTCATTCTTTCCCTAGAGTAAAAGCTGTTTTTTACACAGCTATAAACAGCAAACAATATTTATGCATGATAGCAACTTATTGTGTGGTAACTTATATTTAATGAGTTCTAATCTCTTTTCTTGTTATATTTCTCATGTTCATATGTAGTTGTGTTTCTAACTACTGAAATTGTCACATGCTCAGAAAATTTATTAGATACTTGTTAGATGTTATTTTCTATTCTTGTTACAAGTAACAAGTTTGCATGCTAAATTATTCTTACTGTTATTAGCATCACTATGTTCTCCTGCATTACATTTTATTTTCTGTGTTACAGCCGGTTCTCTATTCGTATTGGAGAAGTTCTTGCTCTTGGCGAGTCAGAATCGGTGAGTTGCATGCACACTTGTGCTTGGTTATAGATAATAACTGTTGTCTTGCATGCCTATTGATCCATAAATATGGTCTGAAACATCAGTTAACTCTACTACATCAAGGAGCATTACATCCCAGAAAATAACAATCTTAACCATTAGGAACTGATCACAATTTCTTGCAGAGCTTTGTATTTCACTTTAAATCAATTACTCTTCCAGTTTTATCACATCTTAATGAGCTTGCAGACCATTTATCTTGTTTCTGGTTATGTGTATGGCAGTTTACTAACAGTGCCACAACTATGTATTGTGGTTTTCTGCGTTATGACATTGTGTAGTCTGGTAGGTGGTTGCCAGTGCCTCCATCTTTAGGGTTGGAGTGAGTTTCATCTTGAGAATGAAGGTAGCATGCTCCTCTGAAACACTCGTAGTTACCTAACAGACTGTACTTTGCCGTAACCTTAAAGACAGCTGTGTGAATCGTTACTGGAGTGAAAGCCTGAGATCTCTATGATGCTGTAGTTATCTGCACAGATTTCTTGTTTTATGTCACTTTTTCAGGAGATGACTTAAATATTTCTATGGAGGCAAGTTTACAGTTTCATGGCAGCAGCCATAAAAATTTAATAGACTCAGTTTGGGACATAGTTTTGATATGAGTACATAATAGTGTATTTCAGTGTATGAATCCATGTCATATGGAACACTTCTTTTTTTTTTTACTGTGAGCTACAGAAGTGTAAAAAATTTAAAGTTATCCTTCTCGATGCCACGAGGGTGTAGAGGTATAGCTCTACTCATGCCTAACCTCAGCATTAGCTAGAGGTGAGTTGTTAGCATCATGCCATGGTTGCTTTACCCCAAAAAAGAACCGTGATACCCATTGGACCTCAGAGCCAGTGTGAATGATTTGAAGAAAAATGGCTTACCCCTACCAGGTTTTGAACCCTGAATCATCCAATCCATAGCCCAGTTTCTGTACTGACTATGTTATCCTGGCTTCTCATTATGAGCCACATCACAGTAAAAGAGCGTGCTTCCTTCCAAATCTCTCTCAATTCATTATTATTGTAAGGTATCGTATTGTCATTACCTGATATCAGCAATAAATAGAACAGTATTAAGAATAAGAAATTTGTAAAAATTTAATTTTTTTTTTCCTCCTTGTGCTGCAGCTCTGAACTTAAAGGAGATACCATATGACATCAAACCTGTAAGTTTGATTAAGGCTGGTGGCGAGCAGCACTGCAATGAATATCGTGAAATAAATCCGATGGAACAGGTGCCTGCTCTTCACATTGATGGACACACATTAGTGGAATCAGTAAGTACAGTTTGGTTTTCCCTGTTTATGCCATGAAGGCATACAGGGGATAGGAGTATAGCTGTACTCATTTTTAAGCTTGGCCCTAGATGAAAATGAGTGGTTAACTACATGTGCTGGTTGCTTTACCCCTGCTTCCCTTGGGAAAAACCCCTGTACCCATTGAATTGGAGGCTGGGTAGGCCCCAGGGTTGGTCTGGACATTTTGGCGCTGCAACTCTTTATGAATTTTTGCCTGCTCACATTTCTCTTCCATGCTTGTCTGTCCATATCCATCTTACTCCAATGCTGAATCTTTATACTTCCCATATTTTCTCTGACATCATCCTCCACTCTTAACCTCAGTCTACCAATCCTTCTTGCTGCAATTGCTCTATACTGTGTTATTCTTTTTACCATCCTTATTTTGGATATTTACTGATGGTAAATCTGTTTGTGGCTCAGTCAGTAATGCAGCAGACTGTCCCTTATATGACTTTCTGTTGTAACACCTATATTTCTTTAATTTAATAACTGAATTGACATATGCAGACATTTGAAAACTATTTTGTGATGTATTTGTAACTGATCAATCCCCGTTTGAATTAGTGTATGCCAATATTGATTTTCCATGCTGCTGTATTTTTATACCTACTCAGTATTTATTAATTTATTGTTTCGCTATATCAACAGACTTCTCACTTAACCATGGCATTATATGTATTTTTCAGCTCAATATTATGCATTACCTTGAAGAAACTAGACCTTCAAGACCTCTCATGCCACAAGATGTTCACAAGAGAGCTAAGGTACACATCACTTTCATTAGTCTCATTTTCACGCTAATGTGAATTACCAACCATTGATATTTCAATCAGCATGAGTTGTCTTTGTGGTTTTGTAAGCAATTTAATACAGAGTAATAATGAGGCAGACACAAATAACTAAGATGGAACCTTTGGGTGACTAAGTGCGGTGGCTTATTGGTTACCACTGGTGGTTCATACACATTATGTCCTAAATAAAACCAACTTGGTGCACAATTTATTCTTAGTATATTTATCATTCACTGCATGTTTCAGGTGACTATGGGCCCATCATCAGGAGAATAACTGTGTTTTTGTTACAATAATAATAATAATAATAATAATAATAAGCAGAAGAAGAATATATTTGACTGCAAATGGGCTGTCACCCGGTGGCAGTGGTACTTGTTATTCTGAAACAAGTGGATAGTTTAAATTACAAAAGCGTATGTCATAAAGTGAAGAACGTTACTTACAGACGTGATAAAATCTCAGTAAAATTCTTATGTAAATAATACTATTATTCAAATGACTTGTGTTACATTTGTGTGTGTACATAACTCTTGGTTGTGTTTAAAGCTGAATGTTGATGTTTACGTGTATGTTGATGTAGAGGTGTTCTGTAGGTTCACATGTAAAAGACTTTTAAAAAGTTATATCATTAAAATTATATGGCTGTGTTAAATTGACAACTAAAAAGTGACAGAAAATGCAGTAGGAGTATAGTTGATGTATCAGTGACATACCTGTGTGGATGACTGTCTGGTATGCAGGGTGGCATGAAACTGGTTAGGCCCTGTTCTGGCAGAAGTATTGATTGCAATGTCGTGTGGGGTGTGATGTATATCAGTTGCAGAGTAGTTGGAATATAGGATTTTGTTCATTTGGGTGTTGTTCCGGGATAATTTGGTTGTTATGACGGAATAATTGTACATCTCTTCATATGGTAGGAGGAGTGATGGTTTGTCAATGTGTTTCAGTAGTGACATGGTGTCACCAATGGTGCCATATTCATGCTTAAAATTCAAGACGTGTAGGGTGTAGGCTGACTGCAGTTCATAGTGTTTGATGTATCATGTGTTTTCTTGAAATATTAATTTTAGGCTACGGCTTTTTTGTCCAATGTATGAGCTATGGAGTTTATAAACTTACATGCAGCACTTGCCATAGTTGTTCTCCTGATGCTGGGCCCATAGTCACCCAAAACATTTAGAGATTGATAAATACTCGAAGAATAAATTGTGCACCAAGTTGGTTTTATTTACAAGATTATACCATTATGTCCTTTTTGGAAAGTACATTAAAAAATACAGCCTCCTATGCTGCTCTGGAGCTTAATTGTGTTTTAATATAAAGTGGTATCAGTTTATTGATTTTTATGTTTCTTCAGGTACGAGAGATTTGTGAAGTGATTGCATCTGGAATTCAGCCTCTGCAGAACCTTATTGTTCTTATATATGTGGGTGAAGAGAAGAAAAAGGAATGGGCACAGCACTGGATCAACAGAGGTTTCCGAGGTAGGTTACCTTGTAGGTGTACAATTAAGACAGATGTATCACGTCCCTAATTCCAAAGCATGACACTTGAGTTCTTGTGCATTCAAGAGTGGTTTTATTGATATCTTGCCAAGCTAAAGTTACAGGATTCAGCAGTAATTTGGAACATTGATAAATATGTATTCTCTGTCCAGCGGTTGAAAAGCTGTTGTCTGCATGTGCTGGCAAATACTGTGTTGGTGATGAAATATCAATTGCTGACTGCTGCCTCATTCCACAAGTGTTCAATGCCCGAAGGTAAGACGTGCACATACTCTTGTATTGATATGTTGTAAACTTTTATGTGCGAAGCTTTATATGATTATTACTGCATAGGTTCCATGTGGACTTGCGACCATTCCCCATCATCTTGCGGATTGATCGTGAACTTGAAAACCACCCAGCATTCCGTGCAGCCCATCCGTCTAATCAACCAGATTGCCCTCCTGAAGCCACAAAATAAAGGGCTCAACACCTAACAAATACATGAGAACATTGTTCAGTGGACTTCCATACAGTGAGGTTTCTCAAGCTGGTGGAGTTTCACAACTCTTTCATGAAGATATTTGTCCTATGATTAGTCTTATTATATACATTTCCTTGTGTATAATGTTTATTTTCTCCAAATTATACCTGAAGTTTATATTTTCAAAGGGGAATGATGATTTTGTTGTGTTGAGACATTCTCGCATAATATATAGTGACTAAGGAATTAAATTGTCTGTTCATTATTTGATGTTGAAAAGTAGGTATTGTGGTGTTTGAATCTCATGTTGAAGTTGTGAACACTGGTTTGAGAATCCTTCCTATCTAGTACTTGTTCAGTATCATTTTTAGGAAGGTAAGAATGTTTTCAACATTGCATAGTGCCCAAGGTATGTGTTAGATTGTTTCAGAGTAGTATGTGGTATAATACTAAACAAGTGACTGTCCAAAAGTACAAAACAAAACATTTCCCTGTTTTATAAACCATAACATAACACCACTCTGCAGTACAGAATACTGCTAATTCCATTTGCATTAGGTTACTTGTAATTCTGCATATGGTACTGAAATTACTAGAGAGGTGCAGGGTTGCTGTTTGATTTTGATAATTTTATAAAGACACCAGTTGTTGAAATATGCTATTGACATTTTTAACAGTGTTATTTCATATTATAAGATGAATTCAATAATTTCTTATTCTGTTGAATTAACATTTGACCTAGTTTAGCTAAATACTAATTAAATTCTGTTTCATTCTAAAAGTGTAGGACATAGATTGGTTTTACAGGAGAGTCTGCATGAGGGATTTGAAAAATAACTTATAAATATCAAAGTATTGGTGTGAGGCTGGATCTTACATTAAACAACAACCCTGAGATGAAATTACTTTGTAGCCATATTGTCAGGAGGAGAGAGAAAATAAAATCCAAGGCTGCCACTGTGTAGGTTTTACACTGTTTTTTTTTTTTTTAATATGGCTGTCTTACATGGTGGTGTAGATTTCACGAAGTGTATGTTTCATCAGAAGAAGTAGGTAGTGTAGTTATACAGTAAGTCCTTAATTGTTTAGTTACATTCCAAGTAACCAACAGGTGCTGGTATACGTTCTGTGTATAATGTGGACTGAATTATGATTTGGCATTTATCATTTTAGTTTTTACCAAAGGAACCATTCACAATAGGAATGCAAAAAATGCAATGAAACATGATTAAAATATAGTAAGCACACATATTTCAAAATTATGTTGCATTATGTAACTTTCAAGATACAAATGACAGCTCTGACTGGTGAAAAGTGGGGCCAAGGGAGCTGTGCTGGAACCTTAGTCTCTGCCAGTTTCTTTTGTTTTAACTGTTTCAAGTTGTGGTAATAATTTATAATGCTAATCCCTGTTGTTGGTTTGGTTCTAAATCTGTACAGAAGAAAGGAAGTGGCAGATTTCATTCCACCATTCTCCAAACTCATAAATCACCAAAATGTTCAATTGCTGGATTCAGAAATAAACAAGGCAATTTCCAACCTTTGAAAAACCGTGTTTTGTGTGTAAAGCAGTGGAAATGATCAAGTAACTTTCATTACGGTCCAGCCACTCATTGCATGTTTTAGGACATGATGATGTGGTTACAGGTCAAGCTGAAACTGTGTGTACTGCATGCTACAGTGCTCTGCTGCTTGCAGCAATACGAAAAAAAAAAATACTTCTTTCCCAATCAGTTGCACCAGTTGCAGCAAAACAAAGAGGAGTAGGTCTGCATATTTCCTACATACGTTATTATTTATCTGACTGGTGATCATGACCTGAACTACACTGTTTAGCTTATGGAACATGGCAAGTTGATTTGCAACGTGATTCAGCAACAAAATTCACATGACAGTTTGAACTGAAAATGGAGATGCATTACTCCCACTGACAACATTTGCTCCTCATATTATAAAGATACACAGGTACTTTGTTCATTTCTGATTGAAACTAACTCCATTCAGCAGAGTCATTCTTGACCATCTACAGGTAATAGGTTCTCTGGTGTTAAGAAATTCCCTATCTTATATGGAACCCAAATGTTCATTATGTTGTTCGCAAGAGGCCATCATTTTCCCCAGTCCCAAGTTAGATAAATCCAGTCCATGCCCTCCCATGCTGTTGCTTTAAGAAAACAATCAGACACTTATTTCAACATGCAAAGCCCATTACATCACAATTGTGTGAAATATTTTCAGATTCCTAGATCAGATTGGTCCAAGTGTCAGCATTCAAAGATATGTACTATGTGAACAAACAACTCTTATTACTGATAATTTATCAGTATTGCTGACAGCATCATTAAATAAGTCACAAATAAATTGGAAAAATGTTGTGCATGAAGTAACAGCTCTCAGTACCAATAGTTTACCTGAGCTGTGACAGCATAATTAAATAATTTGTAAATAAGTTAGTAAATAAAAATTAAGTGGACCCTAATATGCTGTTTGTAGTGAAATTTCAGAATACTTAAGTTTTGACAGATACACAACTTTCAGAATGGACAGTTGGATCACTCTATCTAAAAAAAAACCTTGTTATGGACAACATCAACAATCCTTAAAAAATCCAAATTTTATTAGCACTTACAAAAGCAAGAAACATTATAAACTCCATAAAAAATGATGTAATGTTTTATGTAGCCGTAAACATTTGACATACAAGACAATCTTGCCTAATGAGATGACTCATTTTTGTTCCCTGAAAGTTTGGCCAGATATAAACTGAGAAATTCCTATCTACAACATATATAATAGTCAAGCAATTAAATACTAAATACATTTATAAATTATCTAAAATATAAATATCATAGACTTTTTACCTGAGGAACAAATGTTTCACCAGAGGTGTTATGACTGTCAGATTATGTATACTGTTTGTCATGTAAGGAATGCTTTTCTTTATTACTTACGATGTTACGTTTTATATATTTTTGAGCCAGTTTTTTTTAGATTTATCTTTGTAACTTTTTGTAGTCAAATTGAGATGTATTTAAAGAATGGTACATTGACAGTACAGATTAAATAATCTGACAGAGTCTTGAAGATACACGTGTAGGAATTAAATTGAAGTGCTCATTATTCGTTGTGTTAAAAGTTTTGAATTGCAAAGGAAGTGATGGTTTTGTTTATTGCATTTACTAAAGCTTGTATTGTAGGATTTATGCTGAATTCAGTGGCAGCCCTGACAGGTATTTAATGAATGACTGAAGCATCCTCTCCTAGAGGAATATCTCTTACAGGGATCAAATTGGAAGAGATTTCACTCTGAAAGACATTGCTTTTATGTGCCAATGAGTGAGTCAGAACATTGAATGGACAGTACCAAGTCACTGCTTCCAGAAATGAAAGTTAAAAGCTTTCCTGCAAGCAATGTTTATATAATCTTATTCTAAGAAGACATTCATTAAACACATGTGCTATATGTGTGTGTGTGTGTATATATATATATATTCCTTTGCAAAATTATGTGGTAATTCTTTTTATTATTGCATTTAGCACCTGACACTGACATTTAGCAAACAGAAGACTGTCATTTATTTTTTTATTAGTGGTAACAGTGTGCTTGGGATGCAGTTTCTTGCAAAGGTCTCTTTTTGCTGTTGACAGTTTCATACATTTCAGATGTCTGTTGTATGAATTTTGTGCATCAGTGTTATAAGTTATACAATAGTCTGTGTTCCTTGACAGGAGGTACTGCTTTTGATTTTGAATATGCTCAAATTATTTGTATCTGATTTTTAATATTTCTGTGCAGGCTACTCTGTTTTCATTTGTGAAATATTATCTGTGAGACAGTGTGTACAGGTACACAAGTCAAGGAATTTTCATAGCCTAGATATTAGATTGAGCTACAGCAGGATCAGTAAAATGTTAAATATTGTGTAGTAGCTAATAGACGTATATTTTTTAGAGTGTTTATTTTGCTAGGAATTTTTTTTTCTCTGATTTGGTTTAATTTAAGAATGTGTGTGTCTTGGCAAATTGTGCTTAATGAAATGTGCACTTCATTATGGCATGGATTTATTGAGAATGAATCATGATTTACATTTTGACTGAAATTGTTCAGTAGCTTTTGTCTTACTTGCTCACCCACTGTATACCTTGTATTCTGGTTTATAATTCATTTTCATACCAGGAGTGTAACTTTAAATGCCTTGTTGTATTTTGAAGGTATAGTATTCATTTCTCACTTTGGCTGAGTGGAAGAGCAGAAAGACATAAAAAAATATAGGCTCTATATCTACGTATATAAGACAACATTAAAATAATAACAGTTTAAACCACAATTGAAGCAGGAAAATTAAAATAATTTTTCGGTGTTGCTCAGATGTGACAGCACCGCTTTTAAGTAATATCTGTAAACTCAGCTACTACATTTACATCAGTGTGAATGACATATCTTTATGCATGTATGTCTCAGTCATTTGCATACACTGGAACATTTTAATAAGGCTGCCATCAGGGATATCTTCCCCAGTTTAACGATTAGGCTCTACAACCTCAGTGACACCTGTTATACATATATGGCACTGATGACTCAAATTATTTTAGGAAAACAACTTTAATGAGTTTAATGGCAATTGATAATGAACAAACATCTGTACTATGTTCTAGATACAAACAATTTTTAACTCAATTTGAGTTGGCTTGAATATCAACATTTACGCAATCACATTGCCACTTCTGGACAACATGAAAACACAGACAGTGGAACTTAACACAGTGTGTCAAATTGAGATGTACCTACATGGACAGGCACACAGGAATTTCTCTTCATAATAACTGCACTGTACAAACTTACAGGAACATGCTATTGTTTCATTACAAACATCAAATTTATGTATTAACTTTTCTTTGTTGTTGCAGTCTGACACATCACAATGACAATAACATGTACTGACATCCAGAGTTCATTTTTTCTTAGAAAATGTTTTGACAATACAATTTAAAACCAATTATTATAACTCTTGAAAACATCTTATAGGCAATAACCTCTCTCTGCACACAGCAATCCTTGGCCATACCCCTCACCCTCAACATATTTGCAGTCATTCCACAATTAATATATATATATATATATATAGTACAATAATATATGATTACAAAAGCAAAAAAATAAACATGTGTACATGGTAACTTGATAATGAGAATGTTTCTATACAATATCACATTTCACCAATGAATGAATGTTATTTATATACACAAATATGACAAAATTTACTCTCAAAAATGCTAAATGGACGTCATTTTTCTGACACAGAAGCAAGACATACTTGCTTCCCATCACCATAATTATGGACCTGAAACTCTGTAACTTATCTAGTAGACTGCACAAAGGACAGCAAGAAACCCAGCCCTCTAGGTATAAACATGACCACTCAAGAGATTGTTATGAAAGACTAGTAGCACAAAAACCATGCAACAACAAATTACAGAGTGGGGTCAAGGGACATGAATTTACACCTAACACTTAACAGGCTGTTATTATCACAGAACAAAGATTAGTTTATGTACTATGGGTAAAAGGCAGCTTTCTTTGGACTGTTAATTTACAGAATGCAAATGTCCAAGAAAATTTATTGTTAAAGATAAACTTAAGCTTATTCCTATACCGCCATAAGTTTAATATAAACCACTCATGAAATGTTTAAAGATCACTAATCGAAATTAAAAAATATAGTTCAACAATTAAATAGTTCTTTTTTTATATATATGTAGATATATATATATATAACAGCCAAGTACATATAAGAGAACCCAGTTCTGAACATATCAGAACCTCCAATTCAAGTAAGTTTTCAACACTGTTAATAACATTCAGACAGATCATTAAAGAAGTTATACACTCAGTGATTTATCAAATAAACTCCACAAAAATATAACTGTGTACATATGTATTGAAGTATACAAGTATTCGATCAATGCAGGTTCTATAGAAATGTGATGATCTCATTTCTGCTGACTCAGAAATATTTACAATACATAATGTCAAGTCTTTCTGGTAACAACATTTAGGTATGTCATGATGTTTGCTGCAGTGTAACAGAAAGATAACTAATCTGGAAACAATGATATAATATTATGAATGCATTATTGGCCCACAAAGGCAACTTTTAAATGAGTGACTCCAAAAAAATGTTATGGAAATTCATCCCACCACTGGGCGACATTGTCTTCCATGAATTGTATTGGGAGAGAAGGATGATTCAGTTTTAATGCCAAGTCAGTGGTGGCAACAAATTCAGATGAGATGAACAAGACCTATTAAAAAGTAAGTGTTAACAGGTGAAGTGTTAAGTAAATGCACATGTGGTGTTAATTAATATTTTACTGCAGGAGTCCCAGAGCATTTTGTCGGGCTCGTTTGGCTTCTTCCTCACTGATCCTCTGCTCAATCAGATACTGTGCAGTACTAATTGCATTGGGAGAACCTGCTATAGAAACAATGCGGTTGCGAGTACCTGGAGCAAATGTGCCCTTCTTTGATATTTGAATATTAGCTCCACTGAGATGTTGAATTTCTACAAGAGATCTACCACCAGGACCAAGAATAGCACCAACAATATTTTCTGCAATTTCAAGCTCTAATTTTTTTTGATCACCTTTCAGGTCTGAAGGAGTGGGACTCTTACAGATGGACTGACCAGTACCTAAGCCAAAAGAGTTATTGTTCAGAGAAATAGGTGAGCCAAGGTTAGTGGGACTTGGCTGATGTCTAAAGGGATCAAATGGACCACTGGACACACCACCCTCGCTAAACCGGTCCATTGTACCTCCACGAGATGCTGAAGTAGAAGAACCAATTGAAGACACTGTGCCAATTGGACCAAACACACCGCCATTATTTCCAACCCCATTTGCTGTTTGAGGAGGTGTAGAATCCATGGGACTAACACCCAAAAAGGTGCTACCTGTCACAAGGGAGTGGTTGTTGGAAGTACTTAATGACACTCCTGTTCCAGTCAGTCCAAGTCCCATTCCAAGAATCCCATATTGTGCAAGAGTACCCATGGCAGATGTGATGTCACTAGTTGCCTGATCTGAATACCCACTGGTCCTCAACATAACCTTTATGTGGTCCAAGAGTTGTGCAGTGACTGAGGCACTTGCTGGCCCAGCTGATGGGTTACACAAGTTCAAGCTCAAATTCAGGCTGGCAGGACCTCCATTCAGCAGCATCCCACCAACTGGAAGCAACAGGTACATGATATTAGTTAAAAAAGAAAACTGGCAAAGTGAAAATGAGTAAGATGGGACACAGTGTAGAGGTGAAACCTGTGCCATTACTTAACTAGCTGATTATGGCTGTTAGTCCTGCCTATATTATGGGCATGTATGTGATGTGTGATGCCAGAGTTGCAAGCTATTGCTGAAATTCAACTGCAGCGTTAAGGAGAAATTAAATTCTTCTCCAGTGGCTATTCAGTCACAGCAGTTTTCTCATCCCTAGAATATTCATCACTGCACAGCTTATGGCATATGAGGCTTTTTGACATAAGCCAAAGTACAAGACTACACAGCCTGTAATTTCACATGCAGGAGTGTGAAGGACTGATTCTCACATGGATGACAATGTAAACAACAATGATTTATGCTCATGGTATGATAAAAATCCAATGCTAAATCACAATACCACACTCTTTGCTAAAGCTGACAGAGAAACATGACAAAGTCAGGAAGATTGCAGTCCTATGTGCTGTCCTGAAAGAGCTATGGGGAACCTGGCCTTCAGGACAACCACAAGGCTCCAGAATGAAGAGGGATGGTCAATATGAATGATTGATCCTCTTCATAACTTCTGAATATTCCTTCAAGTTCCAACTTACCTGCAGTGATGGATGAGCTCAGACTTGGGTTTGAATTGAAGTTTCCAGCTTGTACCGGAGAATGCTGACCGGTGTGATTGGCATATGGAGATCCAGTGGGATTGTAATTAGCAACTGGACCAGACACATCAGCATAACTAACATTCAAACAACTCCCACTCTGTGGGTCTTCTACTACCTTCGACAGGATCATGAGGCAAGCTGTCTTATTGCATTCCATTTCTCCTGCAACGAAAGATACAAGATAATCATCAATGTTTAAAACAAAACACTGCAAAAACCATCGATATATGATCCTAAAATGATGCTGCAATTTTCAAGATCTGTTAGTTTGTTATCCCTTTAAGTGTTTTTAAGGTCTAAATGTATATATGTAAAGTCTATCTCATGCGTAAGAGTGCAGTTTCTTATTTTGGTCTGTGCTGGAAACTTACCTGATTATACATTCATAATTCGACTGTTCACAGGAAAATTTTGTAACACACGAAGTCTACCTCCAATGTACAACCCATTACAAAGTTCACAATGAACACAAAACACATTATAGCATTTCTGGTACGTACAATTCTTTTTCTCGTGCTATGCATTTTATGTATTATTTTGGCAAGACACAACTAACACTTCTGCGTGGATTAATACATCCGATTCCTTGAATAATTTTTGCTGTTCTGAAATTGAAAGTATAATGGGCTGTCCCATCCGTGTGTTATAAAAGTACTGTAATAAAACAACTACAGTTAGAGATTCTATCATGATATGCCAGGTATTTTTGAGTATGGCCACTAGCTGTTTTCTTGGCTAATAACCATGGTTTTTAGTGAAAACTTTTTTCCATTCTTGAGACAAGTTTTTTTCCATGCTATATGGAAATCAAATTTTTTTTTTTACATGGGTGTTAAAAAAGAGATCCGTGTTACATGGCTACAACCTTTCTCTTTCCAGTGTTTGTAATTCTGTTCTGAACTGGTTAGATGTTGAAACATACAACTCATTCTAAGATGGTTGCCACGCGGTATTGCTGCAGTCTGAGCTGAATAGGGAAGGTGGTAACTGCCACAGTCATCATGCATAATGGAAAGGCAGTGCTCTGGTGCTGCCACCACACAACCTGTACTACATACACATGTAACAAAACAAGTTGTAATCTGTAGGTTGGCAAAATTGTGACTGAAAGATCCTACAGCTCTGATCACAGGAACTGAAGCATGGGGTACAATGGGATACTTTGAAATAATTGGATGCAGACAGTCAGAACCATCCTCCATTCCCCAACAAACAACAATATTACCCATCCCACATTGCCAGTTTATTGTTTTTTTGGCAGTGTACATGCATACCTGGTCACAAGTGGGTATTGGCTGAAGTGTTACTTGAGGGGCTGTAGCACTTAGGTTTTCAGTGAAACTTGGTTCTCAGTTTCAGCTTCCCCATCAAAGACTGTTGTACATTATGCTTTGCACATTCACTAATATATGCAGAGCCAGTCCCAGTGGCCACATGGTCTAAGGCACAGGTCTGCGGATGCTCGCCTGCTGAAATTGTGGGTTCAAATCCCACTGGGAGCATGGATGTCTGCCTGTTGTGAGTGTTGTGTGATGTCAGGTAGAGGTCTCTGCGATGAGCTAATCACTCATCCAGAGGAGTCCTACTGATTGTGGTGCATCATTGTGTGATCTGGAAACCTTGTGAATGAGTAGGCCCTGGCCCACTGGGGGCTGATGCGCCAAAGACAAAAATATACACAGACTGCAACAATTGGTTCAGCTCACTTAATGTGCTACATACCACTTGTTCTTGCTTTTAAGATGGATATGTGGATCTACAGTAGACAGGTCAATGTATTCAAGTGGGCTAGAAAATATGAAAAGCAAGACTTCATCATACAGCTTTGCTGCTGATTGTTCATACTGTTTTCAGACCATCAAACATACTGTACTGAAAAACAATGAACTATCAACAATTGTGACTTAGTTACATGCGCTAGCATTAGAAATATATCATGCTGAAACTGTTTTTCCACACAAATAGAATGTATGTAATGCACTGCTTTCATCTCTTTGATTGGATGATAAACATGTCTAAATAATTTATCTTCTGTAAAATGTTTTAAACAACTCATGCAAATTTTTCACATACTGCCTTGTTTTCAATTAACTCTTCAGTCCCATTTCCAGTCTTGTAATCTAGCTTCTCTGTGTGCTTGATCAGATATAAAATTCATGAATATCAGTTACACTAAGTCAAATCCATAAAACTGACTTACCAATAACAGTAATACATCTCTCCTGTAGAGTCTGGTCTTTGGCTTTTTGTGAGATCTGAATGTATGAGCCACTCTCCTCCTTCATCTGCTTTATGAAGTTGCCACCCTTTCCAATAATCATCCCTGCTGTGCTGTTAGGGACCAGAATTTTAACCTGCACAAGAGGTCACTTTTTTTTTATAAGCTCTCTTATTCTTAACATCTCTGTATCTGATTAACGTGTTGCTATAAATATGATGCTAAGATATATAGTCACTAAAACAGCACAGTACTGCTCTGAAACAATAAGCCAGATTTATTATAACAAGCCTACAAAATTCTGGGGTAAGAATTTTGTCCATTTAAATGTATACAATTACAACAGTCACGTAATTATGAACAGTTGGGACTATACAAGTATTAACACTGTTCTCACTCCCAGGGGAACAAAAAAAAAGTTTCAATTTCTAAGGAAGAAGGGGTTTACAAAAAATCGGCAAATAATATGTGCATTATACTTCACTAACTGATGACATATAACAAGAACAAACATGCAGGTTTCTGGTTAGCACAGCTGTCACAACAAAGATTCTTGTCTTCTGGAATGACACCATGTGGGCTGGTAAATAAATTATATACCAAATTACATGGCATTACATCCCAGAATACAGTAATCATCACAGTGAGCACCATGAAAACTTGCAATTATCTGCCAGTCTACCTGGCATCAAAGCCCAGATATCATGATATTTTAAAAATGCGTATGTTGAAGATGGTACTTATAACTACTGCCAGTCACCAAAACTTCAGTGTATCATGATCCATATTCAAAGAATACAAAATTGTTTCAAACCTACTTGTTTATCTCGATCAGCTGAAGTTTTATTGTCAAAGTCTATTGCTTGTTTTGCGTTTATGTCTGGTTTCTCTCTGATTTTCTCCATGATGAATGTCAGAACTGCCATTATAGCATCCACACTTCCTGTGATCAGACAAACTCTCTCAGATGTACCTAGCAAAGTAAAATCAAACTTTAAAATGCAGCATGTCACCTTTAATAATTCCGTTGTAGAAAACCCATACCCACCCAAATTCAGTAGTGCATTACACCAAATATAAAATACCTGGATAAAAATCATTAGCTTTAGACATTTTTACACGAGCCCCTGTGTCCTTCTGAAGCTGCGCTATTGTATCACCACCTTTCCCTATGATAGCTCCCGCCGCAACACTTGGCACCAGCATCTTGAAGTGGTATGTTCCATCTCCTGCTGAGAACATGTTAAAACAGTCATCAGTAACAACGAGTTCTATGATATAATTATATTAATATGCAATAAGCATATGCAACAAGAAAGGTATAATCAGAAAGTTATTCACAGTGCAACCAAAAAGGAAAAACCCCTTTCATAGTACATCAGAAATAAATCAAATGCATTGATCCAAAATATTCATGTACATGACAAACTCAAAGGTAAAAGGTTGTCTATTGACAGTTACAAAAGAGACAATGAATGAACAGACAAAGCTCTGCAGCTTCACACACTCAATCTTGTCTTCCAATGACCCATGTGGTTTTGTTCAATAATTTCCAACCTAAAGTTTGTATTTCATATTTCCTTATGCATCCTACATGTCTGCTCCATTTAACGTTATTTATTGAATGCCCCTTACCAAAAGCTAATAGAGAATAGAAGTTGTGAAGCTTATGACTTTTAACATTTCCCCATTTGTATTAACATTGAATAAGAGATATATCTGAAATGTCATCCTCAGTGTAGTTTTACTGCACAGGAATTAATATAACGGTAAACTCTTGGTCTGATGTTGACATAAAATAATCGGTAAGAATGTCAATAAATACAAGCAGGTGTCTCACACATTCAATTCCAAACCCACGGTTGCTCATGATGTGTCACAACACATGTTGTCCAGTTCTTCCACAAAATATTTAATGTCTCTAAAATTACCATAATTAACGGGAAAATTATGAATTATTCTGCAAAATATAACTCTGTAATATTTGAAAAATTGATGTGGTATTTAACGTTATGTCGGTACAAGGTCACGATCTTGTACTCTTCAGCATTTCTAAGAAGCTTAAATAACCGCAGACACTGGATGTTCATAAGTACATAAGTATGAACAGTTTTTCACGAACCACTACATAGCACATCAACACTTACTGCTAAAAAAAATTGTAATTTTATTACAATGAAATGCAAGTCACCCCGCGACCACTATATTCGAAGACCAATAAATACATACCAGAAAAATGTCATATTATACGACTATTAAAAAAGCATATTAATTTTCGTCCTACGCTGAAATTCGTTGTTAAAATAAAAGTTAACCGTGGAAAAACAACCTAGTTTGCGCATAATTTCACGAAAGTACCACATCAAATCTAAATGTCTTACGGGGTTCACTTATGTTTGGCTTAAATACATGTAAATACAGTTAAATCGGCTAAAGTAAAACTTCTTTACCTCCTCCGTAATGTGATTTCTTTGTCATTCCATTTTCAACTTCACTGTCCAAGGGTCTTTTCCTAGAATCTGGTGTTTCTGGGGATGGACACGTATCCATTCCCGAGTCAGCCGCCATATTGGACTGCGCTGCATTCCACAGCCGGAACTCGCCGATAGTAGCTGTCGCTTCTGCGAGATTCTGTGTGTGCGCGAGTGTTTTTGTCGGTTGCACCGGTAGTTGCACGGGTAGCGAAACTCTTGACATTTGCTGTAGACACACAGAAACAAACCGACGTAAAACTTTTTTATTTACGCGCGTGTGTATGTTTAATTGCACTCAATTGTAATGTTTTGTATACTCTCATGTGAATACTGAATCCTAGTTTGCAAATCAAGCTGCATCAAACACAGGCGCACCCAGACTTTTTCTTTTGGGGGGGGGACCATGAGGTTATATGTAATTTATGTTTGATTTTAAAAACTATGTCACGAAAATCATACCATAAATGTAACTATAACACAACATTGCAAGGCCTAATCTTCTCGGTTTTTTAAGTTCCCCTAAGAAATGTTTTGGACTGACTTTAGTTTTCCCGTGGATAATGAGAAGGGTCAGTCCATGAAGTCAGTCTCGTCCAGTTGCGTTTCGCAGGTATGTTTTTATTCGCTGCAGTGTAGGAAACGATCTGTCACTGGTATTTGTCGTTATCGGTAGAGATGCGAATATGTTTAGCAGAAAGAAGATATTCGGATTAAAATATTTATGACATTGACCAAGGGCATCAGTCGCAGTTGTTGGTGGAAGCTGTTTCATTACCGTAACTTTGATACCGCATTTTCTAGTTTCTCGTCCAATATAACATTGTTGCATTCAGGAAGACCCACAATATAAAATCTCGCAAGCTATACTAACTTCCGAATTTGGAATAGCACTTGAAATCCTCACCGACAATGGAAAATAAAATAATTCCTTCGTAACTTTCTGGCTAATGAACACACTATCTTATTCAAAAAGGTTTTACATTCGAAAGCTTTCAAACGGACAAAATTGCCGCTACTTTAATCATAGGCGTAGACTGCGAATTTATGACATACTTCTGTTATTCTAAAACTAGGCGGCAGTAAGGCTGCGTGCAAGGTAAGGGTCTGTCTATAAGCTAAGCCATAGTCCTTCATGTTACAACCATCTACTTTTTATTTTGCCTTATTTTTTAATTGGAAATATAATTAGGAATTTCGCTTAAGCTCGCTGCACAATCAACAAAAAAAGGACCTACCTGGGATTTCGACTGTGTAAGAATCAAACCATATGCTCATCTAATCACACTTAACATTCTCGGAGCCAACATCTAGTTAAGTTAGAGGGAAAATTAAAAATAAACGAAAAAGAAAAAATGAACGTTCAAAAGTTTTCCTTATATTTTTTTCAGAATTTCAATGTACGAGTCATCAGCCGACTTCAGTGACTACTTTATGTTGAAGTGTAAATCACGTAAGAGGTTTGATATCATCGTGTCTACAAAATTTGTGTTTTTTTTTTTTTAATTTCGCTTAGAGGGGGTGGGCCGGGGGGGGGGGTGGTACAGCCCGGCAGCTCCACTCCCTCCCCGATGGGGGCGCCAATGTCATCAATACTTTTCGGATATAGGGTTTCCTGACAGAAGAATAAGGTCAGGCCTAGCCCAATTGTGGATTTTGTATATTATGGATTGTTGATATTCATTAATTGTATACTTTTTTAATATATTTTTACAATGCAAAGTAATTTCAAGCAGTCTATTGGCATTCAAACGATTTTTCCAGATGCAGAATTGCCGATTTGGTAGGCTTGCTTGTACAGATAAATATTTTTTTTGAAAGGAAGGCGTATGAAATAATTTGCTTGCTGTTTAACTACGAACACGTGAAGTCTCTCATGACGGGGTCATGACTTTTGTGGTCAACAGTTACATCGGCTTTCTCGCGCTCGGTGTTTTTAATACGAGTAGTCGTGGGCAAAATTCATGAATCCTGTCACGTACTTTTACGGACGCCCATTACTACAAATAATGTATGTTAGATGTTACGTGTAGGTGCAGGTAGCTTGCCACAGTAAGTGACTAGGTTACGCGCAACACATAAAGGTAGTTGGGGTTCGATTCATGGCAGGGACAGACATTTTTCCTTCACCACGGCGACCGGACCGGCCTTGTTGTCCACACAGTCTCTATTCCAGTTCAGCCTCTATCACCGGGAGCAGAGCGGCCGTGTCTTGAAGCTGTAGTTTTACCTCCTTCTAGTGCCGTAGGGTAAGAACGTGTATAGCTCTACTTTCACTCCCACATACATCGTCATACACGGTGCTTAATAAAGCACAGGAGCTTTACCTTTACCTTTATCTTTACCGTTTATTAATTTATTATTTTCCTTACCACTACATCGTGTTCGGTTTGGTTAATATGCCTTTTGTGAAAACGTTAATTGAATTTGGCATATTCTGGGGGGAGGGGTTTTTTTATGTATATATACTATATATATATATATATATATATATATATATATATAATGTGCCAGACTTCGGGAGAGTGTTCCTTATGTTAAAGTATACCGATATAACCCAAAACACCTATATCCAAAATTGAACGGTTACGGAGATAATGGCCAGAGAAAGGTGGGGGCTTCTTGCGGTTCCAAATACTGCAACCTGCACAGCTGATGTGTCACGCGACAGTGCTTATGTCCTTGAGACTGGAATGCAGTGTTAATCGCGCCTGCGTGACGGTTAGTTGTTTGCACGGAGTTGCAAAAATGCCTTTTGTGTTTTCCCACGTGGAATATTGTGACATGCATTTTGTGTATGGATTTTGCAACGGCAATGCACATGCTGCTGTTGAATAATACCAAAGACGTTTTCCCGACCGAAGGATTCCGTCTAGAGGTGCTTTTACTCGTATTAACCAGACATTGCGTGATACTGGCTGTCTTCCAAGTGTTGCTGTGCGGTCTGAAAGGGAGGTGGTACGAACGATTAACACACGAGAGAACATTCTTGAGATGGTTCAGAG
>Ga0131853_10004911_pt1 | contig 24047 bp, 16 predicted proteins | sample TergutLab28metaG_FD_92764 | JGI IMG/M metagenome (GOLD analysis project Ga0131853, IMG submission 92764) | Labiotermes labralis P1 segment gut microbial communities from Petit-Saut dam, French Guiana - Lab288 P1 (version 2) (version 2) | ecosystem: Host-associated > Arthropoda: Insects >...
GCCATAGCTCAATCAAAGCACTATTAACAAGTGTATATCATCAAAATCACAATCTTAAGTTTGTATTTAACACCGATATTAAACTTAAATTTGGTGACCCGAAACGGCATAATTCAGATATAAAGAATGCACATTAAATCAACCAGTAAATAAACAAATGATACTACACACTTGAGTGATTAATTAATTCCATAGTGTTAATTGAAGTACATGAAATCATTCTCATGAATGTGTATATATATATATGCAGCCGTACCAGAGTCATAAGATAACGTCATATGTGTCAACCGTACTCAAACAAAAGTGTCAGAAATAATACAACCTTTTAAACATAAAGTCAAGCATATTATTCTTGAAGTTTGAAAATCCATACGTTTGTACAGAGACACCCAGGGGCTTTTAAATCTTGGACACGCTCTGAAAAAAAAATTGAAAATTGTATTTGGTCATTGTTGATATTTCATTACTTACACATGTGTCAGATCTGGTAATTGTGAAGAAAAATGAGTTCAGTCGTGTTCTTGCAACCACATTCTTTGTAAAAATCCTTCTGCCACTTTTTCCTGTACTAACATATACCACGCATATGAAGAAAAGTTTTTTAATAACGATGAACTGGTGTGACCTAAGGGTAACATCTTGTAAACCAGAATATCACTTAATTTAACATTATGCTACGTTCTGTAACATACAGTTAGCATAATAATTTTTTCCTCGCCTGTCTTTTTACGAGAAAAAATTATATTAATTTCCCATTTATTGCAGGAATCAAGGAAGTTTACAGAAAGCAAAACACACGCTACACCTTGAACAGACATTACAATCAAAATCTAAATCATGATGTATCGAAGATCTGAAAGTAAATTAGCACATATACATGTAAACATACATCTTTTTAAATAAAACCTGAATTTGGTGATATCATAGAGTTGATTTAATAGGTATATAAACCAACATAAATACTAAATTTTATGTTCTGTTGACCGTGCATCTCTATATATTCTTGCAAATGAAACTGACTTGGTGCACAATTTATTCTCAGTACATTTCGTCAATTTTATTTATAACCTCTACATGTTTCGGACTTCTCCAGTTCCATCATCAGGAAGTATAACTGTATTTATGCGACACTTGGTACTTGTTATTCTGAAACAAGTGATAATTTAAATTTACAAAAGCATATATCGTAATACGTAAAATGTATTGTGTTGCTTACCGTCATGTAATAAATATCGATAGAATTTTTACTTAAATAATATTCGAATGACTTGTTTTACGTTTGTGTGTGTACATAACTTTTATTTGTGTTTAAACTGAATGTTGATATTTACAATTATGTTGGTGTAAATGTTTTCGGTAGGTTCTTACGTAAATGTTATTCAATTTAAGTTTAACAACATTGCACACAGATTGATAAAATAAATTGGAGGGTAGTTACACAAGAATATGTGAACACATGTATAATGCATCAGTTAAAGTCAACCACTCAAAACGGCAAATATTCTCCGAGATTTACCGTAAGAGTATTCTTGTAGGTATAATTGAATGGTTTAATTACTACTTTATACTTGAGAATATAATTCCCTTCTACCCGGTCTTATTAATTATTTAATTCATTTACTTAAATATAAAGAATTGTGTTCTGCAAAACAAATAATTGCTGTTATTTTTCTCCACAATTTGATGTGAAAACAAACAAATTTGACATATATTTATCTCTTATTTTCCATATTTTTGTATTATTCATATATATATGTTTATATACGTATAATAATAGTAATAATATATATTTAAATTAAATGGCTTCCTTCAAATTTATTCTGTTTTTGAATATTTGTTAAACTATGTATGGCGGGCGCAGTGCTACAGATCGACAGTAAACAAAACTTTGTCACAACAAGAGATAAACATTGGACATGGTTCAAGCAGAAAGTTCAGTAACTTCTCATAAAAATTAAATTAAATTGAGGGCCAAACAGCTCATCAAACATTCTTATAGAACATTTCACAGATATATAATTAAATTTTACAAAAAAAATATTTCCTCTCTTACAATTTTCTCTAAGTCGTGAATATTGTGACTGTGTTAATGTTAATAAAAATCCAACCAGTTGCAACAGTATGCATATATTTATTCACCGCAAAGTCACTCTACATGTTTCGGGTGTTACAGCACCCATCATCAGGAGTACTAAAAACTGTAACCGCAAACTCCGGTACAGTTCATACTGCAAAATAGAAGGATTAACTGGAATGAACTAACAGTGTGTGTTGTTTTGTTAACTGCAGATAGTAATGGTTGGGGGTACATTAACATATTTACAAAAGTCTGGGTATACAATATCGTGGAATTTTATGAGTTAAAATCTCTTTGGATAATAAATATGAAGAGTTAAAAGCTTAATAGGAAGATGCAATGGATGTAATTAAGTAATAAAGTACTCACATACTGTTACAGCTACTTCCCTCCAACGTGACCTGATCGGGACTGGTTTGTGCGAGTCGTGTGTAAGGTATTGATCGGTTGAGCTTAGGTAGTTACTTGTTCATAGGGAATTAGCATTGAGGTTTTGTGAATTGGTTTGAGTAGTGACATGGTGTCTTTGAGGGAACCATATTTATATATGTTTTGCAGGATGTGCAGTGCATAAGCGGACTGAGGATTGTTGTTTTTAATGTAACGGATGTGTTCGCGGTACCTAAGTGCCAGGTTTCGACTGGTCTGGCCTATGTATGCCCTGTTGCATGTTTGACATGTCAGTTTGCATATGCCGCTTTTGTCGTGGTCCTGCGTTGTGTCGTGGTTTTTGGGTTTGGTCAGTTGTTGCAGTGTGTTTGTACTTTTAAAGGCTATCTTTATGTCAGTCTCTTTGGAGAGGTTGGTTATTTTTCTGACTTTGGAACATTGATAATTGAAGGTGGCCCATTTATTGTTGTTGCTGTTTTTGGTTGTGTTCATCTGGAATTTAGGTTGTATTTGTGCTCTTAGTTTGGCTATGTGATGTACCAGTATGTGAGTACTTTATTAATTAATTTCATCCATTGCATCTTCCTATTACGCTTTTAACTATTCACATTCATTATCCAAAGAGTTTTTAACTTATAAACTTCCACGATATTGTATACCCAGGCTTTTGTAAATATGTTAATGTACCCCCACTCATTACTATCTACAGTTAACAAACCAACACACACTGTTAGTTCATTCCAGTTAATCCTTCTATTTTACAGTGTGACCTCTACCGGAATTTGCGGTTACAGTTTTTAGTACTCCTGATGATGGGTGCTGTGACACCCGAAACATTTAGAGTGACTTTGCAGTGAATAGATATCTGCATACTGTTGCAACTGGTTGGATTTTTATTAACATTGAATTGTGATGCACGGAACCATGATTTTAAAATTTATTGTGACTCTCTCTGCGTTGTGCACTCTTCCATATCCTCAGTTCTCAGGACTAATCCTATTGGTAGAACTGACGATTGGATTGTTCTACGCGTTTTCTCGAAAATATTAACTGTCGTTGATAATTCATAAAAAATATAAATATAGTAATTTAATGTTGGAGGATAAATGGGAGAGAGGAAAGAGGGACGTTGGGAAGTGCACACGAGAAATTTTATGTGATAAGATAGTAACGTTTTGATTAGATATGAAAGAGTACGGTTCGTGAATAAGGCAACGTGTGCGTGACTTTGACGAACCTGCCTCATCTAATACCAAGGTCAATGGAAGTATTGATTTGTAACTGTCCACCCCTGTGGGGTTTCATGAATTTTCTAGGGAGATTTTTACATTTCACTCTAAAAGGTGGGCTTTATGATGGGTGAAAATGATTAAATATCTAAAACACAACGTACTGTAATGTCGGATTCTCAGTGCCACCAAATTTATATCAATTTCCTGTGTCACCAATATTATGTCATGTTCCAATATGTCACCAGTGCTTCTCTGGCGGTCTACGATATTCAAGATAAATTTAGTTTTGAACCTGATGAATTGTCAAGAAACGTAAAATTAAAAATTATAATGTAAGGTCAATCACTTTTTTCTCATGTTGATATTAACAACAAATTGTTTAATCTATTAAGATGGGCCTGTTTATTATCATGTATGATTTTATTGTGGCGTAGGTTTTATACTGTGTCGGTTTGGTTGCAAATTAATGTATTTGTCTCTCATATTTAAATTTACAAATATTTTGCTCTGAATATGAATTATCGCATTTATGGACCCATAAAAATAGTTTTTTTGTGAATTAACATTACTCATATGTGCAAATTTCAATGGTAGCCTCTAATTTGATTTACAAATCGATATCTTAAAATGTTCGAACTCTGTTAGTACGCCAGACACCGACAGAGAAGCAGATAGATGAAGGATCAGTTCTTAAGGAATTCATGATAATACGGTACTTAGTTCCAGGAAAAGAGTGTGCATATTAGCAACAGACTTGTCTAAATGGAACTGAGATGGGCTATGTGTGTCTTTAGCCCTTGTATTTATCTTTGTTCTTTGAAGTACTACGACAATAATACCCGTCCAATTCAGCACAAAAATGACAAGAAAAACAGAAATAGTCCATGCAGATTTGGACTGAATGTGTCTTCCAAAGCTTTCATTTTTTTTAAAAGTGCAAGGATTTATAATATACATTTTTGATCCTCTTACTCGAAATAGTATATCTGTTTGAATGCAGCAAACTTTAGTTACAATTTTACCGTCTTCTCTGTTGGTGGTGACGTTTGGGTCTGATGAAATGTCCCTTCATGTAAACGCAAGTAGTCTCAGAGCGTTGGTGTACCTGGCAACCGTGTTGGCCTGTATGATGCTCACCGTGCTCTGACGCGTCGTCTGTCCGTCTGATACTGAATAGGGCAGCTCTTAACTTCTCCAGCTGACTGCAGGCCACTTTGGATGCTTAGAAAGCTTGTTATAGTGACATTTACTGCATTCCTACCTTGCGCATTTTATGTACAACTAACTAAGTAATTTACGCCATGAAACACAGTCTGTTTGAGGAACTAACAGGTCCCCATTTAGTGAAAAATTTCCCCCATTTCATCGAAACCTGAAGTTCATTATTGGTTTCAAAACCGCACGCCATCTGTCCCTATCCTGAGTCTGAACAATCCAGTCAATGCCCTATATCTCTTCTTGGAGATCCATTTGAATATTATTCTCCCACATACGCCAAAGTAATAAAAGCATACCCTTTCCTCAGATTTCCCCACAAAAACCCTGTATGCACATATCTTCTTCACATACAAGCTACATACGTGACCCATTTCTTTCTCCCTAATTTGGTCACTCTAGTAATATTTGCAGTTTATATATCCACTCTTTATTTAGTCTTTAGGTTTCTGTGACCGTGCATCGTGAGCAAATTGTGAAGTGAGAGAGAAAACCAACAAGATGCAACAGTTTGATGTTTATTATCAACACTTTCTCAACATGTTTCGGGCATCATTATGCCCATCTTCAGGAGACCAAAACGTGTGTTACTGCATGTGTTGTGCTGCGCTGGTTCTGCTGGATGTGGTTGGTAGCAGTTGTGGGGCGCTGCGTTGTAGGGTGCGAGCACTGTGAAGTTTACTGTTCGACTGTTCTCTCTCACTTCACAATTTATTTAGTCTCTTATATATACATGTTTTATTAGAGTAGGAACTGTTGTGTTCACACTTCCAGAGTTATGTTCATTCCCAGTTTGAAGACCTGTCCTCTGATGTTGGATCTGAATTTGAAATTTTGTGCAGTTTGTTATGTGTAACTGACAAAAAACGCATCAATTACAAGGGCCAGGCCTTGACTTTAACAGTGATGTTGATATTGCACAACCTGTACTACCTGACGGTGTGTTCTGCATCACTACGCAATAGGTCTGTAACGACTTCCTGGATAAATAATGTTTACGTATATTGGAACGAGACGCACATTATAATTAAGAAATACTACTATGTTCACATACCAGATATTGCATGTAAATCTCAAGGGACATTCACATGATAGCTGTATTGAAATACTAACTAATATGTAACTAATTTGAAACTACACAATAGTATGAAGAGTCTGCATACTATTTTATTAAACCTGGTTTTTATTCGTCGGTGAAACAAGTGTTTTAAAAACTCTACAACAAAAAATATGCACATTGCATTTGCATATAATTTACAAAGGAAAGTTTTATATGATTTTATTTTAAAGGAGAACTTACATTTCTCCACATGACACTCCCTCCGAAAGAAGGCAACCTGACGTGTTTAATACAAAATTTAAATATTTTTCACCGGTCACATTAACGAGTGTCGGGTTCCTGAGTGTGATAGTGAGTCTCGAAAATCAGGAGGCCTTGCCCATTAGTGGCTGTTGCGCCGTGGGCGGTGGGGAGAATACTGGTCACAAGCAGAAGTTTATGTGCTCTGTTAATCGTGATGTTAGCTAATAATAAGAGTAAGCAGGAAGAACTTGCGGTGTGAATTTCGTGAGTCATTACTGACAGCCTGGAATTTGCTCGGGGAATCAACGTATTTTATTTTTTGCTTGTAAAGGAGATAATTCTTCGTTGCAGCATTCAGACATTGAGGCTCCCGTCCTTCTCATATTTTGCACAGATGTAGCCTGCAGTAATACTATTCTCAATGGGTTTTTTTTTTTGGTTTTTTGCTCAAATGAATACTTTGATTCATATTTTCCGTATCAAATATCGAAAAGAATTTTCCATTTCTCCCAATCTTTTTCGTTCCCTTAGCTTGATTACCATCAAAGAATTTGAAATAAAGTAAAAATAAGTCTGAAATTCCATTCTGTGCAATTATTTTCAAATTTTTTGTTTGTTTTTGTTGCATTGTGCATTGTGATAAAATTATACAATACAAACCAAAGAAACGCACAATTTTACAAATTAATATTTAATGTTGTGACGTCTTCTACATGTGTCGAAACGCGTGGGTTCATCCTCAGGGAGACAGCTGTATATGCAGTGTGGTGTGTTGTACATGCATCGGTGTGGCCAGTCTGGTGGGTAGGAGAGAGTGTCTCGTTCTCTTACCTACCAGACTGCTCACATCGATGCATGTACCACATATCATAATGCATATATAACTGTCTCCCTAAGGATGAATACACGTGGTTCGAAACATGTAGGAGACATTATAAAATAAATATTAATGTATAAAATTGTGCATTTCGTTGGTTTGTGTTGTATAATTATTTTCAACCTCTTACTCTTGTAGGTTGCAAGTCCTAAAATTCTTAGAAACCTCTCTCCAAAGAGTCTAATTTCTAACACAGTTGTAATTCATAAGGGTTTCCCTGGGGGGGGGGGATTTCGTGATGAAGCTTCTGCCTGGTACACCTTGTGGTGTGTTGGGGCACTAAATAATTATGGGTGGTATGTATTTTGACCACAATGCCGACCACCTATTCTAATTTACGAGGTCATTAAAAATATACTAAATGTGACCCTTAAATTAATGTTTCGCATTAATTTGAGGGTAAATATTATACCCCTAGGAACTGAAAATCACCTGCATGGTGTTTACAGTTTCGTATACTGGACTCACCGATGCGTCGAAAGGAAACCACGTAGTGATCAACATGTCTTGTTCCAATACTACACTAATTTTACCCTGGATGTTTTGGAATCCAACTAACAACGTTGTGGAGTATTTAGTAAATGCCTGGATCTTAGGAATGAACCCAGCCTTTGTTCAATTCCCGGTGTCAGGATTTCTGTTCGGCATTTATTCCCATGTGAAGGATTCCGTCAGAGTGAGCAGATGCTCGATGTCAAGTTTAAGGTAAATGGAAAGGAAATAAATATTTTTCTTAGTATGGGGCAAATTGTACCTTCGAGCATGAGTTACAATGCCATGGGTGTCACAAAATACAACTGTCACTCTATTAAATGTAATAATATTTGTTGCTAGGGATTTCCTTAATTTATGTCTAAACTCCATTCAAGTAATTTCAGAGAAAAGTACAATTACGGCAATGTCGTACAGTTACATGTCATTATTTTGAGACATAAAAATAAGTTGAAGTGAATTGTTGTCCACTTTTTAGTTAAGAAACTATATAACTGATTTGCTAGTATACTGATTGTAATATTTTACGTTACGTAATACGTATAGAATACCCCACTTGCTTGTGGACGGTGGAGACGCGTGCCTTCTTTTATCAAAATTATCCACCGAAACGAAATCTAGAATTAAAAAAGCGGAAAATTTACAGAATTTATATTATAATAAGTAAAATCAAAATAAATTTAAAAATTCTAAATAACAAAATATGGCAACTACTAAACATCGCCAAGAAAAATGAAGTTGCGCTTAAGCTTAGGAATGGAAGGTGAAATTGAAAGCACGTGGCGTGCACAAAAAGTAATTTCTTAATTTTTAATTTTAATGCAATAAATATTATATTTTCCACGTGAGCAGTAGATATGTTAGCTAAGGCATGTCAAGAATTATATTGTCTGTAAAGTAATGACATTTCGTTCCTAATACGAGTTTCGAATTCATATTCATATGAAATCTGTAAGTATTTTTAACATTAATACCTGATGATGGCCACTTTTGTCCGAAATATGTTGCATGGTTAAAATTGACAACTTATATTGTGTGATTGAAAGTTTGTGTATTATTTTCCTTATAAGTGTCACAATGAGCTGTTTAAAACAAAGTACATTAGAAACTTTGTGGCTTGTGTTACAGCTTACGGTAGACTGCAGTGTGTCCACGTGATTAACTTGAAACGAGAATACCAAGCGAAGTTTCTTCATGCACTGCGCCAAATCATGACTATGTTCAAACGTAGTCATACAGACACATATATTTGCAATGTAGAATCACACGGTAATGGTCGCATTATACACCATAGTCGCTTTTGATAGGGACTTAATTTTCAGTTGGGTTCCTGCTAATCGAAATAAAGATAGAAGAATTTTTAAAACGAAAGTTACGTCTATCAAGTGAGCTCTCGGTTGTTTCGTTCTTCACATATCTCATATGTGACAAACTTATATGTAACTTACATGAAGTTTGTCAGTTGAAAAAGTATCCAATTGCGTTTTCCTGTCCCTTTCCTTGTGATGCACTCTGCAGGCTATGGCTGACTGATTTCTGTTAAACCTGACATTAACGAATGTTCTGTGCGCCTTGCACGCACTCTTCCGCAAAACTGCGTAGTATTGATTAAGGAAGAAACGGCTGGACTTCGTTACAATTTCGCGTCAAATTTGGCGGATATTCTGTCTATAAATTATGTTTTGTGATACAGATGACTGTGGAAAACTTAATTTAACTGGGCTTACTAAATAGAACATAAGAATCAATTTTTAAACGGAATACCTTTATTGATTTTTTAACTTTGTTTCAGGACTAAACCTAGTTTTGTTTCCCTCAATTCCGTTTTTACTAAGTTATTTGCTTTTTTCGTAAATTTTTAGTGTTCGAGGTCAAGGTCCTAGGGAAAATATTTGGGTCAAATTGTGCAAAACTAATGTGGGGATGTGGAAGAAATTCATTTAATTATGAGCTGTGTTGTTATCAATATTTAACGAATATTGTTATGGGTGATTACAACGAAGGCATGAGAATGTGTCGGAATGCGTGTCTTGGACATGAAAGTTAGGGAACCGATAAAAGATATTAAAAGACTTGAAGGCAAGAGACCACTTGAGAAACACGGTCCTGAATGAGAGGATAATATTAAGTTTGTTTGCCTACCTAAGGGCGAAATTGCGAGTGAGCGTACCTCGTTAGTTTATTCTAGATGTTTAAAAAGACGGCGCTGTTTTGAACACTGCAATAAATTGCAATACAAAAAAGATGCAAATTTATGACTAGTTGAGTATATGTCCCTTAAAATTTGCAAATTGCAAGAACGTCAACACGTAAGGAATATGATTCTACTTCAAAAACTGATTGTTATAAAACCCAAAGAAGGATCTGTTGTGAGGTTTGATCCTTGAGCACGACGATTCAACTTCACAATTAACAATTTGAACTCAGGTGTTGCTGCTCTTTATCTCGGGAATTTTGGAAGAGCTTTCTCATTTGTTTTGGTCTCGGAAGCCAACTTTTGTACTTCTGAGAGTGATTTTAAATGCGAGAAGAAGATATGGATCATCAAGATATATTTTGGTTCCGTACGAGATTGGACAAATGCATCAATGTGACCGGGGAATATGAGTATGCCAAAAACAATGATATTTCAGTGGAATAAATGATATAAATTTTATAGTGACTGCTCATTTAATTTTTATGATCTAGGGACAATTATTTTGTATGGCGCCTATGTAGAAGCGTGTGTTATATCTGATCATATGTCCTTCCAACGGAGGAGCTCCAGGTGTATTTGTGAATATCCACGTGATAATAGTTTGAATTACGATGACAGTGACCTAGAATCATTATTAATATATATATATATATATACCAATAAGAATAAATGTCACTTTTCTCACAAATTGCCGTCGGTAATCTTGTTTTTCACGTGTAGAAGAAACATGAAAAATGATATCGATTGGTTCATCATCTGCAAAAAAGAAAAAGAAACGTTGCTCTTAGAACCAAAGTTCTGGAAACTCAAAAATAAAGATTCTTCGTTGTAACATGACGTTAAAAGAATTAATACAGTTATACTAATTAATTCTCACCTTACGAACACACTAAATCACTCACAATAGCAGAATCCTATTTGAGAATATAATATTATATGCAATGTATTGACACATTATTTAGAATCATAGGTACTTATTAATGAACATTTTAGTAAAATGTTCCAATTAATAACCTCACATTATGTTCGAGATTCATTGTAATAAATTAGGCCTGCTTGTTGTTCATGGCATCTTCCTTACAGCCATCATGACAAAATGCTCGTGAACATTTGACATTTCATGTATCCGTGTCGCATATAACGCCAATGTTGTCTTCACAGTTCTGATTATGGAATGATATGTGTAGTTCAGTACTAAGTACGAAGATATTTTATTGCATATTTATGTTTATTCTGCACATATTGACTGTTTTAAGTTCAACGTATATTCATATTCGATACCAATAGCGGCGTAGACTAAGTAGTATGTCTGCGGCCACTCTCTTTCTGGGATTGCGGGTTCGAATCCCACAGGTGGCATGGATACCTGTCTCTTGTGAAAGTTGTCTGTTTTCGGTTCGAGGTCTGTGCGACGGGCCGATTTCTCGCCCAGAGAGTCCTACCGAGTGTGTGTGTGTGTGTGTGTGTGTCATTGAGTGTGTTAAGGCGCAACAATAAACCCCTACAACTTCAACGAGCGGTAGAAAGATTTCAGAAAAAGAAAGAAAGTATAGTCAAAGCTCAAATATTTACTTATACAGGATGGTTCAGAATAAGCAGAGAGTTTGGAGTAGGCAACGATAGGTAGACGGGTGCGTCGCGAGAAAAATTAGGGCTCGACCGTGCAATGCGTGTTCTTCGATTTAGTGTGCAAGGGAACGTTCGCGATTAGGCAAAGCGTGCTCGCTGGTGACTGCTTTGTAAGAATAATTGCTGTAGTGTATTTGCGACGTGCTTTTCGGAAGAAATTTGGAAACCGCGGCAGAACGCAAGTGCCAGCACCCACTACAGTCCTGTCGTGGGTGAACCACTGACGGACTACAGGCTCTGCACAAGACAAGAAGTTGCGAGGAGGACAGTAAGAATAACTGAGAAAGTGGAGCGCGTAAGAAGTGGATGTCATTCTGCAAGATGACATGACGGCTGCAGCACGTGTCTCGGGGAAGCTGATCCATCACTCTCCACACCGACTTAAATTTCCACCCTTACAATATGCAAGTGGTGCAGCAACTTAGCGAGGGCGATACATATAGTTCCTAGTGGCATCATCTCTCGATCATGTGAAGTGTCATGGGCTCCGCCTTCGCCCTGCGTCACTGCTCCTGGCTAATTCTTTACGGTTTATCTTAAACAGAAGGCCTTTGGACACACTTTACACGCCGCTGAAGGTCTGAAAGCCTGCATTCGACTTTAGATTGCTGCTAGGTCCCTGACACTTCTTAGGAGAGTCACGCGTAACTTTGCGTTGAGAATAAAACGGTGTATTGCATGGGGGCTGGGCGTTGGAAAACATATTTAAGAAGTGATATCTGTATGTTTAATCCTTTTGTGCATATTATCTCTTCTGGTACTTGAATTAATGATAGTGTAATTTGTTGAATAATTACGTCACTTCGAAACCATTAACTTTTTTTCTGGAAAATACGCTTACATTAGGCTGTTTGGGGAGTGTCTGAGTGCTGTTAAATAGGTCCTCTGTACAGCACATATCCTTGCCGATTAGCTAACCTAAAAGACCATGGCCAACTTTTCTGGACTTCTCGAACGCGCATCCAGAATAAAAAATCTGCTGCCAGATGACACGATCCGGTTCGAATTGCGTTGACCTGCAGGCACAAAAGGTAATTTTCTCTTCATTGAGAGTTTAGTCCTTTAAATCGGAACCTACTGCCTTTAAACAGCCTGTAATTCAAAGGCAATTTTATTATAAAAGGAAAACACGTAACGAACATATCGCACTCAAAGTTATAGGCCTAAGAATATTTTTGGGAAAAAAATAAGACACCCTTTGTAACCAATACAAATAGGGTTTGCACAAATCCATTTAATATTTTACTTTCCTTTTAGAACTCAAATTGGTTACATATAAGATTATTTTAATACACGAACACAATAAAATTAAAGGCTACATAATGTAAGTGAAGATCGGAAGATCGTCAATTGGTAAACATAATTTATTGTGGAAAATGCTCAGATTTAAACACGCCTTTCAGTGTTTTTTAAAATTTTAATTTCTTACATTATATGAGCTTCGCATTTACAGTGTTCAATTTAAAGCGCTCCATTTCTTCTAAACATCTAGACAACTATTTGTCAAAGCGTACTTCCTTCTTCATAATTTAAAGTTAGTCTTACCTTCAACATGGTCTTGTTGCACACAGGAACAAATTTCCCAGCTGTCAGTGTGAACTCCTTATTGGCTGAGGCAATGATGAAGAACAGACAGCGCTGTAATGGGACAGGAGCTCCTATCCAATCGCAGCCCCATGCTGCGTTACTCACCATCTCCGCCTGAGTACTCAGAAATAATGTGGTCCTTACTGTCATTGAAAATAGCAATTTCAGCACTATTGACATATTTATGAACACTCGGGTTTTAGCAGACCGCACGAAGCACACACAATTAGCTTGCCATAGAAACAATAAAATTTAACAACACATTAGTTTGTGAGTAAAAGTCTTTGGTAAATAGGGTATGGTGAAAACTCAAAAAAGGTTCAGAAGAGAGAGAGAGAGAGTGAGGAATTATTTAAAGTGGCATTTGCATGTCCACCGATTAAACCAAAAGGACAATACTACAAACAGTGGCAAGGATGTATAGAAGAATTCACTGCAGAAGACATTACTGTCTCAAAATTTGCATTGGTGTGTTTTATTTGTGATAGTAAGTACGTACGTAACACGCCTGACAGAAAGATGATGTGCATTTTTTATGCAATAAACATTGCGGTGTACTTAGTGAAGCCAAAGCTAATCGTTCTTTGATGGCAAAAAGGAAATCATTAAGACAGCTGCTGTAGTTAAGATGAATAATTTCACTTACCTCAGTTGTAAGATCATTTCCAAGCCAGCTGAATACCCATAAGCACCCGGTCAGCACGACATAAAACACCAGACCCTGCATTACATCCGCATGATCGCCCAAACTCTGACAGAGAAAAACAATTTGTACTGTGATTACACTCTCGCTGCTGAAAGTTTTCATGGGGTTTCAGTGAGTCATCCTGTCTTGTTCTCCTTTTATTTCGGTTGAAATTGCAATATTTAAAATCTGAATGTAAATTTGCTAGAATTATTTTGTATGGGTTAGAAACTTGATGTCAAATATTGATCAATGCATCGCAGTTCGATAAAACACCTGCCCTGAAGTAACAGTCCGAGTGTCACAATATTACTTGTGTATGTTTCAGTGTGTGACGAGTTGACGGAAACTAACTCACTGTGGGAGTTGTCCGACCGTTGTTGAAAACTGAAATAAAATAACACAAAAGGGCTAATTTTGAAATGTTCCACTTTGTACGCGGATAAATGGCCCACTTTTGATTTATCTCTTTTTGAATATTCAACACGTAACAAGAAGCTAAACTTGCATAACCTGCATTGCTCGTTACATACGTTTACGTTCTTGGTTATGCCATTTATATAATTTTTTCTTTAGCATTTTTTAAATATTGACTTTGGTATGTTGTAGAGTTAATCTGATATGATTTCCTTCCAACGTGCTTAATTATAAAAGCCTATCCGTTTAGTCACTCTCTTCTCCAAACAAATCCCTTTATTCTGGTTAACATTGAACTCATCAGGAAGATGGTTGCTGCCTTAGCCACTAATAAGTTTGACGTCAGTAGTGACGCCATCACAGGCAACCGTAGAACTTCTTGACGATGGTGTATCACAACTATACTCATTAATTCTGCGGATTTTTACCCATCATCTGAGGTATTTAAATTAATTCAGTAAATTTATCACTACATTTCGGCAGCAGTGTAGGCCTCCATCTTTAGGCTTTCCGCTAAATCTTAACATTGTTTTATACTAATAAACTCTGTTCTGAAAGACTAATTAAAGTCAAAATACTTTACTAAGACTGTTTACAAAATGTGTCCGCGCACAGCTAACGACACATTTAATGTTTGGTCATCATCACGTTGCACATTAAACATTTCATTCCACCGAAGTGTTAGAAGAAATCATGAAGACGAGGACCGATCTTGCCCCCGAAACGTACACTGTATTAATTAAACTAATTAAAGAAAACAGAAGATTGAAACAAGTCCGCAAAATTAATGAGCATAATTCTTTGCCACATTTATAAGAACTGGTTTCCTAAGTCTGTCCCGAGCCGTAAGACTCCAGTGCTGTTCCTGCAGTCGTGTTTATTTAGGTTCATTTTATAAATTTTTACATCTTCACCCAGGTTTTCCAAAGTGCCACGTACCGTTGTGTTTCTGCATCCAAACCTTGTATGAATTTCCATGCGTAACTTCCCATTCCGCTTAGGATTAATCTCTTGAATTTCCGGTTTTCTCCCACTTGAAGCCAAATATTTTTCTCAGTATCATATTTTTTAACATCTCAGCTTATTTTCTTTCATTAGTATGAGAGATCACAAGGAAAATTTAGTATTCCTTGTTTAATTAACACACCAACTAATGCACACACATATTATTTAAAATTCTAAAACTTTTACATTAAAACGCTCCTACATGTTTCGATCATAAGATCAACCTCAGGGAGCATACACAGTTCCTTGCTAAAGTTATATTTTAAAAACACTTAGTGATTGACTTCATTATGCTAAGTTGGTGCTGTGGCAGCATGCCTGTAAGTATAAAATATATTTATTACATATTTTTGTATATGCTGCCACATACCGTTATATTGATGTGCACCTTTCAGATGTAAGTGGTACAGCCGTTGGTTGAGGTTTTGTTTCTTGCAATACAAGAATTTAATTTAAATACAATTATATTTTATACTTACAGACATGCTGCCACAGCACCAAATTAACGTAACGAAGATAATTACTAAGTGTTTTTAAAATTTAACTTTAGCTAGGAACAGTATATGCTGCCTGATGTAACCGTTGGGTTAGGTTCGACGTTCTTGACGTAAGATTATATATTGGTCGTTTCGTAGATTTATGATTCCCCCAGGGCTTCACTTTAACTGGGGGGGGGGGGAATTGGTCGTTTTGAAGGCTAGTTTGACTTTCTAACAGCAGGGTCGTAAATAACACTCGGGGTTTTCTGGAGCGGCGGAAGCGTGTCCAACTGACACTTTTAAGAAACCTTTTGTAGTCTTACGACAGTATGGACGACGAGACACTTGACTTTTGTTCTGTTTTAATAAGGTCCGAACATAACTGACTGCTAGAAGTCTTATTTATGTCATCTTTTCGAGCATGGGTGCACGAAATCACAAGAGAGAGTTAAGTAAGTGAGAGACATGAGTTGAACGTTAGCGGTAGCACTCAAGGGAGGTAAATGCCGTGTGATAGCCTTGTAACTAAAAACAACCACCGTGGTTACTTCAGATTGCTGACTGCTAGAATTTGGTGTTAAATTTGAAATAAGTGGTAAATAAAATAAATGATCTACTATCAGTTGCTAGTGCTGAAAATGTGCAGTCCGTCTGATAGAGCCTAAACATAAATATTCCCTGAGATGGAACATGCAAACAGGCGCGAGCTAGATAGGTTTCTGTACGGGCAGGAAAGGACGGTTGCACTGAGGATGATCTTATGATCGAAACATGTAGGAGCGTTTTAATGAAAAGTTTAGAATTTTAAATAATATATGTGCGCCTTAGTGGGTGTGTTAATTAAATAAATCTATAAAAAGCACGGTGCAGTGTTCTTTGTGTTCTAATCTGAATATTTTCTGATAGCAAACGGGAAGATAAAAGAATTTCGTCCGACGCTTGCCCAATTTCCCTGAATCCTACATTGAAATATTTTATATTATAGGCAAATGTCATTGTCTTTTGAAGGCAGATTTGACCTTCCTTGCAATGCATTTGTAATGAGAAAAAATATTACGTTCCCGGAAATTATTAAATTTGAAATTAAGCGTAGGGTGTTTCATAATTACCACTTGAAGGGAAAGGGCTTCTTTAATTTATCTTGAAAATTGCGAAATTTCTCGTCTAAGAGTTTTTTACTTTCATCTTATTCGCCTGGATCAGAAATCAAAACCCACTGAAGAGCTGATAATCAGGCACAGTGTAGAGTACAGTACGATGTCTCTGTTTTTGCAGACTAGTTCCGTTATTTGCTTCCAATTAGATTCCACATTCTTTCAATTTATTCCAAATCAGTTAGAGAATTCGACTTATTATTCTAATATATATATATATATATATATATATATATATAATTGTATACATGGCAAATCTTTTAAAGAAATAGTAAGTTAAATATTTACCGTGATAATGGAGAGAGCGTCAAAACACATTCCACATAAGAAAATCAGGAATAATCCGCACAGTGGAAACGTCATTGTATCTTCCAACACTGCCATGAAACTGCAAAAAAATAACATTACAGCGCAAAAGAGCATTACCATTCTCCTTAACAGTGCAACCAATTGAAATCAAAGGTACTCTTATATGTGATTGCACCTTTTTATCTTCTGGTGGTGACATATGCAAGCATTCATTTGATTCTGCATATGTCGGAATATTTCCTCTGATGTGTTTGACTTTCCTTCCTTCTGTGGATCTCTCTCCTTCCTGAAGGTCTGCTCAGATATGATTTGTGCCTGTTTGATATCCAGCAGTGCCGCTCTGAGCTTCTCCATCTGACTGCAGGCTACACACACGAGCGTAGCGAACAGGCTGGGGAAACCAAATACAATGCTCATGCCGAAGAATGATGCAACGACCTGCAAATGGTTGAAGATTATGATTTAAGGAAATTGTTCCTTACCAATTACGTGGAAGGAAACACATCCTTCTTTATTTTCGCAATTCAACGAACGTAAGGCCTTTCCTTCTACATCTTGCCGTCTGTGACCACAAGATCCAATTAAGATTAATTCAGTCAAGTTCCAATATTCATTAATAAAACATTATTTTTTGCATCAGAAAAACAGCTCCATGTTTCGGCTGTACATGTGAACCGTCACTGAGCTGCTGTTACGAATAAAATATGGTTTTAAATATGACGAAGGGCAATAACTGGGTTATAGAGGAATAAGACCTTACAAGAATAATTCAGGAAATATATTTGGAGTGTGATAGACACATAAAGTTAAATGTTATATATATATCATATCATATCATATATTATATTTATTATTATAATGTTTGATGGCTTAGTTTTTAATGTTCGCTATTCTGTGTCGTATTTTTTTCAATTAAAATTTTCTTCAAATTTTTACTTTATTAAAGCTCTTTTTAAAAATCGTTATTTTCTCCTTTTTCTCGCGTTGAAAGTTCAGTGGCAACTTAGGTGCACAGTTATGAAAATTATGTTGTCGGGTCGCCCAAAATATTTTTTTTTATATTTTTTACCGATAAGACGTGAATCCTTCAGTTTGTGTATTGACATATATTTGGTTGAGCCTATAATATTATTAATAAAGCTACCACGGACATGAATGAAGATTTTGATATGGTACGAGAAGAAATGTTAAGTTCTAAACATTTTTATTTTTGCAGGGAAATTGCGGATTTTTAAAGTGGAGGTGTTAAATTTCCAGCTTTTTGTTTTGTGAAATAATAAACACACTGGAATGGCTGTACTTCAAATAAATTCATTGACTGTTATTTTGAAATTCGCAACACTTCTTCTTGAAAAAGATACGCATTTTATTTATTTCAGATTCTGTAAGCTATCACATCTTTCTTGGTGTGTTGCAGCCGTAGAAGTAACCAAACTACACCGTTAATTGAGCAGGGTCATGGTACGTGATACTTGGTAAATTTTCCTCGTCGCTTATTTATAGCCAATGCATGCACACAATAATTGAAATTCGCATGCTAATATGCTTCTGCAGACAGAGCCCAAGAATAATTCCGTGGCTCATATTTAGTAATGAAATGGCGGTGACATGGTTATGTCTGACTCTTTTTATGAATATTTTAGAATAAATCATTTGTCTTTGTTAGAATTTATATTCCACTGCAGTGACAATGAATAAACAGGAATGTGACTCTGTATAGACTCGTATGATTGTACCATCGTAGAAGAAGGCACTACTAAATGTAGCCTTCATTTCATAATAACATAGAAGGGCGAAGATAAAAAATCCACAGCGGCCAATGACAGAAATCTCGCAGAGATTTATAAGGTTTACTAATTACATAATTTCTCGTAACATTTAGCGTCGTGGAACTCTAAGAAACACATCCAGCTAAAATAAATATAAAAATCTTTATTAACATGATGGCCGACCTTCATAACTGCAGTGGGAAACTTATCGCCTACATTCTGATACGTCAGCTGCTTTGTAATATAATTTGGCAAAAACGAAATAAAATTGTCTTTTTTCAGGTCAATTTTTCTAACCGGTCTGTAATTGAAATTAGTCTGTACTTTGAATAATTTTCTACTCGAATTGACATTTTCTCACACCTCTTTTTTTTTTTATAAGATTGCTTACGTTGAATTTTATTGATTTTACCTATTTATATTCTAGAATATACCTGTGCTACATTTGTAGATGCATATACTGGCGTCGCCGATGTGTCGAAGGGCAACCACGAGGTCAGTATCATGTCGTGGTTGGACAATATGTGAAGTGTTGACTGGATAATGTGGAATGCAAATCCAAACACGAAAATGTACTTGTGAAGGCTCTGGATGAGCGGGATGTACCCTGCCTTTGTTAAGCGCCCGGTGTCTAGATCTCTGGTCGGCAGTTCTTCCCAAGTGAAGGAATGTGTCAGTCTGAGCAGATTTTCGATGTCGCGTTTATGGTAACTGTAAAGAGCATGTGCACTCCTACTAAAACAAGAAGCTACATTTAAACTTTCGACTGTCGTTTTCCGTATCGTTTGCACCTGCAACGTATGGCTGCATTCGAAAGGCTTAAGACAGCTACTGTCCCCTATCCTAACACTTTTGGAACTAATCCTGAATAACCAACATTATTGTTGACATCAACATTCAGGACTCAGTGTCTGTCTGCCATAGACTTAACTAAACACTGCTGTTCCTAATAACATGTATATATATATATATATATATATATATAATCTCAATTTACAATGAAACTAATTTCTTACATTTTACCTTTAAAGATTTTATTGGTATGTGTTAGTCTCGTATCTGTACTGTCTAACCCGTTACTTATATTTTGGATATAATCCAAGTAGTAAATGTTGAGTAATTTTCGAATTTCTTTTGGCGTTCAAAAATATTATTGTAAACTTTAAGTTTGTTCAACGTATTTGATTATCGTGTAACATACCTGAGGCTGAAATGCATCCATGCGACGAGCGACATAGCGAAATTTATACGGAGTTTCTTCACAGCTTCAGACAGATCGTGTCTATGAACAAACGTATCCATAAAACCACACACATAAGTACTGTAATAACACACGACACAGACTGTTTTATACAAGGTTTGAAGTTTTGATAGCGATTTAATTTGAAGCGGAATTCCACCCAGTCGCAAAAAATACAGAAGTGTTTTGAAGCGGCTCTGATTAAGCTCTTTATCACATGAAACTTCAGTTTTGCTTTTATTTTGAACGTATTCCATATAGATTAAAATTACTTGTAATATTTGAAGTCTGTACATTGAAAATATACTTTAGTGCACAGCAATATCCACTGTTTCCACAATCCGTGTAGCTCAGACAACGGGAAGTGTGGGAATGCCACAGACGTCAGGGAAAATAACGTACTATAGCTTTCCAGTAATAATATTATTGTGCTTTTTAAAGTATTGACGAAGCCGACAGCCGATTGGTTGCTATGGTTGTGCGTGCCGGTATCAGGCGTAGATGACGTTTTGTAGACACTTTGTTTAGTTTTCTTAGAAAGGTCGATAACTTATGCTACGAAAAGTTTGTAGAAAGTAAAAGAAAGAAGGTCCTCAATATCGAACCATGGATTTATTTATAACATCAAAAAATTGAATGCGAGATGAAATCGTGTAACATTTAATTCCCTTGGAATATCAATTAAGGTCGAAAAAATGCGCCTGTTATCGTTGCAGTTTTCTAAGCGAAAGTCCTTCCTGGTCATATTAATTTCTGTTATTTTTTTGAGGCACATTGCCATGTCATCTCGGTTCTGTGAAGTTGGATATATTTGATAGTAAACGTAATGTAATCCGCCCTCATACGGCTTGATAGATTAGAAATCTGCGAGGTATATTAATTGTTGTTAGCATCTGAAAGCACTAAGTAGACTCTCGCTGTACAGGTGGAAGTGTGAATGACGCGCATAATTTATAAACTTCCGTAATTCTAGAATAATGCTTAATACTCGCGACACTTAAGCGTTCTTCCGTTAAGAAGGATATGGGACTTTTCATAGGAGCGCTTTTAACTCATTAATTAGCCGGGCATCCACGCTGCACTGCACACTTTGTTATAAATGGAAACAAGAAAGTAACTTTTTATTAATTATATGTGTAATTTGTGGATAATTTAATACTTTTTTTATTTAACATTCGCTATACAATTCTGAATATTCGGCCAGTTATTTTTGTATACTAGCATAATATTTGTGTACCGCGAGCCCTTCCAACTTCTGCAGACTACTCTGATAATCCCCAACAAATTATTCCTCCTCAATCCTTCCTGAGCAGCCTTGGCACAGCTTAGTTGCCCAGTACTCTGTTGCCTTTTCCCCTGCCCGCTCGCAGAAATGCTACCAGATGATCTTAGTCGCTTACTCTGTAGTGGTTTGCTACCTCCTCGATACTTGAACCCGGATGTACTGGGCCCCTGCCCCTACAGTAAACTTTCCATTTCTGAATAGACAAATGTGTGATCGAGTATGAGATTCATATACCTGTGACATCGGATTTGTGTTTTAAGTAAGACAATTTTTAGAATAATGTTCTAATTCTACAGACCATCGACACGGAGTGAAATGTACTCACTTCCCTCTTGGTATGTTGGTACATAATATAAAGGGGAATGAAGCGGAGATGAGAGTTCCGCAAACCGTCTTATTAGGGAGCCTGAATAAATCCATGCAAATCTCATAGAGTAGTTAGGCATTATTCTGAGTCAACTGTAGCAGTGAAAAATTTCTAGACGGTAATCAGGCAAGGAAACCTCATTTTGACTGAAAGGATGGAGGACTTATGTTTGCAGTTAGTCACCACACGTGTCACCGATCAGCTCATAGTGACAGGGAACGCCACGATGGCCTTGGCTGCCTTTTGAATCCGGGTTTTATTGTACAGCATTTCAGGCAGTTTTGTGTGGAAATTATCGAAGTTTGAAGAAAGAATGTGGAAAATTACCTTTTCCAAGGAAAATTTCATTTACTGGTTACTTAAGCCAAACGTTCTTTAAAATAATGAAGATACAAGTCCACTTCAAGTGTTGTGATTGTCTTCCATTTTGATTAGGTAAGAATAAATGTGTATTGTCCTTTGACCTAAATGAAAGAATCCATTCTTGAACTTAAAAAAACAAAACTTATTATGGATCAATGTAGATGATAATTGAAGTGGTTGTCAATTATCTGTTATGTTTCTGTGCTGACTTTAAGAAAGATTCTGTTTTTTTTAAGTGTCCATGGTGATTAATTGTAGAACCATCCAAGGTTGAATTTAGTACGTCAATGGTGAAAACTGGAACTTATTAATTTCTACAATTTACTCTAAATTTTCAATTACAATTTTAGTTTTACATGCATGAGCAACCCAAGGATGACCATATAACTTGTTGAAACCTGTAGCCAATTTTTTCGTATAATGTAATACAATTAGTTGTGTAGGTGAAAAATTATAAACAATTTGCTTATTAATTTCTATTTGTGAAAGTTTACCTTATCCAATTTCAGGGAAATGTCTGAGATGAATTTAAGAAACGTTGATTTTTTAAAAAATTTCTTTAAAATCCATATCACACTGAAGCTATTCATATCACGATTTTATTATATAGTCCCTCGAAGATGTAAGGATATGCCTTATCGAATCTTCACTGCTCTTCAAATGTGCACGAGACATACCTGGTTGATAAAGAGACGATATATTAGGAAAAGAATTAATGTTCGCTCAGAATTATGGTACTAACATCCGTTGTTAAAGTACCCTACAGTAGTCAGTGGTATTGCGCTCATACTTTAGCCTATCATATGCAGAAAACTCACAGTAATTTTTTGTATACTTCAAAAATTTATTCATCTCCTGAAAGAAATGTGCCCTTTAATCTCTTCCATATCGATTATAATTATGACATTACGGATCGTTGTGCCCTTGGCGGAAATCGAAGGCCGGATATCTGTCTAATGCAAAGCCTATACTCACGCACGCACGCAGGCGCTCGCGCGCTACTAAAATTGAAAGACAGAAACACATATCCATGCATATGGCTGGTTTCTTCGACCCCCATCATGGTGGGGTCCATGAATGTATGGACGTATACCGAGAGTGCGTGGGACGCAGGATGCTAATGTTTAGTGCAGCTGGGAGTTACTTCACACTACAAGGGACATAAATGCTTTCCAATGAAATCTGCTCACACTGAGAACAATATTACTTACGATGAAGGGCCATTAACCCTTTATCATAAGGTTCCCATCGTTCAACCGGCACAGTCGATAGACCACCGCGATATTTAAAATACTGCGAAAAACACAGACGCTTTCAGTTTTGCTTATCAACAACTAGTAACATGGGGATCGTGTCCTTTTTTGGGACGCTTTCGCAAAATTACGAAAAGCAACTACAGTGATACCTCGGCTAACGTTTTGATACACCTACGTATATTGCCGTATGGCTATGGTTACTGCGTGTAGTGTTGTGCTTTCAAGTATATAGACGAGGGTCCCTCGAATTCTGGTAAGTTACAAATATAAGTTCAAGTGTTTACAGCTTATGACAACATTCAAGCAGACATATATTTTCTCAGATCGGTCGTACACAAAATATAAGACAGAATAAAAGAGGCTGATTAAGCCATCACAAGACATTTATCGAGCATATTTGAAATCATAAATACTGCCATAAGTGTTATATATCTACTTTTACAATATATTATAATTTAAAATGTCCAAAATAAAATTGTAATATTATTTTGTACACAAGAATCCTAAGTAATAAAGAGAGTGGAAGTATAAATTAACAATAAAGAATTTTAGCTGTTGTTTTGACAAGTATCTTACCAGTTGGTGATTGAATCACAACTTTAGGGCATAACTGCAGGAGGTGATTTCCTAGGTCTTTGTGATCAAAAAAGTTCATATAAACATGTGTCCGATTTTGGACGGTTACGGAGTTATGACCGTTTCTTAATTCCCGTACACGC
>Ga0131853_10004912_pt1 | contig 24046 bp, 13 predicted proteins | sample TergutLab28metaG_FD_92764 | JGI IMG/M metagenome (GOLD analysis project Ga0131853, IMG submission 92764) | Labiotermes labralis P1 segment gut microbial communities from Petit-Saut dam, French Guiana - Lab288 P1 (version 2) (version 2) | ecosystem: Host-associated > Arthropoda: Insects >...
CGTCGCAGCCGCTCCAGGTTACGTCTGGGCCTTCGTTAGTGGTGTCTTCCCAGGTGAAGCCGCTCTTGGCTTCGGTGCCGGTATTGGTGATGGTGAAGGTCACCTCCACCGGGTCCGGCATAACGCCAGGGGCCACGACGAGCAGGGCCGAGTCACCAACGGGTGAGGTCTTGGTCACTTCAATGCCGGCCTGGATCACGGACAGTTCCCAGGTATCCGTATCGGAGACCTCGGTGTCGGTTTGTGTGCCGATGGCGGTTACGGTCAGGGTGTTGTGGTGGGTTGTGGCCGTGCCCATGCTTAGCGTGCCGCGGCAGGTGAGTGATTCTCCTGGCATTAGCGTCAGCGTTTCGATCACCTCGTCGACGGGGCCATCGTGGCCGTCGCAGCCGCTCCAGGTTACGTCTGGGCCTTCGTTAGTGGTGTCTTCCCAGGTGAAGCCGCTCTTGGCTTCGGTGCCGGTATTGGTGATGGTGAAGGTCACTTCTACCGGGTCCGGTGTGCCGCCGGGGGCCACGACGAGCAGGGCCGGGTCACCTGCGTCGGAAGTCTTGACCACCTCAATGCCAGCCCGAATCACGTTCAGTTCCCAGACGTCCATGCCGGAGACCTCGGTATCGGTCTGCACACCAACGGCCGTCACGGTCAAGGTGTTCTCGTGGGCCAGGGCTGTGCCCATGTTGAGGGTGCCGCGGCAGGTGAGTGATTCTCCTGGGGCCAGTGTCAGCGTTTCGATTACGTCATCTACGGTTCCGGTGTGGTCGTCGCAGGTGGTCCAGATTGCGTCTGGGCCTTCGTTGGTGGTGTCTTCCCAGGTGAAGTCGCTCTTGGCTTCGGTGCCGGTATTGGTAATGGTGAAGGTCACCTCGACCGGATCAGGCATAACGCCAGGGGCCACCACTACTAGGGCCGAGTCGCCCACATCGGAGGTCTTAACCACCTCAATGCCAGCCCGAACCACGTTCAATTCCCAGGTGTCAACATCGGTGACCAAGGTGTCGGATTTAACGCCGACGCCAGCGATGGCCAGGGCATTTACATGGGCCAACGCCTCGCCCATTGTCACTGTGCCGGTACAGGTCACCGAGGCGCCAGCAGAAAGCGTTAGCTCAGCTAGGGCTTCGGCTACGCTGCCCTCCAGTCCGAGACAACCGGCCCAATCCACGGTGGGGCCGGTTACGGTCTCATCCACGAAGGCCAAATCGTGCAGAGCCTCGGTGCCGGTGTTGGTGATGGTGAACGTTACCTCCACCGGGTCTAGCACCTGTCCTGGAGGTGCCACGATCAGGGCCGGGTCGCCCGCGGTTGAGGTTTTGACCACCTCAATATTCGGGATAACCACCTCAACCAGCAGGTCATCCGCGCCGACTACCTCGGTGCCGGTCTCGGCGCCGCTGGCCGTGATGGTCAGAACGTTTTCGTGAAGCGACGCCTCCCCCATGTTCAGGGTGCCGCGACAGGTGAGCGATTCCTGGGGTTCTAGGGCCAGCGCCGCTATCACCTCGGTTACGGAGCCGCTTTGCCCATCGCAGGAGGTCCAAGCCACATCCGGTCCCTCGACCGTGACATCCGCCCAGGCGAAGTCGCCCTTGGCCTCGGTGCCAGCATTGGTGATAGTGAAGGCCACCTCTATCGGGTCCGGCGTGCCGCCGGGGGCCACCACGATCAGGGCCGGGTCGCCCGCAGTTGAGGTCTTGACCACCTCAATGCCGGCCCGGACCACGTTCAGTGCCCAATCGTCATCGTCGGTCACGGCATCGCCGGTGCCGGTACCAACGCCGGTCACGGTCAATAGGTTGCGGTGCGTCAACGCCGCGCCCATGCTTAGTATGCCTCGGCAGGTCACCGAGGCTTCGGCAGCCAGGGTGAGACCGGCCAGCGCCACGGGCACGCTCCCGGAAAGGCCATCACAGCTAGCCCACGTCACGGATGGACCGGTCAAGGTCTCATCCTCAAAGACGAGGTTGGTCAACGGGTCGGTGCCGGTATTGGTGATGGTGAACGTCATCTCAATCGGTGCCACCACCTGATCGGGAGCCACCACGATCAAGGCCGGATCGCCGACGGTCGAGGTCTTGGTCACGGCAATGCCAGACTCCCACTCCCAACCAGAAACGGAAGCGGCGGCCTGAGCCATGTTCTCCAGAACCATCCACTCATCAATGAGCCGAGCATCGCCCCAGGTTGCTGCCGCATTTTGGCCTGTTGCTGGGGGCGCATCCCAACCCCAGCGGTGTACGCCGCCGGTGGAGTCCAGGTTTGTAGCGGAGATGGGTGAATGCGGCAAAATGGGCGGCTTGAATCCATTGCACGGGAGGATATTGGTGTTATCACAGCAGAAGTCGGGCTGGTTTGGCGTACCCCAGTTTATATTTCGGTTGCCAGCCAGAGGGCCGTTCAGGGCGGTCATCTGTACGCCGCCTTCGCGGAACTCCACATCATTTTGCACAACGTGAAACTCTCCGATGTTCAAACTCGCTGTCAGCGAGAAATCCTGGGTGAAGGGAATCGGATTGCCCAGGCCATCTAGTCCATCCCAAGGAATGCGATGCGTGCCCGGTAGCGTCGTGAGAGTGAACTTCAAATCCTCCGGATCGTCGAATGCGCCGTTGTCATTAGCGTCCAGCCACACGGTCACGGTCCCGGCATGTCCGCCAAGCGTAATTACAAGATCGCCGCCATGCGCACGGCCGACCACCGCTGGCCCGGTTTGTTCGTAGGAGATGCTCAGGGTCGGATCTGCAAATACCGGATTAACCCAGCGAGTCACCCCGTCATAGAACAGCGCACTTTCTGGCATTCCATCGCTAATCGGCTCGAAAAAAATCCGGTATTTCAACCCATTTGCGCAGCCGTCAACATTTGCCGAATATGCCGTTTCTATAGTGAACACGCTTCGGCGTTGTGGTACGCAATTGAGATGCACGCCAAGGTTGCTCGCTACAATATTTGAGCTTACTCCATTGAAGCTCCACATGATGTGTTGATACTGGAAGCCGAACTCGGAGAGGAAATACAGCTGCTGATTCCAGCGCGGCGGATAGGGCAGCCAGGGGGGCACGCTTAAGTGCATCGAGGGAAGTAAATTGCTCGAGTGTTGGTAATACCATTCGGTCCAGACCCGACCGGTATGCGGCGTTCCATCGGAACTGCGGGGGATGATGTCGAAGGAGCCGATAGGTGATGCTCCGGTGAGGTTTACGTAAGCGCCGACATTGCTATAGCCGCTGGTGGTTATCTGCCAGACTCCCGCCGTGTCGCTGCGCAGCCCGGTTAATTGTATAAATCCTGTATCCGGGGCATACTGGCGCTCCTCAAATATCGTCCCGTCAGGCGCGGTAACCTTGAGTAGTAGATAGTAGCCATTGCTTATGGCGGCCGTTGTCCACGACATGGTGTAGAACTGAATATCCAGCCAACCGCAAGCCTCGACAAAGGCGTAATAAACCGTACTATGTCGAAGCGCTCCGGACCCCAGGTTGTTGATTCCCGGGCGGGGTCGGTTGCTTGAACCGTAATCCCACGCCGGGGCGGGGGGTGCGGACGTGTCACAGATCGTGGCGTCAAGGGATCCAATGCTCAGATAGGCAGAGGCTAGCTCGCCTGCAGCATCCTCGTCCAGCGCAAGGTCATCATCCAGCACAGAATCATCGACTAGGACAGGGCCAACGTCTAGTAGATCGTCGCCTTCCGTTCCCGTGTAGAGAAGTTCTACGGCGCCCTCGGTGTCCATTGCCAGGGTTGAGCCGAGGGGAGCCGTGGCTGCATCGATGACGCTGGGGTTTAAGGAGTCGGCGCCTGATTCTGGGGCATTGGGCAGAACTAGGGTTATGCCAACCATTGTCAGGACAACTATGGCGGCATCCCCAAGGGTCAGCAGGCGCTTAGGGTACATGCTTCTCATGTTGAACACCGCCTTTCGGGGCTTAGTAAATCTGCGGGCTAAGGGTTAACGGTGACGTGATCGGGTTAGCCGGAAGCGTGGCCGGTACCGACTCGCAGAAACTCTCGACAACGGTTTTTCTTGGCGGTCGCGGCGACGCAGGAACAGCAGCCCGGCACCGGCGGTCATCGAGAACAGCGCCACCAGCTCAAAGCCCAGTAGAGCAAAGCCCATCCGCGGCAGCAGCGGCCCTTGTTCCAACGACTGCGGCTGCTGAGGAGGATTGGTTGGGACAGGGGTAGGAGATGGGGTTGGAATGGGGGTAGGAGTTGGTGTTGGGACGGGGGTAGGAGTTGGGGATGGGGTGGGGTCATCAGTGTCGGTCTCAGGTGAGCCGATCAATATTTGCGTTCGGATGGTGTCATTGCTTGAGTTGCTATCCGGCACGTTGTGCGTGACAACGCCCGTTATCAAATGCTGGTCGCCGGGCACACCGGTGGCCGTGCCGGTCACCTGGTACACCACGCGCTCGCCTGCCAGCAGTTCGCCAACGTCAAAGGTCAGCGAGCCGATTACCCCATCCGGGGGGCGCGAGGTGGGCGGGGTGGCGTCCATGCCGGGCCATTCGCTGGCCGTGCCGGAGTAGCTGAGGTAAGCCTCCGGGATTTCCAGACGCAGTGCGATGCCGTGGGTCGATTCTGGGCCTTCGTTGGTTACCGTGACGGTGAACTCGGCCTTCTGGCCGTGTAGCACCGTCTGGGTTGCGGGGGTAACCGCCAGGGAGACGTCGGTTGCGGGCGGCCGCTGGGCCACCGTGCAGACCTCGAAGCGGTTATTTGTGGCATCCGGGTCAAGCGAACCCGATCCGACCAGAGCCTCGTTGCACAACGTCTTGCCAGCCTGCCCCGGATCGATATCGAACGTGATGAGCGCGGTGGCCGACTCGCCCACGCCGAGCGTTCCCATCGGACAACGAACCATCACATCGGTGTCGCCGCCGGGGTATTGATTCACCAGCGGGCTGGGGCAGTTCGGTCCGCCCTCAATGCTCGCCGCGCGGTAGGTCATGCCCGGCGGCACCGCGTCAGAAAGCATCACATTCTGGGCGACGGAAGGGCCGTCGTTGGTGACGGTGACCCGCCAAGTGGCTGGTCCACCAGCCAAAAGCGGCGTGATGAGTTCCTTATTCACCCGCGTGTCCGAGACGTGCTGCACCACCATCTCAATCGAGGTGACATTGTTGGTCTCATCGAGTTCTGGGGTGTCATTCGTCACCAGTGACGTGCCCGCATACGGACCGGCGGGAGTGTCGCGGGGCACGAACATGACCACCGAGTTTGTGACCACTCCGCCGGCTTCCCACTCCTGCCCGACCACCTGCGGTTTGCAGGTGAGCGTGTAGCTGACGTTTCGCCAGGTTTGCGCATGGGGATTTGTCGGGGCGGGCGGATCCCAGGAGCAGTTGTTGTAGGGCACATCGAAACTCACCGGCACGAACCCCGGCGGGAAGCGTGTGACCCCGGTGGTGTTAACCGCCGTGGAGGGGCCGTTGTTGGCGGTCAGGCCGAAGAAGGTGACCTCCTGCCCGGCCACGGGCGAATAGGTGTTTGTCGATCCCGCGACCGACAGGTCGGTTTCTCGGCCCACATACACGTTCACCACGTCGGTGTTGTTGGTGAGGTCTGGGTCGATGGTCTGAGCGGCAACCCTGGCCCGGTTTAGGTTCGGCAGGGTCATCTTGGTGAGCGGGCTTACTCCGGTCATGGCCGGGTCGGTGGTTGCCACGATGTGGATCGAGGTGGAAGCGCCAGCCGCTAGCTCTCCTATCCAGCAGGGGATTTCGCCTGCCTGGGCGGGCAGCGCGTCCAGCTCAACCTGCGCAGGGGCCACGCATTGAGAGGCGTGCGGGTCGAGAGTGAACCCATGCGGCAGGCTCTCGTAGACGATCACATGCGCGGCATCCGATGGCCCAGCGTTGAGTACCGTCAGGGTGTAGCCGGCCGGCCCGCCGGCGATCACCTGGGTGACATCGGCGGTCTTAATTAACTGTAGGTCGGCGCGTTCGATAATGTCGAAGGTGGTGACGCCCGTGGCTTGCCACGCCGATCCGAGTTCGGGGGTGCGCGTCAAACCCGTCGCCGCATCCGCCAGCGGCGTTACGGTCTGCGCCTCGGCCACGTTCTGCACCGCCTCGCCACCGGTGGGGGTGCCGCCTAAGTCGGTCTGTAGCCCCTGAGCCTCTGCGGTAAGTGCGCCGAATATTGTGACCAGCACGGGTGCCCCGCGCACTCCGGCCACACCTGCGGGCACGGCGCCCAGGTTGCACTCGACGCTCCACTGTTCGGCAATGCCGGTGGGCGTGGCCGTACAGATTGAGGAGGGATTCGTCCCGCCGAGTTGCCCGGTGTAGCCCTCGGAGAACACGGAAGTGGTGTACCCCTGCGGAATAAACCCCGGCGGTAGCACGTCCGTGAGCAGTACATCCTGGGCGGGAGCGTAGCCCGAACCGGCCTGATCTGCCGGGGCGGCGGGCACCGTGACCTCGATCTGGAAGGCGAAGGTGCCGCCAGCCACGAAGGCCGGATCGCCGTCGGCAGGGTTGGTGTCTCCAGTCAACGCCGTTTTGGTCACGGCAAGATTGCTCAACACGGCGCCAACCACAATGTCCTCGGTTGCAACATTGTTGGCCAGCGAGGTTTCCGGCGTGGTGGTAAACGCGGTGACAATATCGGGGCACGAGCCGGGGGCGGCTAGCGCCGAAACGGCGATCACGTAGTTGACATCCACCTTTTCGCCGGGGGCGATGGCGCCAATAGCGCAGGTGACCTCACGAACTGCGGTGCTGCAATCGAGTACCCGCTGGCCGGTGAGGCTCGACGTGGCGGTGATCGCGCCGATGACGGTCGCATCCACCGTGCGTTCCAGCGTGAAGGAGACGTTCTGAGCCGTCGATGGCCCGGCATTGGTCAGCCCGACATACACATGGCGCTGTGTGCCCGGTCCGATCCAGGCTGGATTCACCGGGTCGAGGGTTAGGGCGGTCACCTGCACATCGGCCAGGGTGGTGACAATGCTGGTGGCCTGCGCGGTGTTGTTATTGGGGGCCGGATCGATTATGGAACCGCCGCCCTCGGTGATGGTCGCGGCATTGGTTAATATCGTGCCGGCGGCAAGGTCAGCAGCGAAGGTGACGTCGAACTCGACCTGCACGGTGGTCCCGGATGCGACGTTGCCGGTTAGTTGGCAGATCACCTCGCCGCCGGTCGGCTCTAGGGGCGGGGCGCAGACTATGTTCTGCACGCTGCCATCCGAGGTCGAAACCACGCGGGCGCCGTCGAAAATCACCCCGGCAGGCAGGATGTCGCTGAGTACCGGGGCATTGGCCGCCTGAACCTCAACCAGTGGATTATTGGTGATGGCGAAGGTGTAAATGCCAGTATCTCCGGCGGTCACCGTCTCGGGGGCATCCTTCGTCAAGGCCAGATCGGCGACCGGGGTTCCCGTGAGCGTCCACGACGCAACGTTGTTTGCCGCGTTTGTGTCTCCATCGGCATCAATGACAACCCGTTGCACCACATCTGGCCCGTCCGCGAGTACCTCGTTCGTGGTGGTTTCGATGGTAATGATCTGCGCGTTGTGCGACCCAGGAGCGATAGGCCCTGGAATCGTGCAGACGATCAGGCCAAAGGCTTCGTTTGGAGTCGGCTGCGGGATTGCCGCCTGCGAGGAGTCGCAGCTCGCCCCCGACGGCGGGGTCACCGTAGAGACATCGAGTACCAACGGAATCAGATCCGTTACAGTGACCCCCCAGGCCGCCGAGGGGCCATTGTTAGACACGGTAATCGTGTAGTCCACTCGGTCGCCGATCGCACCGGGCAGGGAGGATCGGTTGGCCGTCTTGCTGACCATGACGTCAAACTCGGTGGTTACCGCGGTGGTCGAGATGGCCTGGTCGTTTTCCGAGATCGGATCGTGGCTGGCGGAACTTACGCTCGCAGTGTTGGGCAGCGTTCCGGTGGTGGCTTCATCAATGGTCGCGGTAATCACCACGGTGGCCGAGGCTCCCGCTCCGCCGTTAATCCCGGCCGGCAGGTCGCCTACGGGGCAGGTCACCGTGAGGCCGACGATGGTGCAGGCGCCGCCCCGAGAGGCGGATGCGTTGATGCTGCCGGTTACCAGGCCAGCGGGCAGCGTGTCTGTTATCACCACACCGGTGGCATCGGAGGGGCCGAGGTTAGCGGCCGTTACAGTCCAGACGATCTGCTGCCCGGCAACCGCCGTATCGGGGGCTGCCTTGGACACCGCCACGTCCGCCGAGGGCGCCAACACCGTCACGGTGGCCGTCGCGGAATTGGGATGCATATCCGGCACCGGCTCAAGGGTGGCCGAGGAGACGGTTGCGGTGTTCGTCACCGCATCTCCGGCGGCCAGGTTGGGCGCCAGGAACCCGGTCAGGGTGAGGGTTGCCGTTTCGTTGACCGCAAGGTTTGGCACCACGCAGGTTACCGCCCGGAAGGTGGGGTTGAGGCAGGAGCCTGCCGCGCCGCTCAGCATGGCGCTGGTCAGCTGGGCCTGCGCGGCCTCGTCCAGAGAGTCGGTGAGGCGAACGTTGGCCGCCTCCGAGGGGCCGTAGTTGGTTACCTGAACCATCCAGGTCACTGCCTCGCCGGGCACGGCGTTGGCGGGACTCACCGTTTTGGTCACGCCCAGATCGGCTCGCGGCGCTAGTGCGATGGTGTCGCCCGAGGTGTTGTTGGCGAGGGCAGGATCGAAGGCCGAGGTTTGAACCGTCGCCACATTCGCCAGCGAGGCCAGGGTTGATGAGGGGTCGGTGGCGCCAACCAGCGTCACGGTGGCGTTTGCCCCGACGGCGAGGCTGCCAAGACGGCAGGTCACCGTGCTGCCCTGAACCGCACAACTGCCTTGGGAGGTGGCCTGTGTGCCCAACACCCACCCCGGCGGCAGCGTGTCCGTCACCACCACATCCGTGGCGATATTCGGCCCGGCATTGGTCACCTTCAAGGTGGCGGTCAATGGCGCGCCAATCCAAGCGGTGGGGCTAGGCGTCAGGATTTTGGTGATGGCCACATCGGCCACGCCGATCACATCGACGACTACCAGATTCGTGGCGTAACTAGCAGAGGTGCCGATGGTCTGCGTGGTGTAGGCCAGATTCGCCTGGTTGGGAAGCGTGGTGGCGCTCGCGTCATCGTTAATCTTCACCTGAAAGGCGAAGGCGGCACGCGCGGGGTCAGAGCCGGAGCAGCCCGCCCCGGAGCAGTTCAGGCGTCCGCCGTTCGTGGCGGTAGCCCCGGCCCCCAGGCGCACGCTCACCGTCCGGGTGATTGGGTCATACTCCCCCTCGTCATCGCCAGCCGTGGATGTCAGCGCGCGGATGGTGGCACCCGTTACCGGGTCGATCAGCCGCAGCGACCCGTCCACGAAGGTGGTTCCGGGCGGCAGCACATCGGTAGCAACTACCGCGACAGCCGGGTCTTGCCCGGTATTTGCGAAGGTGAGCGTGTATTCGAGCGTATCGCCTGGGCGAGCCGGAACGTTGCCGTCAAGGTTGCGGACGGCCTTTAGAGATTGGGAGAAATCTGGCGCGTATAGGTTGATCGCTAGGCCCAACATGCCCGGGTAGTAGGTGTCGCCGGTGCTGGAGAAGCTGAAGGTGGCGCTGGTGGCGCTGTTGGGGATGGCGCCCGAAACCGAGAGGTTCTTGATGTCGAAGCCCAGCATGTTCTGGTGTGCGGGCGTGCGGGTGGTCACCGAGACCCCGCCTAAATCGTTTGAGGAGTTAAAGAAGTTTGAACCGGGAGACAGGGCCGTGCCCAACTGGGTGTTGTTCAGCAGGGCCACATCACCGGAGGCGCCAAGATCGCCCTCATAAGCAATCATCGTTAACTGCGCATCTACGGCCCCTGCCCGTGGGGCCAGGAAGCCATCCACCGTTACCGTCACGGGTTTGCCCTGCTGCACCAACTCGAAGCCGTCAAAGACGGTCAGGTTGCGTAGTGGCAGGCCAGGAGCGCTGTAAATCACGGTCATGGCCCACCCCGCGTAGCGATCCTGACCGGTGCCGCTAGGCACGTTCGCCACCCAGTAGTCGCCATTTCCGGTTGCCTGCACTATTGAGGTGACATCCGCGAACCGCTGGTAGGCGTTGTAACTGCCTGAGTTGGGGCCGAACTGATCGTGGGCGGCGGTAGAGGCCGCGACGGTACGGTAGGCGACATCACCGGGGGTCAGGAAGGAAACCTGGTTGTAGTTGTTGCCCGGATTGCTGCTCGTTCCGGCGGCTGCCCCATTGGTGCCGGCGTTGAGTCGCGCCCCCCAGTACAGGCCCGCCCAAAGCACGGTGGCTCCAGGCGGCAGAGCGAGCTGCGAGGCCGAGGAGTTAAAAGTGCTTGCTCCGATGCCCGTCGTGCCATCGGCATCCAGGTGCACCATGTTGTAGGCGTTGTTGTTGGTGGTACCGCCATTTTGAGCTGCGGTGCAGGCAGCTGATTCGGGGCAGGTCAGCAGGTTGTTTCCGATGGAGATGATGGCCCCGTTGGCATTGAACTCCACCCGTTTCGCGAACGGGACCGTGGGCGCGGCCACAGCCGGCAGCGCCAGGATCGATGAGACGCCAAGAGCGGCTACTCCAAAGACTGCCGCGACCCGACGCAACCTGCCTCGATGCCTGCTTACTGGCGCGCGTTGGCCGACGATCTGTCGTGAACCCAAATACATGACGCACCTCCCGGTAGTAGGCGCGAGATTATGCGGTTACGAACGTTGGCGTTGGTTTGTCGCTATTTGAACGGTCGCCCTTCGGGGGAGTCCGCGTTGCTCAGCTCAGGAGATTGTGGATGGGGATGATCTCGTTACGGGCGGGGCCGACGCCAATGGCGGAGATGCGGCAACCGGAGATGTCTTCGAGGAATTGCATGTAACTACGGGCGTTTGCGGGCAGATCGGCCAGGGTGCGCGCGGCGGAGATGTCCTCTTCCCAGCCTGGCAGTTCGTCGTAGATGGGCACCGCGTGATGGAAGTCCGACTGGTTATCAGGCATCTCGTCGAAGCGTTGACCGTCTACGTTGTAGGCCACGCACACGGGAATCTTCTCCAGGCCGGTGAGTACATCTAGCTTGGTGACCACCAGGTCGGTAAGGCCGTTGATGCGCGAGGCATAGCGGGCGATTACCGCGTCATACCAGCCGCAGCGCCGCGCCCGGCCAGTGGTGACGCCTACCTCGCCGCCCTTGGTTTGCAGGTATACGCCGGTCTCATCGAACAGTTCGGTGGGGAACGGCCCCTCGCCGACGCGAGTGGTGTACGCCTTGATGACACCGATCACCGAGTCGATGCGAGTGGGGCCGATGCCCGAGCCAATAACCGCGCCGCCCGCCGTAGCCGAAGACGAGGTAACGAACGGGTACGTGCCGTGGTCGATGTCGAGCATCGTGGCCTGACCCGCCTCAAAGAGCAGGGTTTTGCCCTCATCGAGCGCGTTGTTCAACACGAGCGGAGTGTTCGCCACCATCGGGCGCAGGCGGTCGGCATAGGCCAACAGTTCCTCAAGTACCGCATCCACCTCGACGGCGCGGCGGTTGTACACCTTGACCAGCAGGTGATTCTTCTGATCGAGCGAGCCTTCGATCTTGGCGCGGAGAATTTTCGGATCAAACAGGTCGGCGATACGGATGCCAACGCGGTTGATCTTGTCGGCGTACGACGGCCCGATACCGCGACCGGTGGTGCCGATACGGCGCTGGCCGAGGAAGCGTTCGGTCACCTTATCGAGGGTGCGGTGGAACGAGGCGATCACATGCGCCTGGGAAGAAACCAGCAGCTTAGACACATCGACGCCCCGTGAGGAGAGCATTTCCAACTCCTGGAACAGCACCTCAATGTCCACCACCACGCCATTGCCGATCACGGGAATGACTCCGGGCGACAAAATGCCCGACGGCAGCAGGTGCAGCGCATACTTCTCATCGCCGATCACCACCGTGTGCCCGGCGTTGTTACCGCCGTTGAACTTCACCACGTAGTCAACGCGAGAGCCGAGGAGGTCGGTGGCCTTCCCCTTCCCCTCATCTCCCCATTGGGCGCCGACAAGCACGACTGCTGGCATTTCTATCTCCCTTGCCCGGCTGCTGCCCCGCCGATCGGAGCGACTCCAGCCTCATGTAGCCCACGAAGAGGCCATTCTCTTGGCTCCGGGCCGTCGTTCAGTCTACCGCCTACCCACCCGCGCACCTCTCTATGGTTGAGTTGGCTTGTTTCTGTCACCGTCAAGGTCGCCTGCCATTGGCGGCTCGGCCTCATCGCCGCCCCCTCAAACCCGTTGAATATGACCAGGTTATGCAGCAAAAATGACGCAACATGACGCGCGTTCATACTCTCTTGCCCCGCTAGCGCATCTAAGGGTGGCCGTATACTTCCTAGAGTCACCCTCGCTGTTCCCGACGGGTCGAGCATCCTGCCGACCGGCCTCAAAGTGGAGAAGGATGCCTAAATGACCACCCTGTTCATCGCAGTCGGCGGCGTTGGCCTGACGCTATTGCTGCTATCGACACTGCTGGGCGGGGTAACCGACTGTGTTGACTCGGCGTTCGGTGCGATCAACTGCGGGGTGTCGTCCGCGGCGATTGGAGTGGCGTTAACCGTATTCGGCGCGGCTGGCTTCCTGGCCTTTGATCTCACCGACCGCTCGTGGCTGGCTCTGCTCATCGCCGTTGTCTGCGCTTTTTTACTCGCGGCGGCAGCGCAGTGGACCATCTCCTGGGTTGCAGACACCGACCTGGGGCGAGTCAACCAAAACCTGGTTGGGTCAATAGGTACCGTCACTACGGCCATCGGTGAGACCGTCGGTGAGGTGCGGCTCGACGACATAAACGAGGTAGAAACCCGCTTGGCCCATTCAAGCACCCCGCTACCGGTTGGCACGCGCGTTGTGGTGAGGGAACACAACGAGAACCGCATCACCGTCATTCCCCTGTAAATTCAACGAAAGGCATCCAAACATGGCAGCCGCAGTAATTTCCCTGTCCGTAGTTGTTATCGCTCTCGGTTGGTTCATCGCCAGCCGGGTGCGTACCGTAGCCCCGAACCAGGCGTTGGTTGTTGTCGGGCGCGGCGCCGGTCGAAAGGCCAGCGACATGACCGAGGGACAGAAGGTCATCGTCGGTGGCCGCACCTTCGTGTGGCCCATCTTGCAGAAGGCTTACCCCCTCTCCCTGGAGCAGCGCCAGGTCAACTTGTCCATTGAGGCCGTCGATGAAAACTTCGTCCCGGTTGCGCTGCGCGCCTCGGTGCTGTTTAAGGTGCGTGGCGATGAGGCCAGCGTGCGCCGTGCCTCCCAGCGCTTCTTGTCCCAGCAGGCCGGGCTGGAGGGGCCACTTTCTCAGGCATTTGAGGGTGCCTTGCGGCCCATCATTGGCTCGATGACGGTTAAGGGTCTGATTTCCGACCGTCAGACTTTGCATGACAAGGTGACCGGCGCGGTCAAGGATGACCTGGCCGAGCAGGGTTTCCAGATTGATCTCATCAAGATTTCTGAGATCACCACCCCAGGCACCACCTACCTGCAAGACCTTGGTCGCGCGGAGGCCGCCCAGGCCGCCCAGAATGCGGCGGTAGCCGAGGCCAGGGCACGCCTGATCGCCGAGACGGAGCAGATCAACACCACCGAAGCCATCGCCGAGCGTGAGCGCGACCTGGCGCTCAAGCAGGCGGCAATTCAGGTGGAGACCGATGCTGCGAACGCGAAGGCTGCCGCCGCCGGGCGTCTGGCCGCCGCCGATCAGGACCGGCAAATCGCTATTGAGGAACAAAAGGCGCTGCTGGAGAAGGCCAAGGCGACGGACGCGCAGTTGGACGTCGATGTGCGTCGCCCGGCCGAGGCGCGTAAATACGCGGCAGTGCAGCAGGCAGAAGCGGATCGTGACGCCGCGAACGCCGCCGCCGAGGCCGACGCCTTCCGTCGAACCAAGGTAGCCGAGGCGAACCAGAAGGCCGCCGAGGCAGATGCGCAGGCCAAGCGGGCCGAGGGTGAGGCGCTCGCGGCGGTTCGCCGCGCCGCCGGTGAGGCGGAGGCGTTCGCCATCGAAGCAGAAGGTCTGGCCACGGCTCGGGCCTTGGAAGAGCAGGCCAAGGCGCTTTCTGAGCATGGTCAGGCCGTGCTTCTTCAACAGCTAATCGCTGCCTTGCCGGAGGTGGTCGAGGCCGCCGCCAAGCCGATTGGCGACATCGACAACCTCACGGTGGTCTCCACCGATGGGGCCAGCGCGTTGACGCGCACGGTGGGTCGCACCGTGGCCGAGGGCACGGGCCTGTTGGGCGCGCTTGCGCCAGGTTTGGACCTGTCTGCCATGCTGGCTTCCATCCTGCCGGATGCTGGCGCGGCAACGTCAGCGGTAGACAAGCCCTCGCCTGCGGAGCAGGCGCTGGCCGACCTGTAGCTGTTCCTGGCGCCCGTCCTTCGCTAAGTTTTTTCGCAAAGGGCGGGCGCCGACCATGTTGGCGACTGGCCGACCCGATTGCATTTTTGTGACGCAAGCTTCTTTGGCAGGAGACTCTTTAGCGGAAGGTGCCTCAGACTCGCGCCTCTGGTTGAGCGCGAGAGTTTGCCGCAGCTATGCCAGGGACGGTAGTGTGAGCTTGCTCAGGAGTTCCGCCTGGCGACCCGCCGAAGACCGGGCGTCGAGCTCCTGAGCTTGCCGCCCTAGCTCAGACGGTAGAGCGATTCACTCGTAATGAATAGGTCAGGGGTTCGATTCCCCTGGGCGGCTCCCCGTAAATCCCCAGGTCAGAGTTGATTTTCTGGGTTTCCTCTCATTCGGGTACATCCTCCTTTCTGTCTTCTGGGCAACTGTCAGGCAACCGGGGCTGGTTGCCGGGCTGCGTTAAGGCGTTCTAGCGCGGCTAGGTCTGCGTCGTGGCCGAGCCAGTGAACGTAGCGACTCGTGGTGGTGAGGTCTGAGTGCCCAGCCATGCTTCTCACCTGGGTTAGGTCGAGCCCGTCGACGAGCCAACTGGTGATCGCGGTGTGCCGCAGGTCGTGGGTGGTTCTGCCATCGGCGGTGTTGGCCCAGTCGAGGCGACGATGGAAGGTCTTGACCCAGCGCACGGGCGCGATGTACTCCTCGCCCATCCTGGTTTCAAGCCAGGGCAGCACGTCTGCGGCGACGGGGACGCGGCGGCTCTTGCCGGACTTGGTGCCTTTGACTGGTGCGTTCTCGGGTTGGGGGCGCGAGACGATCAGCACCGGGTAGGGGAGTAGACGCACATCCGACGGCCTTAGTTCTCGCATCTCCGACCAGCGCAGGCCGGTCGCTGCCATGAAGGCGACCATGTTGGCGCATTCCTCGTCGAGTCCTCGCCAGGTTCTGAGGTGCTGATCGAGTTCTGCGCGCGAGTAGGGACGCATCTCTTTCGATGCCCGCGCTACCTTGGGTACCTTAACGCCGATCACGGGGTTGGCGGCGATGTACTTGTTGTCGACGCACCAGCCGAAGAACGAGCGCAGCGTGGCCCGGAATCGGGTGATCGTCGCGCGGGCCTTGCCGTCCTTGGCCATCGCTCCGAGGTTCTCGGCAATCTGTCCGGTGGTGACCTGGCCGACGCCCAACTTCCGGATCAGTGGTGAGAGCCAGACGAAGGAGTTCCGGTCGCCCTGTGCGGTCTTGTGGGCGACGGTGGTCTCACGATGCCTGATCCATTCGGGCACGAGTTCACCGACGGTGATCTGCCCGGAGCGTGGGTCGATGCCGCCAGCGATGGAGGCAAGGAACCTTCGCTCGGCGGCCTCGGCCTCCTTCTTGGTGTCGAAGGTGGTGCGTCCAAGACCCGGCAGATACGATCCGTGCTGCTTGATCTGGACGCGCCACTTTCCATTAGGCCGCTTGTTGACGCTCATTGCTGACTCCCGCAAGCCGCTCAACCTCTGCGCGCGGATAGCGGCGAGTGGAGGGCGTCACGTAGATCGGCTCGACCGGTGACTTGCCCGCGTGGGCCAGACGGCAGAGCGTCGAGGAGGTCACCCCGAGCACTTCGGCGAGTTCGCGCTCGGTGTAGAACAGCCTCTCGGCGGTGGCTGTCGTCATGTCAGGCTCCTTCCGCGTGGTCGAGGCCGTCGATGGGTCGGGCCTCATAGGTGTCTCGGACGTACTGGCCATACCTGGAGTACGGGGCCAGGTGATAGGCGCGGAACCATTCGGCGGGCTGGCCAGGTTCCTGGATCAGCCCGATTCCGGGCTTGGCGACGGTCAACGCCTCAACGGTCGGAGCGTCGATGCCCTCGAAGACCATCCGGACGCCGTCCGCGTTGTCCATCCGCATAGCAATGCGACGCGAATACTGCGCACGATCCCCGCCACCCATCACGGTCGCGTCGGGCCGTTGGATGACGGTCACCACCGTGAATCCGGCCTTACGGGACTCGCGAAGCAAGCGCCCGGCGTCGGCAAGGATGCGCTTCTTGACGCTCGGACTTCCACGCGGGGCCAGAGAGCCCTCGGCTTCGGGGGCTGCGAGCAGCCCTGCGTACTCTTCGAGGATGACGACGATGGTCGGAGCGGCATGGCTTGCCTGCCACATGTCGATGCCATCAGGAAGCAGCGCGGCGATCCTCCGATCCATTAGGGCTACCGCGCGCTCCAATACCTCGGCGTGACGACTCATGTCCGAAGTCCCGAGCGCAATCCGTCCCGGGAACTCGTCGCGGTCGAAAGGTGCGAGGGTCAGCGATGACGGGTCGCATCCGATGATCTGCACGCGCGGGTCGGCGGCGATGGAGGCCAGCATCGCGTAGGTCAGCACCGTCTTACCGGAGCCGGTGGCGCCGACGACGAGGGTGTGGTGCTTGTGCGGCGTCCACGTCACCAGTCCGCCGGCCTGTAGGTGTCCGATTGACGGGTTCGGATGAAATTTCACGGCAATCACCCCGGCGGCGTCTCGGAGGTCAGGTCGACCGATGCGGAGGTTTCCAGCGGGTCGCGCTTGTAGATCGTCAGCAACACCGTTCCGGCACGCGGGCCTTTGTCGACGGTGACGACGGCCGCACGCAGGTGGCTCGTGATGGCATCGGCGGTCTTAGTGACGGCCTCGATGGTGATGCCATCGCGCACCCGAACGGTGGCGTCGTATCGGCGAAGGTGCCGGTGGTAGGTGGCGTCGGCGATCTGCGGATGACGCCGCTCAGTGACTTCCGTTCCGTCTGCTTTGGTTCGTCGGGTGGTGACCGTCACCTTGGCGCCGTCCCACACTCGTTGCAGCCGAAGCGAGAGGTAGATCGCGGCCCAGTGCAGCCACACCACAACACCTACGGCGACGACCAGAGCGGCGAGCGCGATGATGAGCCGACCCGCGAGCAGAGCCCGGAACGTGACGTACAGCGCGTCCAGGATGACGACAGCAGAGATGAGAACCTTTGCCCAGTAGGGCAGTTTGGTGTTCACTAGAGTTTCCTTCCCTGATGAAGGAGCGACGGGGGTCGAGTACCGTCGAAAAGTCATCGGCCCCCGTCACCCACAACCATCACGCCTTGACCGGCGCGTAGTTCTCCAGCGCGATCCCGACCCGAAGATCGAAGGCGTCCCGCTGGTTGGACACGTTCAGCACTGCTGCCCCAGCGCCCTCAAACACGACCCCGAGAGGCACCGCGTCCGGCAACTGAACCGGCGAAGTGATCTGCGCAGCGAACCTGTCCCCGGCAATCTCAACCGTGGCCTCGAAGCCGTACAACACCCGACCCTTCTCGTCGACCTGGGTGCGGTCCGTGCGCTGCCCGTTCTCGTACACCGCCTTCGCGCGGCTCTCGGTGGCCACGGGCACAAACTTGATCGACGCGCCCGGGTACTTGATGGAAATCCTGCTAGCCATGATGCACTTCCCTTCTAATGTAGGTACTCTCGCACTCTAATTTAGAGCGTCGGATGTGCGCAACAGGAACACGAGTGTGCCTTCTGGGCAGTAGCATGGCTCCGTGCCAAGGGTCAAGAAGAGTCTCGGAGATCCGACGATCGATCCGATCGCGCAGCAGATCGCTCTCAACATCACCTACGTCCGAATGCTGCTGGGGCTTCGGTACACAGACCTCGCAGTGCGAACCGACGGCGCCTTGTCTCCCCTCAGCGTCAGTCGCATCTGCCAGGGGAAGCGAACCGTACTCGCCGCTGAGTTAGTGGTCCTCGGAGAGGCTCTTGACATCGAGCCTGGGAACCTCACCAGAGCATGGCCAACCTATCAGGACGAGTCTCCATGGACATGGAGTCCCGCTGCTGTAGCTCCTGTTCAGCGCGGCCATCTACCTACAGAGAGCCGAATACTGCGGCAACTACGTCGCCAAGCGATCGGCGACTGGCAGACGGCGGCTGGGATGCTCCGCCCCGATTTGGTCAGCGACATCTTCTCAATCAACAACATGGCGGTGCGCGAGCCGAAGGTTCCTGAACGTGGGGACATAGAAGGCACGGCGCAGTTGCAGATGGCAGTCGCAAGCGTTCTAGCCGACCTCCTTGGACAGACTCTCAACCGCTGGACACGATGGCGATCTGAGGCCGAAGCCCTGTGGTCCTCACTCGCTCAGAGTGATCGGCGACCCACCGAGATTGCAACACGGCTCGAAGGATCCTTGGAACTGCAAGCCCAGTTTGAGCGTGATCACGCGCGATCGGTTGCTTACTACAACGAGCGACGGCAAGTCTCTGCCGATCTCCAAGGGCTACCGGAATACTGTCGACCGCCACACGCGGGGAAGATCTGGGAGCGCGAGGTTCTGACCGCTCTACAAGGCTTCAACGCAGAGGTGGCAGACCCGAACCCTTGGACATCCTTCGAGCGAGTCAGGCAGGCTGTGGTGGGAAGTAGTCTCAACCACCTAGTCTCCTGGGCCGAGCGAAACCCCCGTCTTGAGCCGCGCGGGTTTGGCGAGTTATGGACGCTCGAGCGCCGAAAAGTTCACATCGCCGAGGATGAGGATTAGTTGGAATGACCATGCTCCTCCTTCGCAATCGGGTTCTCTTTCGCCAAATGCTCACATCTGATGCGGTGACGAGGAGTTGCTGCTGCGATGCTCGGGAGGGTCGGTCGGGATCGTGGGCGCAAGCGGCGTTGTCAGTGGCTCCTGAGAGGATTCGTCCATGACTACGACAACCATCGGGCACGCCACGCTCGGCGAGGTGTTTACCCGTCGCTGGGTTGTGGACACGATTCTGGACTTGGTGGGGTACACGAGCGACATCGATCTGACCGACAAGGTTCTCATCGAGCCGTCGGTCGGGTCGGGAGCATTCCTGGCCCCGATCGTTGAGCGGCTGTGCGCGAGTGCCATTCGCCTCGGTGTGCCTTGGGAGGCGTTGGCGGGGGCGATCCACGGCTTTGACCTTCAGCCTCAGCATGTGGCCTCATCGCGAAGGTTGGCAGCGCTGGCGCTTGAGGCCAACGGCGCCTCAGAGCCAACGGCGGCCTGGCTGGCGTCGTCGTGGATCAAGACGCAGGATTACTTGCTTGATGAGTCGGCTCCACAAACTGACTTCGTCGTCGGCAACCCTCCCTACATCCGCTCTGACGACCTCGACGATGGGCTCGAAGCGCGGTACCGAGCCCGCTGGCGAACCATGAAGGGCCGCTCCGACATCTTCATTGGGTTCTACGAGCGGTCACTCGCACTCCTGCGACCGGGCGGGCACCTTGGCTTCATCTGTGCTGACCGATGGATGCGAAACCAGTACGGCGCGCCACTGCGGGAACTTGTGGGCAGGTGCTACTCGATCGACGCCATTTGGCAGATGCACGACGTCGACGCGTTCGAAGCCGAAGTATCCGCATATCCAGCAATCACGATCCTCTCTCGACAGCGACAGGGCGTTGTCGCCGTCATAGACACCACCGCTGAGTTCGGAGAGTCAGGAGCCAGCCAGGCAGCAGCTTTCTCACGTTCGTCAGAGACCGAGGGCTCGGGAGACGGATGGACCGGGACGCAGCTTCCTCAGTGGTTCACCGGCCCTGACCTCTGGCCCGCTGGAGGCCCGCACCGGATTCAGTTGCTGGAGGACTTGGCCCAGCGCTTCCCGACGTTGGAAGAGACAGGGGTCGACACCAAGATCTCAATCGGCGTCGCGACTGGTGCAGACAAGGCCTACATCGTGACGCCAGACGCCGATGTAGAGCCTGATCGTTTACTGCCAATGGTGTCGGCGCGCGACATTCGCTCGGGACGCCTAGAGACGCCGAGCAGAGTAATGATTAACCCATGGGATGACAACGGGCATCTCGTGAACCTCGACAACTATCCGAGAATGCGTAAGACGCTGGCCGCCCACCCAGCAGTAATCAAGCGGTTTGTCGCGCGCAGGAACCCCGGCGCGTGGCACAGGACGATTGACAAGGTGCATCCTGGGCTGAAGGACCGACCGAAGCTGTTGCTCCAGGACATGAAGGCACAGATCACCCCGGTGCTAGAACCAGGCGGCTTCTACCCTCACCACAATCTGTACTACATAACCTCAAGCGGCTGGGATCTTGAGGTGCTTGGCGGGCTGCTCCTGTCGAGAATCGCTCAGGCGTTTATCGAGGCCTACGGCGTCAAGATGCGAGGTGGCACCCTGCGTTTCCAGGCTCAGTATCTGCGAAAGATTAGGGTTCCAGCGCCGGAGATGTTGAGCGGCGAGGTCGCCGACCGGCTGCGGAAGGCGTACCGAGCCAGTGACCGCGACGCGGCGACACGAGCATCCGAGGTTGCCTACGGCCTGGCAGAGGGAACCTACTAGGATAGCCGGATGGCTGTTGACTTCAACTGGGACCCTTTCATCAGAGCCTCGTGGCAGGCCCGCGAGGACCAAGCCAACAGACAGCACGCGAGCGGCCGCAGTGACGCTGGCACCAGGGGGGCCGTCACCGGAGGTGGGCACCTAAACGCGCTTCAAGGAGCAATCGCTGATCTGTTCCGCAACGCACCAGGTATCGATCTTGATGTTCGATCCCGGAAGGGTGACCAGACGAGAACCCTTCCCGGCTACTTCAGGCCGACCAAGGACTGGGACATCGTGGTGCTTCATCGCGGAGTCTTGGTGGCCGCGATCGAGTTGAAAAGTCAGAGCGGGAGCTTCGGAAACAACTTCAACAACAGAACCGAAGAAGCAATAGGCAACGCCGTCGACCTCAGAGCAGCGTTCGAGCACAACGGGCTTGGCATCATTCGCCCCTGGCTTGGATTCGTGATGGTTCTCGAAGCCGCAGAGAGCTCAACGACAGCTCGACGCATTGGGACTGCGGCGTTCCCGACAGATCCAGCTTTTGGCGAGACCAGCTACCTAGATCGCTACCGGATCCTGATGAGAAGGCTTCTCGACGAGGGCCAGTACGACGCTGGGGCGATCGTCGCCTCAGTCAAGGGGCAGGGCATCACGCAGGACCCGAAGGACGACCTATCGCTCCCCAAGTTCGCTGAGGCGGTTCACGCTCGCATCGAAGCCATCCGGCAAGGATGATCTCCAAATTGACCTGCTAGCAGCAGTGCTGGTAACACATCAGTTATAGATCTTCGCGAATATTCCTCGGAGCTCCTGGACTACGGCGCCTGCTTTGTCGCCGTGAAGTTCGCGCAGAGCCTCAAGGCTCGTCGTGTTCTCGCAGAATTTCATGGCTGCCTCGACCTTGCTGCTGCTACTCGCATTTGTTGGGCAGTACGCCTCAAGGTCCCCCAGACGTAGAACGAACACACTCTCCTCAGCGAGAACTGAAATGACGGCGTCGCGCGCAGAGGTGATCTCTTGCGAAGATGGGGACTTGAGCTCTTCGAGCTTTAGATCGGCATCGCCGATGGCGAAGAGTTCGCTCAGCGTCTCGTCTAGGCGGTCGGCAACATCGCTGCTTGGAGTCTTGCGCCAATCAGACAGATGGGACTGTGCTGAGTGCCACAATTCTTTGGCGGTGCGGCGGCCCGTGATCTTCCGCACAGCCGCACTGTTTGGTTCGCCCACAGTAGTGATCGCCCTGGTGGTCAGGTCCATCAGTTTTGAGTGCAGGCATCTGGTGTTTTCGTCTTGGGTCAGATGCTCAAAGCCGCGTACGAGGGCATCTAGATCGGCGATGACGTGGATCGGGATCTTGAAGATGGAAAAGAACTCCCTGTAGCGTTTGATGTTCCCCTTGCCGTCGGTCTTGACGAACATGATGTTCTTCTCTACGTCGTCCCAGTTCTGCTCAATCAGTCGCGCCAGGTGTGGGTAGGTAAAGGTGTCGCTGTCGCCTTCGACTAGGACGACACTCTGCGCGAAGAATGCTGCCTCGTTATTCTCATGCTGCACAATCTGGTAGGCATCCCGATGATTGATCGTAAGGTCAACGGGGTGTGCCGACACTCCGTCGCCGGTCTTCTGGAGTCGCGCGAAGCCCTTCGTTCCTGGGCGGAAGAACCCCGGAGAGTGGGTTGTGACTACCACCTGGTGCTCCTCCGAGAAAGCACGCAATGCTTCCATCAACTGACGCTGCGCCCGGGGATGCAGGTAGAGTTCCGGCTCCTCGAAGAGCAGGACGTAAGAGGGGCGCGGGGACTCTGACCGCGTCGCCTCATCGCTCAGGCCGCTGCTGCGGATGCTGGCGTACGCTCGAAGCAGGGCGAATAGGACGGTCCGTTTGAGGCCGTCGCCTTTGCTGGAAATGGAACCATCGTGCCCATCGTCAACGCGCAGTTCAGCGCTGGAAAGTAACATGGAGAGCGTAGGTGCGGGCACGTCCATACGGAGAGAGATGCCGGGAAAACTCGCCAGGACGAACTTCTCGATCGTTGATTCGATGTGTCGAACTGCCTCGAGTCGGTTGTCGACTTCGAACCCATCGTCCGTCAAGTATCTGTTGAGTTTCTGATGAACGGAGCGGAATTGATCGTGGATGTCGCCAAATTGGTCCTCTACCTCGTTAAAGAGCAGCTCAAGGAGTTTGCTGAAGGCTGACGCTCCGGTCGGCTTGGCCTCTACGGAGGCGTCCTTCACGGCTTCGATGTAGATCACGGATGGGAGGAGTGGCTTGACGGCCTGTGCGATGCCCGTTGGGTACGCGGTTGGGGTCTCCTCTAGCTCCTCGGGTGGAATTCGCTTTATCAGTTCCGCCCACGCGTCTTTGACATCCTGCTGAGTCGGCGTTGTGGGTAGCAACGCATCTATCGATGGCTGCAACTCGACGACAGCTTGACGGAGTTGAGCCCCCTTCTTTCCCTTGATGACTGAAGTAAGGACTTCTTGACTCCATGCTTGGTCTCGCGGGCTGAGTGCCAAGTACTTGGAATCGGCTCTCCCACCGAACTCCTGCGCGCGAACGACTGTAAGTGTGCCATCTCTGAGCATGCTGCGGACACGGTCTCGATGCGCTTCGCCCACTCGTCGAAGGTCATCTTCACCGATCCCCTCAATGCGCAGTTCCACGCTCGCCGGGAGTTTCGGATCTCGGAAATCTTCATCGCCAAGCTTCTTGTCTTCTAGTACGTACTGAACCGCATGGAGCACGGATGACTTGCCAGCGTTGTTCTCGCCAATGAGGCACCCCAGTTGGGGTAGGGGGAGCTCGGTGACGCTGTGAGCCCGGAAGTTCTCGATCCTGACATGAGTGAGGCGCATGCGAACACCCTATGGCACTGACTGACCCCCGAACTGGCTGGAATCGGAGTAATCCCCGAAGTTTCTTTACTAGTTCAAGGGGCCGCCCTGCGGGCGGCCCTGCCTGACCGCGTTGTCGCTTCGCGCCAGCAGTCGGGCCGCATCAGGTCGCTAGAACAGGTGGAAACCTGAGGATCATCGAGCCGCATCCACCATCAGCGGCACTTCTGAGCGTCAGGATGAACGAAGATGGCAGATCGCATCGTCGATTTGCTCGTCTCGACTGTCGTCGGGCATGGCGAAGCGGCGACGTTCTCAGCTGACCGACGCCGTCGGGTGATCGCTAGAACAGACTCGCCTCGGCAGGCGGCGCGTTAGCCGACACGGCGATCCATGAACCGGCTAGCGGCTGGCCCGACAGCAGGCAGCGCGCTCGAACAGCATTGCCGAATCGGCGCCAGCCGGGATCGTTCGTCTTTGAGTTCGCTGCCGCCCATTCGATCCGGTGCTCACGTTGAGCCTTGCGGGTGAGTCCCGTCAGCGACCAGGCCCGTTTTCCGCGTGATTGGGAGACGAC
>Ga0131853_10004913_pt1 | contig 24041 bp, 17 predicted proteins | sample TergutLab28metaG_FD_92764 | JGI IMG/M metagenome (GOLD analysis project Ga0131853, IMG submission 92764) | Labiotermes labralis P1 segment gut microbial communities from Petit-Saut dam, French Guiana - Lab288 P1 (version 2) (version 2) | ecosystem: Host-associated > Arthropoda: Insects >...
CTTTATAAAAAAAGGAGAATATTTTTTTGTGATTTTTTTTAACTACTATAAAACCTTTTTTTTTAATAATCCTGTAAAATTTTTATCAAATGTTTTTTTCTCCCCCCCCCCCCCCCCCAAATTGTTGGATCTTTGCGTCCGTTAAGAATACCTTCCGATGAAGTAGTGTGGGGATGCAGGGTGAAATGCTTGGGTCCTGAGTTTTGTCTTTGCTGTGTCGTGTACATGAAAGAGAGCACATACCGAAATCATTTGCATTTCTGAAAATAGAGTCTGAATTGCTTGAATGTTTGTCAGCTTGGTTGTGTTGGTTCATCTTTCTTGAAATTTGCTGTGCGTCAGTGTGGGCAATTCAGGATTGCGTTTTATTAAATGAAGTGAGTTATTTATACTAAATAAGTTTAGGGTTGTTTAGAATAGCTGAGATTTTTTATTGACTTCATCATAGTTGTTCAAGATTGCTGATATGTGCACAGGGTAGAGAGCTATGCAGTCAGGTCTTCTGGGAGTTGAAACTGTGCCAATGAATCAGTGGTTATAGATGATTTGAAGTAATGTGGTGCTTTCATATTTAATGGCCAAGAAGTTCATAGGCCCCTTGATCCATGAATATGAAGGTGCGTTCCATTTATGCAGTGTCATACACGAGCAGACCCACAGTCCTCAGATATGGCACTGCATAAACTTGCACAGAACTACTTAGAATAGTCCAGGATTTTTCACAGTTGCACAGATTTACTCACAGTTTTAGAGAATAAAACATAGTTTCACTGAGTTGCACAGATTTGTCAGCACTGGATGTGGGATTTAGTTCACTTAGTTTCATTTAAGTCACGTGCTTATTGAGTGACAAGTTTGCATCAGTTACATTGAAGTTAGGTGATCAGTTCGGAGTCCAGCTCATGTAGTTAAGTTAGGTGGTCTTGGCATCAAACTTAGAACAGGAATCAGATTTGAAGCTAGGGTTGAATGTGACATCAGCATCTAGTGTGGTGTTTCTTAACCTTTATTGCAGCTCAGACTCCTCTGGTTCTTCATATATATTAAAGTAGGTTGGTTTTTAAAACCAAAGTTGTAGCATAAATATAAAATGAAAGAGAAAGAGTTAAATATTTATTTTAATTTTACAGTGCAATTAAGGAACATTTGGAATGTTTTTGACCCTCCAGAGAGGTATCTCCCATATTAATGACAACTGATCTATTGTATCTGTCAGTAAATTTGCCTGTGTTCATCCACGCAGATCTGACAGTGTGGGTATTCAACAGCATTATAAGTGTACTATTCCACTTATTTATAAATGTGCAATACTGTAATGATTGTGTGAGGTGGTAGCAAAATTGAAAACATTTATATGTATTCTCCAGTTCTTATTAGATATGATTGGCAGGTGAAGACAAAATTTGGTTTCTGGATAGTCCAGCTGAAAAAAAGGACCATATCAAACCTGCAGTGTAACTGCAGTGAAACAATTTGTGGAGAACGGAGGCATGTGATTTGTGACTGTTTTACAGGTATATTATACCTCATGCTGTCTGACGCGCTGTCCCTCTTCATTCTGTTCATTGTTATTAGGATCATTCTTATCATTGTCATAGGAAGATTCATCAGATCACAATACTGCAGACTGAAAGGCTTAATAAAGATTAATAAAAGGCACTGTTAGAGTAAGGATCTCAAAAATCATGAATAAATATAAACTAAGAATGTACTATGGTGTACATGTATTTTCTTAAGGGTATATAGTAGAATGCTGTAGAAAGTGAAGGTAATTTCATGCTGGGATGCAATGCGGTTTGATAAGTATGAATACATGTATCAGGTTTCTCTGAAACATCAGTTCATATCTACCAAACCACATGACATTTGAAAAACCTCCACTGTCATGAGACCTTCAAATCTCACATCACAGAAGATGTCAGAGATGTAGGCATTTATGACAGTTTCTGTAATGGACATGGAATCCGTAATTTTTATAATTCCCGGCATGTGAAGGGTAACTGAACTGCTGTTAAAATGTAGTTTTTTTTTTAAATTTAAGCCCTTAATGCTTTATTCTTTGTCATACCAGGCAGGTATTTGTAACTAAAATACGCTTATAAGCCTTTTCTGAAATCTGCTAAATTGAATTGTGACACACCAGAGTCCAGGAAGTAAATGCTAGTGGCATTCTTCTGTATTCTAATTTTCATGGTGGTTAAATTTATATGCATAAGTATACAGTTGCTATGTACAGTTTTCTTTCCTTTTGTACACATAGAAATAGTTGTTGTGTGGTTGTAATTGTATTAATTTTTAACTGATCCATGCAATTGTGTGACCCATTTTTGCTAGGTTTATGTGAGCTGAAAAATGTATAGTCATGGGACACAACCCTTCACTATTGTGAAGCATCTGTTGTGGTAATGAAGTAAGATATACAGATATACAGTATTAATTGGAGATGTGATATCTGTTAGTGGATAAAGCAACTAACTGCCAAGAAGCCACCACCATAGTGTTACTGATGAATTACACTCTAACCACTTGAGATATGCAGGCTGTCCACATAAAACATCAATAAACTTGAAACTGGAGAGGATATCTATCACTCAGTGGTAGATTTTTGCTTTGTGTATTGAGTAAAATGGTTGTTTCTCATATCCATTATATTAGTATTCATAATTTAACCTTTTAAAGCCTACTGGTTATGTGATGCACCAGCAGTTTTAACATTCAACAATTGTATGCTCTGTCCACACTGTATTTGTGTGTTTTGTATTTATCTCGGAACAAACAGCGACCTGTGCCACTTATACCACAAACTGATTGGTTTTTATAACTGAGATGAAAAGTGTTTACTGCGTGGTATGGACTGGGTCTTTAAATAAAGCAGTCTGCGCTTCATCTTAAAAGGGCTAACAAACCAGCAAACTTAGTACATGGATCAGAGAATTTGTGAGAAGCTGAGAGGTTATTAGCTATTCAGATTCTTGAGGAACCAGTGCCATGTTCACAAGACGCACCACTTGTTCCAATCCTGAGCCAGATGAGTTCAGTGCATGCCCTTCCATCCTGTTTATTGAAGATCCACATCTGTTGTATCCTGCCTTCCATGCATAGTTGTCCAAGTGATCCTGTAGGTTTTACCAACCAGAATTTATATGTGTTTCTCTCATGTCTGGTGCCACATACCTTGCTGATCTTATCCTCCTTGATTTGATAACTCAGTATTATTCGGTGAGCAGTATGGACCATAAGTTGCCACATTGTGCAGTATTATTCAGTTTCCTCTTCATCTCTCTTGTGTCAAAATATCGTGCTCTTCACCCTCTTCTTGAACATTCACAGCCTATGTTCATTCATTCGTTTATTTAGTATTCCAGAGATCCATCAGAGTGGATATAGCACTTGTCATTAGATAACAACAGGCATAGCACAAAATGAGTCTCGACAGTAAGATACATATGATAGTAATTTGTGATTATGATACATAAGTAACAAATCAAGTTTATACAAGGAAATGTGATCAGTTCAGAATATATGATCAATGAAATACTTACATAATGTAACTAGACAGAACTTAAAAATGATTCAAGAGTACTTACATAATGCAGATAGATAGAATCTTAAATCAACATACCACTATAATAAAATCTTGTGATACAATTCTTAATTCATGATTGACTAAGGTACTCTTCAATTGTGTAAAATGAGTGAGTGTGTGAAAAATTTTTTTAGAGCAGTTTTAAATTTTTTTTGGTTACCAGCAACATACGTAATCTCTAAGGGCAAATAATTAAAAATTTTTATCCGCAAATAATAAGCTCCTTTTTGATAAATGGTTAAGTTTGCTTGAGGAAGGTATAAATCATTTCTTTGTCTGGTGTCTAAATTGTGATTTTTATTGTTTGTCAGGAAAAGATTTTTGTTTTGAACCACAAACATTAATAAAGATAACATATATTGTGATGTCAAAGGCAAAATTCGTAATTTCTTAAATAAGTTTCTATGCGAAACTCTTTTCCCACATCCTTCCATAATTCTAATTGCCTTTTTTGTATTCTAAAACGTATGGAGCTATGCGATGAGTTCCATTAATGTGAGGCCAAGTTTCACACTCACAACAAGAGTCACAATTATAGTTTTGTATATTTTTATCTTTATGGTTTCAGATAGACAGGAAGGCTAAAGATTATGAACTGTGTGGTAGTAAATCACCTTTCTCATGCAGATAGGTACAATAATAGACTTTCCACTGCTGAGGCAGTTCTTCCTTGCTACAAATAAAATCAGTATATGGGCCTTGGAACTTACAATCATGACTTCTCCTGGAATTTGACCAATCCCTGGTGCTTGTATATTTTCACTTATTTCAGTAGCACTGTCAGTTCGGGGTTCTAGTGGCTCAGATGTATGTAAATCAGTCTGCATAACATCTTTAATCCCATGTACATTCAGTAGCAGACAAATGGGATTCATCCACCTTTTCAAAGTACTGTGGTAATCTGCAAGCAGATCACCTCCTTGTCCTTCACCAAATTAATTCTGTTTGGTGACTCTTTTTTACATTTGTTTATGTCTTTATGCAAGTTTTGTGATTTGTTGTTTTTCTACTTTTTTTTTAAATAGTTTCAATTTGTCTTACATTGTTCAGCTTATATCCATTAATTTGGTGTGGATCTTTTAGCCATTGTGGTTTATTTTGCTTCCTTTACTTCAGAAAGTGTTGAGCATTGTTTATCAAACCAGGTTTATGCTACTGCAGTTTCTAATGCCCTGGATTTTGTTTCACTCAAGCTTTGCTGTGTGATATCCCATTATCGATTGAGAAGGGATAGGGGTTATGGACAAGCAGTTGACTGTAAAGTACCCATAGATGGTGAAGAAGGTACTATTAACAGAGTAACTTAACAACAGATTTATTTCAGGCGATGAATTATACAATGTGAACTGTAGACAGCTGAATATTATATGAGGTGACAGTCACACCAACTTCTGGCAGCACCTTGGCATTCAGACTAACATGCAACAGTGCATATAACAGAAAGTGAGCATAAGGGTGACTTGTGAGATTGTGTTGGTGTAATCACAGGTTGCTTGCAATATAGGATGTTAAAAGAAAATTTCCATTGGAAAATAAGTCTAACTTGTTTGGCCTTTTCTTCCACTGTTCTTTAACTTTCTCAATTTGACTGGGTTGGCAGACTTTACCCTCATCTTCTCATCTTTCAGCACATGTGAAGTCAGAATTGTGTCCTAGTTTTACACATATCAGTGGAAAAGCTGAGTTTACAATGGCTTGTTTCCATATGGCATGATAGTGTTGCGCATATCCTAGATTTGTTACTGATGTACAAAATTTTCATAATGTACAGGTTCTGAAATTATAAGTATGGTACTTGTGTAATACTTTTACATCTCTTGATATTTTAGCTGAATATTTATTACATCTTTTGTATTAATACATAAAATCATATGCAACAACACACCCTAATATACAAGAGCTGTCTCCCTGATATTCACCCAAGTTGTATTGATTTCTCTGCTATGATCTTGGTTTTTGAAAGCTGCAGAAGCTTCAACCCTATGTGAGATTGTAATCTGATACTGTTAAAATTTTGTGTTATGTAGCTTCTTGAGGTCAAGTAACTGCATGTAGATCTTTTGCATTGCTTGTGTACTTGCTGATAGTCTCCCCATAATTGCTGCAACCCTGTGGGTAATGTTCACTATCACAGTCAACTCGTCTGAAAGTTTGGATGTGAAGTGTCCTCGAATATGATTTCCTGCTGCTTATCAAGAAGTCATCAATCTGGGACGGTGTCTTCCCTTCAGGAGAAGTACAAGTGTGAATGTGAATGTTTAAGTGTTCAAACATTGTGGTCCTGCCTGAGAGCGGGTGTGACAAAGTTAATTTCTTTTAACATCATTACTAGTTTATGTAACTTGTCATTTTCAGTAGTCACTTGGACAGTACCTTCTTGCCCTAAAAGCTCCAAACAGTATTTTGATTTTTTTTTTAAGGGAATTGCTTGAACACCTGCTCTACTTTTTCATAGAAACACTCCTTTGTACGATAACTTTTATCCTTAGTTGGGGTGTGTACATCCAGAATAACATCACATGAATAACCTCTTAGCACAATCTATGTCGTTCTGCTGTTAATATACTGTACCCTGTAAACTGCTACTCACCCCCTTCTAGTGCCACAATCATGGAAGAGTAGAGCTATACCTCTACCCGCCTTCTGGGCCAAGCAGGGCCTGTAACGGAATCACTTTACCTTTTTTTTACCTTTACCCTGTTAACTGCTGCTCTGATTCTACTCTGTGAAATTGATGACACATATTCCATTTTTCACAGAAAAAATTATAATCCTCTGGTAATTCAGTGCCATCCTTGTTCTTTATGACCACCAGCATTCCCACTAAATGTAATCAATTTTGCCAATTTTCCTGCATCTGTTTTTAGTGACCTTGAACTCAAGAGGCTGCTGACTCTCCAAGTTCCAAAAATCTTCTGGTTTGATTGCATAGGTCATTTAAAAGAGTCTGTCCAGGTCCAAGGCCTTTCATCATGTTTCACAATATGCTTGTTTCACATAGGGAGGTTAGCCCTTCATCCAACCTCAAGCTGGAGGATCATTATGTGTCACCTGCCCATGACTGTGTATTCAATATTTTCCTGTCTACCTTCCATATCTGGAGACCATCTCCTTCATGAGGAGCCAAAGATTGTGCCAAGACTTGGTGTCAGGAACCTACTTTGTGCACACATGTTATAATTGTTACATATTATCTGAACACAGAACATTGATTGAATGCAGTATGTATATATATTTCTTCTATCAAGCTATTGACAGGCTTTTATGAAATTTGGAATTTATGGTGACTGGACTGAAATTTGTATGGAAATTACAAGTTTAATGTTTACAGGTCAATTGTTAATTACTAGTTTTATATGAAGGCCAACTTGAATTTGTTAGATATTTTAAAAAATGGCATCTTGTATGAAAGGTACAGCATGAGGTAAAACATCCAATTTTAATCTGAAGATTGTATTATAAAGTTGTTTATGTTGCATGTGTAATGAGTTCCTGTCACCACAGCATGGCATGTTGTCAGGTTGTGGATGGAAGAGAGTTCTACAGACACAGAGGGTAACAACAAATACTTCAAATAAGCTGTTACTTTCAGCCAGTAAGTGGTGGTTTGGGCAAGGGGTTGGCATCTTCTAAACATAACAAATGAACTTCTCACAGAAAGTTACATAGCTCCTAAACAGTGAGAGATGCTTTAATCACCATTTATTTTGAACTGTCATTTAGAATATGATATCATGAAGGTACAGGTAAACCAGGAGGATTTCAAATTGGTTGGGACACATCAGGATCTGTTTTATGCTGATGGCATTGATTTACTGCGTGAAAACATACACATTCTAAATGAAAACAGAGAAACTTTATTGGACACTAGTGAGGAGATTCCATGGTAAATGGGTTCCTGTCATCACAACATGGAACGTCCTCAAGTTTCAAATGGAGAAACTGCCTCCATATATATGTATGAAGGGTAGCAGCGAATATACTGAATAAGCCAATAGGGGGTGGTACTTCACAAGGTCTCGGACTTGGACTGATCCTTTGGTACGTTGTAAGCAGTGGAAATGAGACATGAGATTCAGCACGTGGAATGTGAGGAGCCTGTGTAGGCTACGGACACATACGACAGTGGCCAGGGAATTAGCACGGTATAGACTAAATTTAGTGGGTGGCACAGTTCAAGCAGAGAATTATAGTTAGTTAGTTGGTATGGGTGAGGAGAGGGGGGTGTATAGGGTCTTGGTGGGGAAACCGGAGGGAAAGAGACCAATGGGGAGACCTAGGCGTAGATGGGTGGCTAATATTAGGATGGATCTCCAGGAGGTGGGATGTGGGTATATGGACTGGATTGGGCGGGCCCAGGATAGAGATAGGTGGCGGACGCTTGTGAGTGCCGTAATGAACCTTTGGGTTCCGTGAAATGCGGTGAATTTCTTGACTAGCTGCAAACCAGTTAGCTTCTCAAGAAGGACTCTACACCATGGAGTAAGTTAGTTAGTTAGTTAGTTAGCTTTATTTTCCATAGATCCCATTGAAATACAATTTCACATGGATGTGGAAATAGTCACAATGTAAACAACATCTAGTGAACACATAGGTGGAAAAGTTATCAATAAAATTTACTTAAAAGAAGAATATAAGTGTTGTCAAATAAAAATATGCACACATAGATTTAACAGACAATAAAAGAAATACAATAAATAATAATTTAATTATTAAAACTACAATATCAGCAATCATTAATTACTAGCAAATTTCCTGTACTAGGATTGCTCAGTAAGTTCCAGGCAAAGTATTCTTGACTGGTATGAAATGAACCTTCCAAAAGAAACCTTTTTGAGGCTGATTTAAATTTCCTCATTTCACTATATAAACTTTTTATCCTTGGAGGCGAACAATTGATTTGATTCCTGAGTGATACACTCCTTTTTGAACCTTAAACAAATGTGCTGAGGGTAAATGTAGTTCTGAACAGTGTCTTGTGTTAATAGAATTTACCACCAAATTGGATTTGAACATATTGTATTCTTAACTACAAAGAGTAATAAGGAAAGTATGTACTGTGAGTATAGGGGAAGAATGTTTAATTTTTTAAACAGCTCACGGCAGGATTCTTTGATTCCAGTATTCATCATAATTCTTATTACTCTCTTCTTTAATTTAAAAATGGCATTACTGTAGGAGGAGTTACCCCAAAAAATTATACCGTAAGATATGATGGAATGCATACTAGAGAAATAGATCATTCTTAGATTCTCCAAGGAAATAATGGACTTCAGAGACCTGATTACGTAACATGCTGAATTTAGCTTGGAAACAAGTTGGTCTATGTGTGGTTTCTACAATAGTGTGCTGTCTAATGTCAAACCTGAAAATTTAGTATAATTTTTATTCACATTGACTGCATAATTAGTTTTTGACTTAAACTGCATATAATAGGTTTTGTTTAAATTCAGTGATAGTAGATTGTGTTGAAACCATATTATAATTTTCTCAAAGACTTCATTGATTTCTTCCTTGAATTCAGTAAGATTTGGATGTGTAAAAATTATATTGGTATCATCTGCAAACAGTGTTGGTTTAGATAAATTATTTATTGAACCTGGTAAATCATTGATGTAAAGGAGGCACATTCTTTATTTAAAAGGAAATGAGAATCATCAATTAGGGACAGGATTTTTTGTACGCTGAGTCCAGGACAACTCAGGCGGTCTGAATTTGTGAAAGTCCCGAACTGGAAGCGACATAACGTACATTTGAATCTTTCGTAGTTTCCCTGTATTTGTACATTCATGGCATTTGTCATTCATTAGAATAATTCACGCCACACATATATATTAATCCAAAACATCAATGAGTTTGCTCAGGATGGAGTTAAAACATGAATTAACGTTCTAATTTTCCGAGGCGTGTGGCTAGTTAGCTCTGCTGCGAAGGTCTGATATTACGAACAGTACAGATCATTATTCAGTTCAGTACGTTAAAGGCATGGTAGCAGTATTCTTCTATGACCAACTATATTTGTTCGAGTCCCGGTATCGGCGTATATTTTTTTCTTTTCGCATATTCTCACAAACACTAGATTAAACTGTGCAGTTACACATCCATAATTTAATTACATCTTTCAAAAGTTACCCGTGTTGCATTGGGCAAGTTTAAAAATGCGAGTGACGCAGTTATTTTTGTGTGTTTGTTTCTGGTATTCTAGTTTAATGAGCCCGTATTAGAATGTGAGTTTTTGCCTCCTTTTATTATACAATCAGTCCATTACAAGACCATAAGTATAACTTATGTAGTCAAACCTAAAATCCTACACTATTTAGTACATGTCTTGTAGAGTAATATCCAAATGAATATCTGTGAAATAATATTTACGAAATTCTGGTTGTTAAACCTGTTGGTTTCAACCTTTTCAGTCTTCTAGGCTTTTCTTCTTCAAGTAGTGTGGATGCAAGTTCGTTTGGGTGTGTTGTTATTTTATCTCTGTACTTGATGCTGAATTTTGTAATTTATTCTCTAATTGTTGGTACCTTTAAGTCTACATGTAAGACTTTGTTATATATATACCACGGAGCATTTACTGTTGCTCGGAGGACTTTATTTAGATATCTCTGTAATATTTCAATGTTAGAATTACTAGCTGTACCCCAGAGGGATATACCGTATGTCCAGATGGGCTTTAGAATAGTTTTCTAGGTGAGTAACTTATTTTCTATTGATAGCTACGATTTTCTTCCTAGAATCCAATAAATTTGTTGGCATTTCAGCCCCAGTTGTTTTCTTTTAGCAATTTGGTTTCCATTCAGTGTGACTGTGGAACAGTTTTCTCTTTTCAAGGTAAAGGTTACATGGTCGGCATATTTTCATTGGCCTTTATACGCAAGCGTTTTAACCATTTTTCGAATTGGTTTAGATGATTTTGAAGTTTTCATGACGCAGTAATGGGATTTTGATGTGAGGCTAGAATCGCTGTATCATCGGCATAGGTTGCTGTCAGTGCTTGCTCGGTTTCTGGTAGGTCTGCTGTAAATATTGAATAAAGTATGGGTCCGAGAATACTGCCTTGTGGTACTCCAGATTGGATGGTGTAGAGTTTAGTGTATTCTTCTTGGTATCTCACTTGAAATGTCTGGTCATTGAGGTACGATTTCTGTAGTGCATACTCTGGGTGTGGGAAAGCACGTTTGAGTTTGTCGAGTAACCCTGTATGCCATACTTTATCGGATGCTTGACTTATGTTGATGAAAGCAACTGAGCAGTAGCGTTTGCTTTCCAAGTTGTCGTTGATTTTATAGACTAATCTGTGTGCTTGTTCGATGGCTCTGTCAGTTCCTTTCTAAATCAAAATTGGTGAGAAGGCATTAATTTGCTTTTGTCCACGATGGGTGTTAGTCGTTTAAGAAGTATCTTTTCTGTGATCTTTGATAAGATTGGGAGGAGGCTAATTGGACGATATGGTGTTATGTCATTCGGGTTCTTTCCTGGTTTTACAATCATAATGATTTGTCTCACTGCCCATTGAACATGGGAAATATTCGGTTTGTAGTGCAGCATTATAAATTTGTGTTATTGCTCTGAGACCTTTTTGGGAAGTTCTTTAAGAATTTTTCCGGTGATCAAGATGTAGCCCGGAGCCTTTTTTCGATTGATTATATATCTATGACATTTTTAACATTGTTAATTCGGATTTTGTACATTGGCAAGGCCATCTGGTGTGAGGCATTTAAGTCGTTATTAATTGTCTTTTTAAGATGTGTCATCCCCGTTGTGTTAGGTCAATAACACAAAGCTGTAACGTGTATATATCTATATATACATACAACCATGAACACAACAATATTACAATTAGTAGCAATATATAATATACAACTACATGTTTCGGCCCTATATGTAGGCCATCATCAGGTTGTCCAAAGAACTTATTAAGTGACTATACAATATGTGTGGTAATTTTGGAAGGGTGACGAGATCTCGTCTTACATCATAAATCGTGGGATTAGTAAAAGTTGCCAACATTTACATTGATGCGTAGTTCATCATGTAAAATGCATAGGTATTCATCTTATGATCCTAGGATGCGATTTGCACTTGATGAAACTCCTTCGTACGATGGGTTTACTACCTAATTTACATGTTAGCATTATAAGATGTTCACACTTGATGTAACTCCTTAGTATGTATAGTTAATCGCATAGTAGATCTTCATGAAAGATGGACCCAACGCACCCACGTGAGATGCCCAGTTGCTCAGCTATTGATATAACCGAAATCCTACGATCTTCCAAGATTAGCTCGTGAATTTGATCAGTAATCTTTGGGGTTGTCACTGTTTTGGGTCGTCCAGGACGAGGCGCATCACAGGTGAAAATCACGTTTAAACTGGGCCACCCGGTTTTTGACGGTTGCATAAGATGGTGCATGTTCCCCTAATGCTTCTGTCAGAATGGCTTGAATTTCCTTCGGCGCCTTGCCTTGCAGAAAAAAAAAAACTTGACGACAACTCGCGTTTCCATGTTGTTGAAATCGCGCTCGTCGCCTGACATGCTTCCTTTCAGCCTCTGTAACAAGAAAAGACTTGCAATTCGTCACATGAACAGACCCCTCTTTCCAGCGACACTGTCGATTCCGTCCTACGACATAGGGAAGTAGGTCGGGCTAGGGACTTATACAAGTAAGCACCCCCTCGTACATGTGCCTCGGACCTGGACTGATCCTTTGGTATGACCTAAACAATGGAAAAGTGGCATGACATTTATTACATGGAATGTAAGAGGCGTGTAAACCTGTGGTTCGCGTAACAACAGTAGCCAGGGAATTAGTAAGATATAAATTAGATTTAGTGGGTGTGCAGGAGGTAAGGTGGGACAAGGGGGGGGGGGGCCCTGTAAGAGCAGAGGATTATTTTTTTCTATGCAAGAGGAGACGACAATTGCCAATTGGGAACAGGGTTTTTTTTTACACCACAGATTAGGATCTGCACTTAAGAGAGTAGAGTATGTTACTAGTACGGTGCAGTATATTGTTCTGAGAGGTCACTGGCATAATATCATTGTTTTTAATGTGCGTGCACCAATTGAGAATAATAACGATGATTCGAAAGACAGTTTTTATGAGGAATTAGAACAGATTTTCAATCTTTTTCCAAAGTATCGTATGAAAATTCAGTTAGGATATTGTAATGAAAAATTGGAGAGAGAGGATATTTTCAAACCGACAATTGGTATGAGAGTCGACATCAGGATAGTAATGATAATGGTGTTAGGAGAGTAAACTTTGCCACACTAAAAAATCTGTGGTTGTAACAGCACAGTGTTCCCATACCGAACATTCATAATTACACCTGGTTCTCTTCTGTTGGGAAGAATGACAATCAGACTGATCACATATTATTAGATAGGCGATGGTATTTGAGTATACACGATATACGGTCTTTCAGGGGAGTTACTGTGATGCCGACCACCATTCGGTGGTTGCAGATGTTAGGACAACATTGACAGTAAGTAAACAAGCAGAAGTTTTATATGGAAAGCTGAATGAGGTGGAGGTTAGGAAATACTATCAGATTAAGATTTCAAATAGATGTTCAGCTTTGGAGAACTTAAATGATAGCGAGAACATAAATAGGGCCTGGGAAAACATTAAAGGGAATATCATAACTTCAGCTAAAAAGAGTGATGTATGTACGAATTGAAACAGCATAAACCATGGTTTGATGAAGGATGTTTACGACTTTTAGATCAATGGAAGGGGGCTTAAGGGCAGTGGTTACAAGATCCAAATAAAGGATAACGTTCATCCACACACTTCCAGACGTGAAGCTGGTAAACATTTCAGGGAAAAAGGAAGGAATATCTGAATACTAATGTTGACGAGCTGGAAGCTAACACTAATATCGAAAATATCAGAGACTTTTGGAGGGGTTTCAGTGAATTTAAGAAGGGTAACCAGCCTAGAACTAATATGATGGGAAGCTGGATTTGATGACACACACACACACAGTAGTTTGGATAGGTGGAGGGACCATTTCTCTCAGCTGTTGAATGTGCATGGGGTTAATGAGGTTAAGCAGACAAATACGCACAGTAGAACCACTAGTGCATCAGCCGAGTGCCTTTTGCGTTTAAGATGGGTATTCTGAAGCAAAAAAGACACAAATCACCTAATATTGATCAAATCCCATCAGAATTGATGGAAGTGGAGGGTAAAACAATTAGCTCTGAAATCCATAAACATTAATTATATTTAGAATAAAGAGGAGTGAAAGGAGTCGATCATTGTACCTATTTATAAGAAGGGTGATAAAACAGGTTATATTAATTACAGAGGCATATCACTTTTGTCAACTACGTACAAAATTTAATCCACCATCCTCCATATGCAGAGGAAATTATTGGGGATCCTCAGTCTGGATTTCGGCGCGTCAGGTCCACTACTTATCATATATTGTGTATTTGTCAAATACTTGAAAGGGAATGGGAATATATTGAAGGAGTTCAACAGCTATTTTTAGACTTCAAGGAAGCTTATGATTCAGTTCGGAGGGACTTCTTGTGTAATATTTTTCACTCAGTTTTTGTTTTCATGAGAATTTAAAGTGAATAAAAATGTGTGTGAAAGAAACATATAGTAGTGTCCCGGTAGGCAAACATTTGTCTGAAACCTTTCATATTAGGAACGGTGTGAAGCAAGTTAGATGTTTTATCGCCATTTCTTTTCAACTTTGATTTTGGGTAGGCCATTAGGGTGTTCAAGTAAACCAGGATGGCTTAAAATTTTATGAAATACGACAGCTTTTGGTTGATGCTGATGATGTTAATATATTGGGTTGTAGCGTACATACTATGAAGTGAAGCACAGAAGCTTTAGTCTTTGCTAGTAAGGAGACTAGACTAGAAATAAATGCTGATAAAACTAAGTTCACCGTCATTTCTCGAGATTAGAATGCGGGACGAAATCAGGATATAAAGGTTGATACTAGTACCTTTGAAAGAGTGGAAGTGTTCGTATATTTGGGAACAACCTTAACGATTGCAAATTCTCTTCAGGAAGAAGTTAAACAGCAGATTGTAGTCATGGAATGCTTGCTATCATTCGGTGCAGAATATTTTGTTTTCCATTTTTCTATCCAAAGATATAAAAATCAGTGCATGTAGAGCTATAATTTTGCCTTTTGTTGTGTGTGCGTGTGAAACTTGGCCGCTCACTTTGAGGGAGGAACGTAGGCTGAGGGTGTTTGAGAATAGGGGGTGTTGAGAGTATTTGGGCCTAAGAGGGACAAGGTAATTGGGGAGTGGAGAAAGCTACATAATGAGGAGCTTAATGTTCTGTAGCCTACTCCTCATCAAATATTCGGGTTGTCAAAGCGAGAAGAATGATATTCGCGGGCAATGTAGCACGAATGGAGGAAGGATTTTTGGTGGTAAACCCTTAGGGAAAAATACCACTTGGTGTCGATGGATGAATAATATTAAGATTGATCTTCAGGAAGTGGAATGTAGGAGCATCGACTGGATTGATACGGCTCAGGATAGGGACAGGTGGCGTGCACTTGCAAACGCAGTAATGAAGCTTCAGGTTCAGTAAAATGCGGGTAATTTCTTGACTATCTGAGAACCGGTTAGCTTCTCAAGAAGGACTCTGCTCCATCTTGTAAGTAATAGAGTAAGTATTCCCGCTAAGAAATTTTGGCGCGCATTTAAAAATACTATTTCAATGTTTTTGCGCCTTTTTGAATTCGCGTAACTCTGGAATTGTGTAAGGAGCCGGGCAGTACCCGCAGACTCTAAATTAACTGACCAGCTTTCTCGAAATTTTTAAAGTGTGTATCCTCATACAGTAAACAGTAATGTTAAGTGGCAAAGTAGATTCCTGTTGAAAGAAACGTTTCTATCATCGATTATTATAAGAAAATACAAGGAAATACTTTCGGGGTATCGTAGTGTTGTAACTGCAGTGCGATTAGCTTCTCAACGGTACATTTATATCTGGAACAATATGAAGAACTGTCAAGTAAGAAAAAGACCAGTAAATTTTTCTTTCGTTTTCGTGAATAATGCTGGGGCGTAGTTAAGAGTGCAGGGGTGGTGCTGCTACCGGGTAGTGGGATATGTTTACTGACCTCTGTGAAATACCGAAATTAAGACTGCATGGGGCTGTACATCCACTTCATGGCGTCGTGCTCATGGACATTGACAACTTCATGATAACCAATCATGATATTTTGTGTATTTGGCATACTGAAGTATGTTTAACCTCCGTGGATAACAACATATGTACAGTTTCTTCTCAACGGCCGTCATTTGGTTCAGCAACATCCGACGCTAATTAAAAATAGCTCCCCACCCCATTCTCCACGTTTTATTACAGAAACTAAACTCTTCTGGTGCTAGGGAATTGTGTTTGGACGAACTTTGATGGTATGAATGTTGCATTCTTCATGTTGAAGTAGTTGTGGCTGATGACGTCACAGAGTGGCGCATCATCACCGTGATCAATACGAAGTACTGTGTGTTATTCGATTCAGTCTTCTGTGGGACCATACTGCTACCGTATTTTGATGCCAATTATTGCAGTTATACACAATACTAAGCCTCTGTTTTTAGTAATCCACATGCACCGTTGCAGGTTACGGCTTGAAATTGCTCCTTGGCTTCGAAAACGCGGAAGAAATAAGTCCAGTTAATGAACAGGCGTATTACAAACTGAGGTGGCTCATTTTTAGATTGCTTAGCAGTTGGTATGACGGGTTGAACGTTGTCTTATAACCATGCTAATTGAATTTCGGTTTTGAGTATGACAGTGGGAAACCACGAAAGAAAGAGTTAAGTGCTGAAAGTGGATGGATAATGTCGCCTGGCCTGCTGATAAATTCCACAGAAAGCAAAAGGATATGGCGATGCGTCGCTAATGACTGGCTTCCCAGTGTTTCGACGGAATGTAATGCCTCAGGGTCTAAGAGTTACGAGATGAACACAGTACGTTATTTGTATTACGGAAGTTACGGAAGAACGGAATCATCGACCATACTGTTCGGAAATCCCAAAAATCGATTGTAAACTCTGTAAATATGACGTAGGAACGATAGTAAAAAAGTCGGGAGTGGCATGGGGATTATGTAATGAAATTATTACATATTAAATTCGCGAAATTATATGTGTAATATTTTATGTTCCCATGCACAGATCAAGAACAAAAGGATCAGAGTATGCAAAAATGATTGTACGTGTATGTGTTAGTGCATGTGCGTCGATGTGTGGCCTGATGTAAAAAGGTTGTGGAGGAGCATGATTATGTGCACGAACAGTGAGCAGCGGAGGGTGTTTAGAGAGTCAAATGTGTCACAAGGGGATGGATAAATTACATCATGAGGAGCCTTATAATTTGCGCTGTTTAAGTAATGTTGAGATTAAGTGAAAAGCAAGGGATGGTTTGTATATTCAACTCGTTCGCGAGAAATTATGTTCCTGTCAGACTGTGGTAAACTACGAGAATGGAGACAGCTGGATGGGTTAGGCATAGATGAGATGATACGAAAGCGCATCTTGGAGAGACCGGTTATGAATACATGAACTGAACTGACTTATGGTAAGGTTCAGTCGTAGACTTTCATGAACGCGTATGTGAACCTCCTGAGTTTCATAACGAATTTACATTGTAGCTGAACACCTGTTAAGATAATTTAAGGTACATCTTATATCGTGGAGTTATTAGATATACCCTGACTACGAGTGTCACATTTAGTTCGAACCGAACTGTGGAAATAAACTGGCGTTTCTCCCACTGAGGAGCATGCCTCATCGGGTGGAGTCTTCTTGTTACCTTCCTTGTCCTGGATAATCTAGATTTTACTAACGAAAATTAAATTCCCGCACTTGGAAGGTTCTTTTAATACTCAAAATGCAGGTCGTTGTAGTCATATGTGTGAACGTGTCCACTGCTGGGCATAGGCCGGCGAATTCAGATTCGAAAAGTGATTCCCTGTACTGCCAGCGTGAGCAAATTTGGGCACCGCAGGAAAGCAGACATGTAGGCAAGCCATATTTGTGATTCAGATTTTATTTATTTAAAAATAATCACGTTTTCGCGTAATACCCCAATTATCAGAACACAGATCAAAATCCTACGTAACTGTACTCGCTTGAAGGGATGTTCTTGTAAGCTGATATTTTGTTTCATTTAGTAATCAGTACAGAAAATAGATCCATCCGTCTTGTTTAATTGCCGGGCTTCGGTGAGTACCGCGCTGCGTGTCATCAGTAGGAGGTGCCAGCTTCATTAGGAATTTGTTGAAACGTGAGAAGAGAGACATCATTAACACGTTCCTGATGGACCTGCACATGGTAGGAGCGTACCAGGTAAGATGGTTGTCTGAACAGACTCTGAAACCTCCGTGACAGCAATATGTGAAAGAGCAGATCGACTTCTTGGAGATTAAAATGAATCTGTGTAATATTTGGAGTTTAAGCTCGTACCGCATAGTAAACACGCTGCTCCTCGGTTATAATAAGACCATTCAGTTATTATGGTATGGGGGAAATAATAGCTGTTGATAGTGAAGTCCACATAAAACTCGTAAATGCCATCTATAACCATTACGAAGAATTGTTCAATATTAAACCTGCTGTGAGACTTGAAAAAAATCACTAGGTTTTAAAGCTGTAGTGCGCAAACCTTTTTAATCGCGGGACATTCAGGCACAAATGATTTGGCGTTTGCCACAAACGGTTCTTAGAACGTAATGTTAATGTACTGAAACGTCGTATTGTTTTTGTTTTATTAATATTTTTATTAGATTACACTGAACTGTGTAGCTTCTTGAAGAATTAATACTGATTCATTTATGTCTGTTCGTGATGGATCTTACGTTGCGGTGTTACTAATTAGAATATGAAGGAACTGAAGGCTCCATGCTCACTTAGGAAAGGGAGAGGGTACAAGTGGTTCCAGGGCCACAGGGTTTGTACCACTGTTGCAAGGGTTTAAATACGCTGGGATTGAATTCTTTGATTTTCATCTGTGTATCACGTCTGTACACATCTCCATACCATCTGTGGTGTCTGTCTAGGTACTTACGAACTTACTGTTGGGTGTGAAGAGGTCGGAACGAGAAGTCATATTTATTCCACCTGTTGATGAGGTAATGGATTGACCTGGCTTAAGACAGAAGTAGCGGTGTGCCACGAACACGATAACGAACTATAAGGTTCCATATAATGCGGTGAATTTCTTAATTAGCTGCGGGACTGTTTGTTACCTTCTCAAGAACTCTGCTCCATAGAGCTGTGTACTTGGCATCTGGTTATTCGGGTGTTTGTCACGGAATTACCGTAAATAGACATGATTATGTTGCAGAAATGAAGCGATAGGTCAACCGTTTAGTAGAGATTTCTGTTGTACATGTTGACGTTAACGTACACTTGGGTCATTTAGTATTGACTGTCGTATGGCAGTGCTTGATCTAATTATGGTGGAATTGCCCTGTGTGTAGAGCTACCACGCTTTAGATCCTGAGTGTTATGTTCCATATTCCTTACATTAATTAGACGCATAAAATGTATTGTAATGGGGTACGGCGGTCGTCCTAACCACCGACACCGATACCTAGAAAGGGTATTCGCTGCCGCCACTTTGGACATTACTATGACGTATTTCACTAAACAATATATTCTACGACACTACAACATATTACATAAATATACAACACCAAAGAAAGCACAATAACCCAATCAAAATCTAAGGCACAGTATAGGGCGCTTCTCCAACACAAAGATTACAATTTCCTATAAACGAATTTCCATAAGGAAAGTCTTATCACCCCATATAAAACGAAATGTAATCTGAATCATTTCTACACTTCCATTTGGTACAGAACAACTTCACCACGCTTACCTGACACAATACTTAGCAACAAAGCCCACATCTTATAAAGTTTGCTCATTCTCTGCTCCCCCAAGGTGTCTGTCGTTACCGAAGGTTCAACAAAGACTCGTCGCCTTACAAAATCACACCACGCTTCTAAGCCAAAGTCAGCATTTCCTGCATTCACCTAGCAACAGTTTTCTGCAGCTTCAAATATTTGCTGTTACTTCAACCATCCAGACTAAAACATGACCCATTAATCTGATTATATAATTCATTATATGTATCTGATATGCACCCTCTGTGCAACAAAAATCAAACCGCATAAAATTTTCTGCCCCGAAACGGAAGTCACGTGACGTACAGTTGCCATCATAATTCTAGTCGTTTTACTTTCCCCATATTTGTGCATCCATGTCGTTTCTGTGTCTTCCATTCATTACAATCAATCACGCCGTGTATATATTAACCGAAGACACCAATACATTTGCTTAATTTGAAGTTAAAATCTGAATTATAGGTCAGTAATTTTCACATGCTTACGGCTAGCTTAGCTCTGCTGCCAAGGATGGATGAGGCGATGGGGTGTTCCTACAAGTAGCAGGCATAGCCGAGCCCGATAAAGCGGGATAGCGATACTGTTCAGAAACGAGCTACGTTGGTAGCCTGAGGCGAATAAGAATAGCCAACCTACCGCCAGAGTCACCCGATCGCAGAATTCGAGACGTACTTACAAAGTACGGCGAAGTTAAATAACTGAAGAGGCGTGGTCGCGGGCATATCGATACTCTGTATCAAACGGCATAAGCATAGCGGTATTAAGCCTCAACCAACACAACTCATCACACATGACAATAGCAAGCAATAGGGTCGTCATATCGTATGAGGGACAGCCTCCAACCTGTTATGGATGTAACGGGACAGGTCGCCAATATCAGGACTTTCCAAGCCGCAAGAAAGTGAAACCTATGCCATACACAACGCCCACGACCTCGCGGGCTGACATGGTTATTCAAGGAACATCGAACATAGTCCCGAAATGGAGCAGCACCTCCGAAGACAACAAGGACACAGTGCAGGCGGACGAACAAACTGAGAACACGATATGGACACAGACGGCCCATGTAACATTACTGAAGATACGCGAACCGTACGCGAAATACAGGAGACCAAGACCATCCCACAATACGTCCCGAATAGAGTCGGACATCAGTGAAGAAGGAACAGAACGCCAACAAAACACAAACACCGGGACTACAAGGTAAGTGTAGATAGTGTGCTCCCACCCCAGATGATGAACTACCACCATTTAACCCAACTACCAGCCCAAAACGTAACAAAAAAGTAAGAATGGAGAGAGACATAACCTTACCCCGAGAGCGGACGCGCAGTAAAACGCGCAGCATAAAGCCACAGAGGCTATAAACCCTCCACGCGAACTCGAATCGCATTGACAAATGTCTCATATATACAAGGTGGCAACATTCAACACCAATGGGATAGCGTCAAGAACACTCCTTGGAACGCTCGAGGAATTTCTCTGGAAGCAGGACATTGACCTTGCGCTACTACAAGTAGTCACGAATCCACATATATTCCGCATACATAAATTAACAGACGGGCGGGTGACGGCTATACTTACGAAGGAAGGCCAAACCATCTCAGAAATTAAACGACTCCGCTCAGGAAGAGGAATAGCAGCGATGTTCAACAGAACATAGGTCGTCAACATATATGCCCCCTCAGGGGCTGAAAATAATCACGAGAGGTAAAGATTTTATAACAGTGACCTCATCTACTGTCGACCGCTTACGCTGAAATGATTTTAGCGGGCTATTTTAATTGCGTCCTCTCGAACTCAGACAATGCAGGTCAGAACAATTATATCACCTCTGGCAAACATCGTGTATGGATTCAGCCTCAAAGATGCATGGGATGCGACCATGTCACGAAACATCTATACCCCTTACACCCCAAGGGGGCGTCTAGAATAGACGGAATATGTCACTGAAAACGTACTATCGAAAGAACGAGGTGTGGAAACGGTGGCAGCCGCATTTACTGACCACCTAACAGTAACCCTACGAATAGAGATAGACATACCGTTGACATAACGAGGTAGAGGTTACTGGCGAATGAACGTATCACATCTAGGCGAGACAAATTTTCGGAGCACAATAAAGACGCATTCGGCGAGATGGCAAAAGCATAGAAAGTAATGCCCCAACAGTGTAATGTGGTGGGAGCAATACGTCAAGCGGTTGATCCGACACTTATTCGTTCATGAAGGAACGGAGCGTCGCCGGGACCGACTAGCAATGGAAAATTTCTATGACGCGATATATAACATCCTGTCAGATACGAACATCCAGGAATCGACATCAATAACGCTGAAGGAATTGAAGGTCAAAATACTGCGGCTACACCACATGGCGCAACAGCGAATATTCCTGGACACTGATGAACACGACAGGGTTGCTGACGAATAACCGTCACTATGCCACATCTTACAATTGAGAAAACGACAAGAAGCGAGGATGGTCTACAGAGTACATGATAGCCATGGAAACCCTCAGGCGGCATCAAGAGCCATACTACGCAATCCACGGAGTTCTTGCGGAGGAAATATGACTACATTCATTTGGACGAAAAGTGTCAGACGCATGGCAAACAAATTGAACAAGACGCTGCCACAAGCTGCGAATAACGTCTTAGATGCACCCATCACAGTGGACGAGCTACAACTCGCGGTAAGAAAGGGAAACCGCTCCAATCTCCTGGCAGTGATGGAATATGTCAAGAATTCTTTAAAGACACGTGGGAGACGGCGAAACACATGTTAGCAATCCTGAATGAAATGCACAGGGAAGGGACGATAATGGATTAACAGAAACATGGAATAATTGTATGCCTGCCTAAGACGTCTAGACCGAGTCGACCTGAGGACTACAGACCACCAACTTCATTAAATGCAGACATTAAACTGATGGCGCGGATAATATAAAAACCGATTATGACTCTGGTTATTAGACCTGTTGCGGTCAAGAGAGGCCATAGCTTATGCTGAAATAACAAACACAGCACTGTGCATTTTATCGCTGGACTTCAAGGAGGCCTTCGACATTTCCCATTCAGACCTGTTCACGATGCCCAGGAACTATTTATTCAGCGAGAGATTTCAACATCGTATCCAGAACATGTACGAAAGCGCAACTTCATCCGTGCAGATTAATGGATATATATATATCAAGTCCCATACCCATACGATGCTCGATACGCCAAGGGTGTCCACTGAGCATGCAATTATTCGCACTCTGTTTGAACCTCCTGCTTTGTATCCTCGAGGACAAACTAACAGGCATCCATATAAAGCGTTGCAGCAACAAGCCAGCCGTGGTCGCTTACGCCGACGATGTCACTATATTTGTAACATCACCAGATGACAAAAGAGCAATACAAGAGCAATACGCTGTTACGAAGCTGTGTCTTGAACGCGACTAAATATAGAGAAATCCAAGGCCATGGCGATAGGATCGTGGGACACTTCAACTGACATAATGGCCATTCCATACCGTACGGAAATGAGGATCCTAGGTGTCCGGATAAACGATACGGCCGCACAATCAGCAAACAACAGTTGGTCAACAGTGACAGGCAGAATACGCGCACAGGCTCGTGACGCGTATAGCAGGGAATTGTGCCTAGATCAAAGAATCCTGTATCTGAAAATCTTCCTATTAGCAAATGCATGGTACACTGCTCAGATCTTTCTACCCCCTGAAGACTGCATGCGACAATTAAACAGCGATTTCATTGTACCTTTGGCGTGGGGAGATCTTTAGAGTTCCGTTATCTACACCCCGAAGGCCGAAAGAGCAAGGGGACGGGACCTCATACACGTTGCTGCAAAGAACCGCGCCCTACTTGTATATCGCATGAGAATTCAAGGACAGAAATCTTTAACGATTACAGCTGAGTGGCTAAGAAAGTGGGACCTACTCAAGCCGATCAAAAACCCCACTCACAGGGCCGGGATACCGGCGAATATGGAGTATCTGCGCCTACTTGCAACGGACTGTGCATACATTGTACCACTGGGGCAAACGGAATCCATCAAAGCATTCAAAAGACGCATATACAACACGATGTACACCCTCCTAAGAGTGAAGACAGACCTTCACGACATGCGCATCACTCGTCTCTGGCCAGACACGGATTGGGCGACCGTATGGAGGAGCATACAGGCAGCCCCTGTACCCGGGACAACAAAAGCAATGTGGTACAGGGTCATTCATGGTATAATTATTACTATTGAAAGACTCCACACAATACGAATGGCCACTACAGATCGTTGCCGAAACTGCGACAAAATAGACACACTACAACACCGCCTCACTGAATGTGGAGACGGGACGATAGTATGGGGATGGACACGATACAGAATAGCAATTACACTAAGAACCGTCCCGAGGCGAATACCACTACTACTACGCCCGCAATTCAGAATGTGGCCACCAAAACGTCACCGGGCTGTGTTGTGGGTGCTGGCATACTTAGTGGTATATCGATCGCAGCAGAGACCAGCGATGACATTACATGA
>Ga0131853_10004916_pt1 | contig 24040 bp, 8 predicted proteins | sample TergutLab28metaG_FD_92764 | JGI IMG/M metagenome (GOLD analysis project Ga0131853, IMG submission 92764) | Labiotermes labralis P1 segment gut microbial communities from Petit-Saut dam, French Guiana - Lab288 P1 (version 2) (version 2) | ecosystem: Host-associated > Arthropoda: Insects >...
CCCCCCCCCCCCCCCCGTTCTAATATTCAAGGACGTCAACAAGAAAGAGGACTTCGGTGATTACTTACTTCCAGGATCAGATGTGTACATTGAACCGGAAATCGTTGTACGTTAGCATGGACTTATTCCTCAGGTGGTTCAAAGAGCATTGCTTCCAACAAATCTTCAGGGAAGACCATTCTACTTTCAGATAGCCACAGAGCTTTATTGCAGCTCCCCTTAACTGCTTCAAACTGCTGTTTAAAATAACGTTACTATAATTCGTCTACCGAGTCACTGTACTCATACCTTACAACCTTTGGATAAGTGCTTTTTCTGGGGGGGGGGGGCCTTGAAAGAGTTATTTAAAAAATGAAGCCGCAGCTTGTAAAATCTTTCGACATGGTGTGGCGCACCTGTCTGCGTGTGCTTCAAGTGTTGGTGTAAGTGCTTTTGAGTCAACGCGTATTTATCCTTTCAACCGTAACAGAGTGCCGGAATATTTGCTTTCCTTTTGTGATACCAGCGAAACTGCAATTCCTATGGAAACAACATCTCCAAATATTGCTCTGTTTTGTGTACTGTCTACTTCAGTAACCAACTCTCGAGATGTGTCACCTGTCTAAGCAAAGCCTTCGTTAAGTACTGTGAGTACTATTCTTCCTTCCCACACTTCCCTTGAAAAAAGTACTTCCTCCATTGTTTCGAAGAAGATCGGTCCAGTACCGAAAATACTGAGAAAATACACGTTTTTGTCGCTGTAGAAGCCAATAATGTTGAAGAAAAGCGAAAGAGTCAAGTAGGATATAAAGTCCGGAGATGTCGAAAGTGTAAACAGCCCCAATACTTCGGGTCTGCAGGTCAGAAAATGCAGAAAGAAAGTAATTGGAGACAGATGTTTATAATCGAAAGACATCTGAAGATTCTGAAAAATGCTGTAGGTGTCCGAAAGCTACGTGCATAATCAAGGAAGATGACTGGATCGAAATTGTGACCTGCAGAAATTCTGTTCTCTCTTCAAAGACAAATGGGTCGACTGCGGTAGAAAGTTACTGTGAGAGACAAACAGCAAATGCGGCAAAGGATCCAGAAAAATTCGTTCATTGTAATTAGACTCTTGAGTTCATTGGTTTCAAATATTGTGTACTTATATTTTCTATTCTAATGTTGAAATTGCTTCATTCGTTTGAATCAAGTTCAACGGATTTAATTTACCTACACTGCTTCTTGAATTCACAGGATATTTGCAAAGAGCGGCATATCTCCCTTACATAGCGGCATCTATCCCTGACAAAAAGCGGCGTCTTTACCGGCATCCGGGAGAGAAGCCGCAGAGGCAACCTTTTTTTTTCGTGGCCTTGTATCTCGAAAGCCTTCATTTCTGCAGATATTTTGCGTACAGCCTAGTAAAGTAGAAGCCTTATATATATAGCATTTCTGAATTTTCGGATGTTTTTAACGATTTTCGTATTGAGTTACACCGAGTGTTGCAAAAAATGTGGCATCTCTCCCGGAAGTACCCTACGTCTTCCCGACATACACCATTTCATCAGCTTCGTGGATTATTTGATGCATCTGTGCGTATGCGACAGAGCAGGCTCTTACAGTAAAACTACACGCGTTTCAGCTCATTAGTCCTGCGCAACTCGCTAAATGTTTATTGGATCGAAACCTTTCTGATAAGAAGATGTCTAGAAGAGCGAAATACGAATTTAAGAGTCCCATTTTCCGCAAAAGCAGTACTTTTCCGAAACAATTAGATAAATGGGAAGAACGCGCGAAAATTGGTAGGGTTTGAATATATTTCATAGCTTGATTGACACCGGAGAATTGTTGCCCGTTAAGGTTTGGCCTTATGATTAGGAAACTTCCCTCGCATTTGGGATTTTCCTCATTGGTTTAGCTGATTTCCTGTAAGTGGCCATAACGGGGCTTAATTTACGTGTCTTCGAAAATACCACCTTTGAACAACCCATAATTTTTTCTTTTATTTGGTACACTCCGTGAACCTGAAGTAGGTGCGTAAAGTGAAAAAATAAATAGGGAGTTAGAGTAGATAATTTTTTTGAAATTGGAGAAATAAATTGCGTTTGTTACTTTATCCAGGCGAACACAACTTGAATGAAAGCGAATCCACAATGAAGCTTGCGGCTGTGTGGCATGTAACCCGAGCTTCATCGTAAGTGCTATTGCTACATCCCGGTCAACCACTGGGTCTCCTGAGACACAAGGCACACGATAAAGCACTCATTGTCTTGCAGCTGCTGCCTTTCAGTGGGAACATGGACATTCCTGTATACAGACATAACAGTTTAAAGCAAGAAAGACTTTGTTACTTGTTCAGAATTGTATCTGAATGATTTACGTGTTTATTTGTCGGGGATGATCTTACAGTCTGGTCTGAATCACAAGAAAGTAATGCATAAGCAAGTAGGATGAGTCGGAAGCCATTGCCTTTAGTTTAATGGTGTCCGCCCCGCTGCTTACGGCCAGTTTTATAAATACACACTGTTCCGTGTAATGCAACACTTTTTAACGCTACATGTTCCGACTGATGTCGATCATCGTCGGGCGTATTCTGCAAATCCTCAAAAAACAAGCTAAAAACATTACTATTTGTGAGATCGCTCAAGTATTGCAATTTGTACATTAGCATAGCCGAACCCAGTTGCCGCGAGATCTAATGCGTAGGTCTGCACCTGCTGAGATTTTGGGTTCGAATCCCGCCGGGGCATGGATTTTTGTCTGCTCTGATTGTTGTGTGTTGTCCGGTAGAGGTCTCTGCGACGAACTTATCACTCGTCCAGGGGAGTCCTACCGACTGAATGCATCGTTGTATGTGATCTACGATCTTCTTGAAAGAGAAGACCATGACCCGCGTTGGGCCGCCGCGCCACAAGGGATATATATATATAGATAGATAGTGCATATATTACAATACAGTTGTAACTTTGATCGTGTGTGTTGGGGCTAGTGAGTTGTGTCAGTCACTGTAATATTTCATATTTTGTTAAAGGACTCTCTTCCTAATTAAACGTTAAAATTTGATCTAAAAGTTAGGTTAAACACTTTATAGTTAGAATTGGCTGTTAAGGAAAATTTGCCTACGGTCGAAGGCTCTCAAAATACGGTTTACGAAAGTACCCACTGCGTTCCGCGCTAAAGCGTTATTATTATTATTATTATTATTAAACTTATTGGCATCCGTACGATCGTTTACAACGTTTTACTCTTGTACTTAGTATATGAAGGCAGTTTGATAGAAACAAATTAAATCGACATTTTTAAAGGAATATAGAGTCTTTATTATTAGGTCTACGCTTAAGTTTGCTTGTTGTTTTAACTTATACCTAAACCAAAAATGAGAAGTGGATCGAGTTCCGAGCGAAATTCGATTTAGTGCAGCGAAGTGAGAATGTGGGATAAGGTACCTATTGGGGCAGATATATTTTGAAGTGTTATCGAGTATCCGTAGTCCAAATAAATCCAGTGTTATGCGTAATTGAACCTTTGTGAAAATTTAAAAAGGGTGCTTTGCAGAACCGTTTACCCAGTCAGGAAATTCTGCTCTAAAGGATGCAGACGTAATTTTTGTTTCCAGTGAATTTACATTCAGATGATACGTGTTGATGAAGATGGTGATGACAGAATTCTGTACGTGTTGATGAAGATGGTGATGACAGAATTCTGTCAGTTGATTAATTAGATGTGTTTTCTTTGAACAGTCCTGTCAGTACCTCCGAATGATGCGATGATAAGATGTAATGAATCGGAAATGACGAGGAAGTGGCGATGGTCTCATTTGAAATAGACTGTGCTGTGTCGGAAATTCTTTTGAGAAGGATATCCACTACAAGCTTCAGCCAGGTAGCTCGTCTCTTAGCCGAGATTCGCACCCAGAACTTTCCGAATGCGAAGCACGGTTGCTGGCAACTCTTGACATGACGTTCCGTCGTTCTGACGTTGAATTATGCTGGGTCATGTGCTCGTCTAAGTGCTTGAAATTACTCTCATTATCTCATTCATAATTATCGAATGCAAACTACCACTACAAGTAGGACGTTATAAATGATATAACATTACAGTCCCATCTGAGAAGTCGCGTTCTTTTCACAGAGCAGGCTGTCTACTTGAGCTAAAGTTTGTTGTTTCTGTGTACACAGTGGAGCACTGTGTACACAGAAACACCAGGCAGGGTCATTTCACGAGTAGGGGTGAGGTGTTTGGGTACAATTACTTGATGGTGTTCGGCGCCCCCTCCAACAGCATGGAATTGTTTACGTCGTATTAGATATTAGCTGATATCATGCTTTCATGGGGATTGGAACCCTGGTACTGCACACTAATCAACATGACAATTGTCGTACACAATCCTCGTCATTGGATACGCATGTTAACTGACTTTTATTACCCTCCCCGCCCCTCCCGCTCTCACGAGTGCAATCATTATTAACTACTGTGTTTCCTTGCTCGGGAATCTGTTTCTTTCTTCTTCAGGAACCGTTTTTGCCGAAAGACAACCTTCAAACGTATCGTAACGTCCCGCTTATTTTACTGGCAACCGAACGTTGTTTTCCATTGCTTTATACAATTTTTAATCTTCATTAGTGTCCTGCATGCATTGTTTCCTTGCATACCCCAAACTCGGTTTTTATTAACTTAATTCTTTCGGCCGCACTGTGGCTCCGGAGTTGACTTAGCTTTTAAGAGAAACGAGTACCAAGTATGAGTTTATCTCGTGGGGGTAGAGCGATCGGTGCGCAGGGTTGACAACCCTACCAACTTTAGTACCGATTGTATAGAAATTCTGGGAACCTCTGCGTTCTGGAGCCCCAAGACCTTGGCTAGGCCTGTGTAGGGATTGCTTTACCTTTTTATCTAACTGTAATGACCGTAGTATTCAGGTTGTTTTATTCCGTTGCTACTATTTTACGCATTATGTGCTATTCAGATTTTAATATTGTGCAAAAGACATTATTGTATTAGTATTATGTACATTTTGTACTTAAATCCCAGAAGATGACCATTTATCGCCGAAAGTTGTAGGAAGTTATAAACTTATATATAACTTGTAATTCATCTACGTGCATATGTCGATATATAAATATAATTTTTTTGTAAACAATATTACGGTCTCATATTATCGTTCGGAAGGCTATGCAGTGTACTTAAATATACCTAAATGGTACGTTGTATGAGGCGTAGTAATTGCAGACATGATCATTGAGAGAAACCACGCAGTTAAAACCGTATGAAGGTAAGACATTTGGGGAATCTGTAATAATATGCATGGTGCTTGCAAGTAAGTGAGTAATTAATTTTGTGAATGTTAACTTATAATTTTAGTTAGCCTGACCCTATAGCAAGCAGCATTTTTTAAAGGGAAAATTGACATCAAAAATTTCTTCCTGAACTTGTAAATTTAGTAAGACCCTTTCCTTACACTACTGCAATGTAATATTGCTTAAGAGTGTGTGTGTGGCATATTTACCAGCGCGCGTGCAAAATTTACAGACTGAATAAAGATAAAATCGGCGATTAGAGAAACAAGTATTTGAAACAAGATTTTCAGAGTGAAATGATAGCTGTAAATACAAGCCTATTGGATTTGTCACGAATGTGAAGCAAAAGATTGAGTTCGATCTACATTTCGAATTTCCGAATCACGAGTAAGTCTCAGATTAAAATACTAAAATGCGTAATAATGAATCAGTCAAGTATTAATGTATCAAATTGACGATACTAACAGATTTTATATTTCATGTTATCGATATGGATTTTAAAAGCATAATCAGTCGCATGAACTGTTGTCAACCTAGATATTTGTAATTACAGAAATGTCCATAAACCATCACTTCCTGCCCCTGAACAACGGACAGCTGCACTCGTTTATTATTAACAACGCAAAATTGTAATTGTATTCCCTTGGTTGCACTTTCAGTGTCATGTTTGAAACAGGCTTTATTAATGTTACATCCATATGTAATTTATTTCTCTATATAGTGTCACAATATGTCAGCGTTGAATTCGTTTGCGAGGCTTATATAGGAACGTTGTATTCCTGTAGAAATGTCTCATTAAATTTGAATTATATTTTTTTTAATCGATGTTCGTATTCGAAAGCCGTGACATCGCTGTGAAATGTAATAAATTGTATGTAGTAGGCAAGTGTCAGAAATAATGTAAATCGTTGTGTATGTGACCTGTAGTTGGGCAGATACTTTTAATTAGTTGAGTAGTCACGTTTCGTGTTTGTAGGGCTAACTCTTATGTACAGTGAACGTGTTCACTTTATACATACAAGAATTAATTCCAACGTTTTGTATATATATATATATATATATATATATATATATATATATATAAATAAGGTATTCCAACATGTTTTTCGGCTGGTACACTTAGCCCTTTGTAATTATCTTTTCTGGTATACGTATATTAAGCAACCGTTACTAAATCGGACGTCAGGGTTATTTCAGGTTTTTCTGTTTCGAAATCTGTGCCCTCGTTTTACTAATTAACCAACTAGTTAACTGACCGACTAACTCCGTGGAGCAGAGTCCTTCTTGAGAAGCTAAAATGTCGTCAGCCAGTGAAGAAATTCCCCGCATTTTAAGGAACCCGGAAGTCTATTACCACATTTAGAAGAGCCCGCCGCCAGTCTACAGTGTGAGCATAAAGTCTTTCCCTGATTACAAATATTTATTACAAGAAAACTACTGTACGTCGAATACAAACATATTTTGTTTTTCAAACTGTAACTCAGTAAGTTTTTTTACAACACATTAGTACACTTCAACATGTGCTCCTTTTGTTGCACGGAGAACGTCTAATCGATAATAAATTTCTCTCCACGTGTTCTCAAACATGTCTTCAGTTATTGTAGCAAAAGCGTATGTTATTCTTGCCTTCAAATTTGTAATATCTGGAACTGGTGTCGAAAACACTTTATCTATAACGTACCCCCATAAAAAGAAGTCAAGGTTGTCGGACCATCTCTCCCACCCATTACACCTGTTTGGAAATGTTGCATCCAAAAACCGACGAACATGTGAACCCCAGTGTGGAGGTGCACCATCTTGTTGCAAAATTATCCACGGCTGAAACTCTTCTGAGGTGCAACGTAAAGTTCCAACAAGTTCAGGTAAACATTTGTTTGTAATCAGGGAAAGACATTATGCTCACCCTGTATATCGCGAGCCTTGTAAGAATGTGAAAATTTGGTGGCCCTGTCGCTATGTATTCATACTTATGCAAAATATGAAAATAGAAGGAAATGACGGTGTAAGGAGGAGACACTTGGCCTTGAACTGTAGGCCGGTTATCTGGATCAGGTGGCAATGCGCGAGTCCCTGAAGGTGACTTGAAGAAATGAAGGAACGTAAGTCTGGCAAGACAAAGACCCCTTCTTCTCCTCCAGAATCTCCTCAAAGCGAGTAAGCTTCCTCATAATTCTCTGTCTATTTGTTGCTGGTCACTGCTCGTTTAAATCAGTGTCCTCACAACACCTTGATGCCAGCTTCAGTGAGCTAAACGCCCTCAGTCAACTTGGAATCCGTCTTGATCCTCTCCTCAGGCTCAGGCTCAGGTTCCGCAGCTTCTTCAAAGGCGCTTTGCTTCCGAATTGCAGAAAGTTTGTGGAGCGTGACTTCCTGATCGTGGTAGTTCAACAACTCGACATCCTGAGCATCGCAGTACCAACTTGCGTGCTTGGCTTAATGTTGCTGGGCCTGAGAACAAGTCGAGACGACTTAATCGGGGAATGACTGTATTGGCATTCTATTTAACTTTTATGTCAAAATGTGTTGCTCAGGAAAGTCGATGGGACCTTGAAGCTACTCACTCGTCACCTGTTCTGCACATTGTTTTTCATGGCTTGGTGGTTACCAATAGGACATATAACCGTTGCGTACGTCTTAAATGGAATTGACACATTAAGAACGATCGGTAGGACGCTCGTATGGAGTGCACACAGGCCACAGCACGTGGTGGCAAACGTTAAGTCATTAGTAGCCAATGACGAAACTAGATTTAAAGTTTTAACTTTAAAGGGCCTATTAGAAATTAGTAAAGTTAGCAGACAGCCAATAGGGAAACGTGAAACGAAATTCAAGAGTAGAAAGAAAGAAGAACGAGAGACAGTTACCTCGTACGGACGCCAAGGATCGGTAGCCGTTCAGACTGGGTGAAGTGAAGTCAAAAAGTCTGAGTAATCCGATTTGTGAAGTGTTAAAGTTTCCTGCGTCACGGGCATAAATTTACAAGAACACATGTATAATAGTTCAGGACAAAACACTATTGAAAGATACAATAGTTATCCAGTTATGGACTAGATTAGTAGAAATTATTTTTGTAGTAGTTCCTTCATTTCCACGAGTTTTTCGGGTTCTCGGAAGAAGCAGTTAGATTCCCTGAAATGAAGGGTCGATCTACCGAAAATAGCTAGAGCGGGTATAGACACTACCATTACCTGACCATGTTCGTGCGCCGGTACATTAAAGTGAGTTAGTATTTTTTTCGTCTCTCCTCACTTCACATAAACATAAAGATATTTATCCACGTTGCCCCCGGTTCATATTCCGATTCGAGACATAGACAAGTGATGATAGCCTGCAGTATCGCGGTGTCGAACTGCCTTTTTGTGTTTCCGGCCCTTTTGTGTAGGGAACGAGCCGCATGTGTTCGGGAAGATGCCCCCTGGGTAGGAGGTGTTGCTAACACTAGAAACCACGTATATACAACAACGCACAAAACGATGGAAAACTAGTTGTCAAATATCTGTGCAGATTCGGTGTCAATTCTCAAAACGTGTGTAGCCGTGTACAAGATGAGTCGTGTCAAATGTAGGCCTACTTGAATTGAATGTTAGTTTAGCACGTGCATCAGTAATTCGTACTGTGTTGGGAATCAAAAGGCTTCCTACTTATACGCATTTTTTTCTGTCGTGGATTGGTAAACTATAGGTACTGAATAGTGTTTGTCAGTTTTATGCAGGATGATACATTTTGTGTGTTTCAGTGGCGTGTTTTTTTTTATTATTAAATGAGTAATGCCTGTAAAGTGTGGTTGATACAAAACCCAAAATAATCATGTCTGTTTAAGAGATTAAAAACTTTACCTATTGAATGTTAAGACACTTTTTTGTTACTAGACATTATTGTAAGTAACGGAGAAAAATTTCAAAGAAGCAAACAGTAGCTTAATAGTGCATGTAAGAAATACAGTCTTCATGGATATATTGCAGACGTGTCATATTTTCAGGAAAGTGCGTATTGCGCCAGTATCGAAGTGTTCATCAGTTTACCGGCAGACATACAATTCTGATGAATGGACAGATTCAGTTTAGAATAGCTCGAAGAAGATAACTTACATGCACAACTCTTTTGCTCTGATAGCAAGCTATAAATTTTTAAAATGACTGGAACCCGTATGAGGTATATTAGCTGTATACATTGGACTTATTGTAGCGTTTTAATACTGTATGTGAAGCGGCTACTTGTAATATTTTTGTATTGTAGGGTTCTGTATATTTTATATTTTGATGACTTATTCCACATACTACTGTCTTTTTGATTGAATACTGGAGCCATGATGTACGCGTGTCTGTGCTTTATTCGAGTTTTTTCGTTCTCATTTTCTAAAGGCTGTGTTGGGCGTTGAGTATAATTTTGCCTGTTGTTTTGTGAGGGTGTGAAACTCGGTCTCTCGCACTGAGGGAGGAACATAGGCTGAGGGTCTTCGAGAATAGGGTGCTGAGGAAGATACTTGGGCCTAAAAGGGACAAGGTAACAAGGGAGTGGAGACGGCATAACGAGGAGATTAATGATCTGTACTCCTTACCAAACGTTGTTCAAGTGAACAGAACAAGATGAATGAGATGGGTGAGACGTGTGGCACGTATGGGGGAGAGAAGAGCTGCGTACACGATTTTGATGTGGAAACCTGGGGGAAGGAGACCACTTGGAAGACCCAGGCGTAGATGGGAGAATAATTTTAAAATGTATCTTCAAGAAGTGGGATGGGGGCATTTCCTGGATTGATTTGACTGGGGATATGGACAGGTGACGGGCTTTTGTGAATGCGGTAATTAAACTCAGTTTTCTTTAAAATGTGGGGAATTTCTTGACTAGCTCAGGGCCCGTCGGCTTCTCAGGAAGAACTCTGTTCCATGAGTTATTTAATGTTGGGCGTTGTGTACAAAGTTTCATTACAGTGCCTGCGGTTGTCCCTACATTCAGTTCTTAATTGTCAATACTGTGTATGTACGTAAATTAGTTGCTGACAGACTGAATTGGACGAAAGGTATAGCAGTAAGTCATTGCATTAATTATGTACGGACCATAGCGGAAGGTGATGTGGTGGTCAACTATTGGTTGAACAACTGCAGGCTTCACGTCACGAGTTCTCGTTTCAAGACCAAAACTGAAATATCTTGCGTTCTTCGGAACTGTCTTTTTCGTAACAGTAAGTGCAAGAAGATCTGGCAAAAAGTCGTTTATGGAGTTCTCGGAAATGAGTTGCTGACAGATGAAGATGTACCTTTCAAATATCGGAGAAGTCATAATTAACGAACTTAAGGTTGGAGAGATCTGCTGTCGTCTTTAAGATTCTTGCGAGCTTAATGCTGCAGATTAGAATTTTGCCTAGGAGCTAGCGTGTATTAATGCGAAGGGATACAAAATTATACTTGTGAAGAGTGTGTGAAGTGTGGCTGTCACCGCGCTGATTTTCGCGACGGCCAAAGACACTAATTATATTTTTGTGGAAATCTCCTATGTTTAATTTTATTCAAATTGGACGGTAGACGCAGAAGATATAGGGGGAAAAAAACGCCATTCTGTGACACACGTCTGCTATTGCTGTGAACTCCGCGTTACTCGCAGTTTCTCACCGACATTACGTGCCGTATTTCCCCCAGATCTACCGAGAACTATGCAACGAGTAGGAATACACTTAAACGCCCTTGGGGTAGACTGTCACCCTTCAGATTTGTGTACAACTCACGCCTGTTTGGAAACGTTTTCTATAAATTACTGTTATACTGAATTTCGTGACCAATCCGACAAACGGTTTAGTCGCTCTGTAAATAGCAGCTGAAATGGACAACTAGGCCACTCGTCAGCTTATCAAGCCCAGTAAGGAACGTGTATAACTGTATATAGTGCATTATGTAGTGCGTCATTTGCAGTGTTGACATTTTCTGTGAGCATTTATAGTACTGTGAGACACATGTGACGTTATTGTTCCATTTGTAGAGCATGCCCAACAAGCTTACGAGTTGTCACAGTGTGAAAACCAGTGCAATTTGCGGGGGAGTGTTGATTCGGTATTGCGATAAATGTGTGAGCCAGAAGAAGGATTAAAGACGGATGGATGGAATCTGAGACCGAGCGAGTGTGGTAGATACACATTGTGAGCGGTTGTCTAATGTGACCCATGTTAGGGTTACGAAGCCGATCACACAGCGACAACCGAAGGCAGCCTGAAAGACTGCATATATGACGTATCATTCATATTAAGAAACGGAGAAGGAATGACCTTAGTCTTCATGGTAGACGTTTTGTTCTGACGAAATCATCATAATTTCGGATTTAGTGACTCAGAGCCAAGAAGTTTACTTGCAAACGTAAGATATGTCTCATCATTGTTTGATTACGTTGTCAAGATCTGCATGTAATTGGATTTCCGGTGATTTCTTTCTTTCTGCCTTCCTTCGTGTATCTGCGCACGCTTCACATTGCGTAACTTGTTCGAAACATAGTCTATGCATTCGCCTTGCGTTTCCTTAGCAGTTATTGTCATTTTATTCGACCCTGAAGACCTCCTGACTGATGCCACACCAACGTGAAAGGAACGGTATATTCAGTATTGTAGTTATTATGTATGTACTATGTTTGGCGTAGTGCCTAGCTAAGCACGTGCTGTATTAACCAATTTTTGTGCAATATGTGTTATATTTGCCTTAAAGGAAGCTTAGATCGAGCCTTATCAATTACCGTTAAACGACTTACACAAAATGCTGTACCACATAAACTACAGATGTAATTACCATGTGTAGCTGTGTGTGTGTCGAACATTTGCGTTTTGAATATTTAGCAAAACGCTTCTTCTATCGTGTAGGTCAGTCGCCGTAGTCCCATGTGCAAACTATATTTTCTTGTTATTCTGCTCTTTTATCTCAACGCACATCGTTCAATACTCTTTCGTTGATTTTACACTTCAACATTATGCGTATCGTTATTCTTTCTTGTGTGTTATATATTCCTTTCTTTTCTTATCTTTTGTTTGCTTTTCGTCTCTTTTGCTAAGACGTCTTTCCAGTTGGAATATTGGGTTACTGATTATGTGTGGTAGGGCTACTGCTTTATTAATTTCTGTCAGATTAAGTTTGTCGAGTAAGTGTGATTCTAAAACGTTGAGAAGTAATTAATGCTGTTCTTTCCTTTAATTAACTGTGCAAAGTTTGGTAGAGAATTCTGTAAAGTATTTATTAAGGAGCCGGATCCCGCAACAAAAATTTAGTCATCAAGAAGTTTTGGAACTTCTTTTGACGCCGAATTAGTCTCCTCTTTACTGTTGTATGACGTAAGACTTTCTCTTTCACTCCACTTTACTTCTAGACGTTACTAATTCTGTGGCTTTAACTCCTCGTTTTCTTGTTATTTTATCTATCTAAACTACACGATGCCATTTTGGCGTGGAAGAAGGTATCGTACTATTGAAACCTAGTACTAATTGACCAATGTAATTAACTGTTCGAACGCGAGTTTTATGAATCATTTACATTTACAAAGATGTTAATGCCGATCCCAATGGCCGCGCCCTCTAAGGCATAGGTATGTCGCCACTCGCCTGCTGAGATTGTGGGTTCGAATCCCGCCGGGTGCATGGAGGTTTGTCTGTTGTGAGTGTTGTGTGTTGTCAGGTAGAGGTCTCTGCGACTAGCTAATCACCCATCCAGTGGAGTCCTACAGACTGAGGTGCGTCGTTGTGTGTGATATAGAAACCTCGTGAATTCGGAGGCCCAGACCCAGTGGTGGATGTCGCGCCAAATTATAAACAAATGTTAATAATCTTGAGCACGTCCTGCCTTGATTCGCAGTAGACTTGAATATTGGCCTTCAGCGGTAGATCTATCTTGTGACATGACTGGAAAAGATCTTATAGGTGGGATATTATTATGTCGTATTTTGGTTTACCACAGTGTGTACCCGTGTAAGTGGCCACAAGCATTACACCGAAACGTGTTATCTTTGTGCTCACTTGTACGATTAATGTCACAGTTCTTTATTAAATGGATTTACTTCGCCAGGTTGTCCGCACCGCGGGAACTTCGAACTGATCTCACTCTGTCCCTAGTCAACAAAATCACCCCTGTCTGGAGTAGAACATTATTGATTGGTAATGTTCACCAGTTACTGACTAGTTTGTATAGAAGTTATGAATAAATCACTCAAACGACTTTACGTCTTCACGTTCGTTACGTACGGATATCGAAGAATGTACTTTGGGTTGCGTTTCCAGTGGACTGCGTCGGTCTCTGAGTAAGCACGTCCTCGGAAATAATGACTAAGATGGTGGGGGGGGGGGGATCTGTACAGCATTATATTTACATCAGAGCAGATACATGAGAAGTGGGAATATGCGGCGGGTGTTCAGTGGAGCAAGGAATAGGGAAAGTTACATGGGAGAAGGGCCCCGATATGGATGTATGAGCGAATCCGTCTCTGATTTATGTGGCGAAGCGATGTCCATAAATAAAGTCCTCAAACAAGCAATAATGCCCATTAATGCTTATGGCCTTTGTAGGGTCTTTAAATCTATTCCTGCATTTCTATGCAGGTCTGTTTTCGCAAAAAGTGAAGCAATATTCGACAGATGTAGTCTAAAATACCGGTCATTTGTTCGGTTGAGAAAAGGATCAACTAACTCAATGGAGGGTTGTCATTGTTAAGAAGCTCACGGTCGTTTAGCTGGTTAAATTCTCTATCTTTCGTAGAAGTCGTAGTCCATTATCTCTTTCACAAGCGCATGCCATTGTTCCTTAGCCAGTTTAATCGAGACTGCGTCCTAAATACCATTTCTTCAAGATCGGTTTGAAAATGATGCCTCCATCTTTATGTAGGTTTCCAATCTGATATTTTTCCGTCAGGTTTCCTTTAGGCTAATACCGGGTATTACCTTCATGCGGGTTACAATCGCGTTCTTCGAAATCCTTTGCGACGTGCTGTTATTGATAAGGTTACCATTCACTTCTATGTCATTTGTTTTTCAGACAGTGCCGTTGAGCGAAGTCAAAAGTAAAGTTCTGAACCGTTCATCTCCGTGAGCATCTTACTATACTTTAGCATTTCTTTCCATAGTAGTCGAGCTTAAGACAACTGAACGGTACCTCTCAGTATTCACTCAAAACCTACACAACGTATGAAGTCTCGGATTATGATTCCCATTTACTTTTCCTGTGTTCGCGATATCATCGTGCACATGGAAAGATAATAGTACAATGTATCGAAATTTTTAATTTCTTTTATGCACTTCATATAGGACTGTCATATGGTTGTAATAACATTTGGTTCTAAAACTTTTGGACTATCTCACACTGACGTTCAGATCTATCGAAAGGCAGTTTCGTGTAATAATTTTGACATTTTAAGGATTTGAACCAATAGACTTTGCTCTACAGAAACTTATATCAGGGAGAATGTCACGTATGATGAAACTTGCCCTTGGACAAGTATGGTACACATTTTTTTTGGGTTGGGGGGGGGGTAAAATAATATTGGGTGATGAAAAACGTATTCATGGCTTGAAATCTTTGAAACTTTATTCTCCGCAGCAGCTACTTTGTGACATATCATCTTTTCATTGCGTGCTCCATCTTCCATCGTATGTCTCATGAGTGGTAATAATATTCACCAAATTACTGCTTATGACAAGAATCATTATGCAAAGTTTCTTCGTATCTCTCCTTAGGATAAGCCTTCACATCAGCTACAGAAGTGTAATGCAGCAGCCTACAAGATGAATTGCTTCACGTACTTCCTGCGCCAGATGTATAAATTCCTTATAAAGTTTGTTCGAAAAACGTGCCTGATCTCTTCAGAGAGCAGTAACTATTTGATTCTTACCGCCGTAGCGACTTAACTGCTAACTTGGAATGGAAAACTGAAATTACATTCCAGAATACAATTTAAATCCCTGCGTATGAATCGTTATTCTAATCCCAAAGCGCAAGCAGAGGCCGAGATCAAATTCCAGAGTAGAACGTGTTTCGAATACCGGTGTTACGTTATTCAGACCTAGAAGTCACGCTTCCTTAGCACGTTCCAGTACGCAAAGACAAAGTGATCAATGAGAAGTACGTTCCGCTGACAGTATCAGTATGTCCGCCACCGCCACATAATGACACGATTTGCAAGGACTCGCACACAGATATGCTGAAACGTATATGCGTATGCGTGTGTATAGATATAGATATACCCTCCATGTAAATGATTTGAACTTGTGCATGCACACAAGCGACAGAGTGAATTATCCGTATGATGAATGAATGTGCTTGTGTGAGTATTATGAGTGATTAGAGTGAAGAGAGAGTTGATTTCAATAGGTGGTTCTCCTGGACACGGCAGTGGAAATTTCGATTCAATCAGATATAGGGAATTCCTTGACAAGCCGAGCCACTATCAGTTTCTCAAGCAATCTCCTCCGTGATGTTGGTTTGTCGCGTAATGCGAACGGCAAAATTATGAAGAAGGCTTCTAGAAAGACAGCTAATATTAAAGGTATTGTCCCCTGTAATCATTCTTCACGCCATGCTATGAAAGACATGCATGTAGGGTTCCATGTCGGTGGTTTGTAAAACCAATCGACAACACCTGCATTCAATTACACAGACTCATTAATCGTTTTGCTGGTGATAAAAATTTGATTGCTGCGCCGTTTTCTAATTAAACTCTGTGGCAGACACGTATTTTGTATCGATGTGTGTGTGTGTGTGTATGCGTATACTATCTATGTCATTGCGTGTTTGTGAGTGTGTGTATATGTGTACGTATGTGTGTGTGTGTGTTTTCACAGATGGTTACGTTCCTTGCAAGAGTGTATTGTACTTAACCCTGAAGCAAAGCGTGCTTCGCATTTCCAAAAAAAAAAAAACCCCCCTACTTTGCGGAGGTGTGGAGGTAAAAAGACTTGGGCAAAAACTGTGATTCATTGAATTTTTTGTAATTACTCGTAGTTGGTAATTTTTGGAACTCTCTAAACTCGAGTCCTTGAAGTGGGGCAGAATTTGCGACAACACACGAAAAAGTGGTCAGTGAAACTGCAGAGGATTTTCGTGGAATTAAAACAGTTAGCGTATGGGGGAGGGTGGGGTTTGCCGTCGGACTGTGTTCTCAGAGTGCAGCATCGCGTACCAAGATCTCTGTACATGTAATTGTATTTCATATCCTGACAGCACATTAATCCACAGTTATTAAGCAATTGTCGAATCTCTTATTTGTGTTGCCTCTTCAGCTGACATGAACGTTCCAGTGCACCTTAATTCCAAACAGTCTTTATCCATGTGCTGACAAAGCACCGCTGTTGCTGATAGCACACTCGAACTCTAAACCAGTCTTAACAGGGGTTTTCGGCCTAAAATTTAGTATACATTTCTCATCTCTCCCCTGCGTTTTTTGTGTCCCTCCCATCTCGTCCGTATTTATTTGATTACACTAGTAACATGGGGTGAGGTTTATGTGTTACCAAGCTCTTCATTACGCAGTCTTCTACGCCCTCCTGTTACTTCCTTCCATCCTCTTGCGTTAATTACACAGCCTGCCATTGTTACTGTAATATGCCATTAGTAACAGAATATCCGGAGAATTCGGTGTTTCGCAGGACACAGTAAGACCATCGCCACAGCGAACAAATACCTAACGTGTTTCCTTTGTTGTTCACTAGTTGTAGACGTGCCAATAATTGTTGCATTTTAAGCTTAGTACACATTACAAATTGTAATTACTCATACTTGATGCCGGGTAATTTCTTTCGGCCATCAGCCTGTCATAAGCAGCTTGTAAAAATAACCTAAAGCTTCCTGGCATGATTAAATAAGAAACAAAACGTTGAAATCGACAGTCCTGCCTCAAGCGGTGGCTAAGGGAGGTACATGAAATAGGGTATCATGTACCTCCTTACCATGTCATAGTCCTTTGGGTACTGCTTAAGGTACCAATGTCAATTTTTAACGTCAGCCGTTTTTGTTAAAAGGCGCTGTATGAAGAAAGAATTAATACAAACAAAGGAGATTGCCATCAGTTTCTAATCATAAGCTTTCTAAAGTGTCTGTCTAGAAAAGTTCCTTCCAGTAGCTCAGTAGATCATAATGTCGCAAACAAACCTTACGTGTAAATACGTATATACTTATGTTGATGATTATATGACGTGCTTGAACTGGTTTGGGCACAGTACTTGGTTGTAACTATAATGCGCCTAGAGTATGCCATGTTATGATTTAAGCACTTTGCATGTACGGAACTGGGGTTAATATGTGCTCTATGAAAAGCAACATCTTGAGGAGGAGTCTTTAGGCTGTCACAGCGATTTGCAGCAAATCTGCGTTTATTAATTTTCTTCTCGTTTGTAGTAATGACGTCATGGTATTGGGTCTTGGTTTGGTGATGAATCGAAGACTTTGACATCCTGCATGTACAAGGCTTAGACATCACAACACACAAAATGCTAATGCGTTCAAATAAAAAAATCTATATTCTAACTTAATCTGCCAACGTATACGTATTCGGAATTGTATAAGTCTCATAATACTTTAAAGAGGTTTATAGCATTTGTCACGCGATGTAGTGACATTTTGATGTTGCAGAGAAAATGTCGCGTTCATACATTCACGTCCACACAATTTAGTTTTATGCTGCATAAAGCAGCTGACAGTTTTATATTCGAGATTTAAGTTATGTCCATTCTACAGTCAAATGTGTGCATCGACTGTGTACTTAATGTCTTGGGCCCCTTTTGTTCATGTTACGGTTGTACCATGAGCAATTTGGAAATTCTCATCAGTGAAGACGACAAGGCTTTAATTTTGGGCAGGAAAGACCGAGAAAGCTGGCCAAGTGGCAGTGCTTATGACATATGGGGAAGTGCTGGACTCGAATCTCGACCGGCACACCGACTGTCCTGATGTTTCTTTGTCTTTGAGCAAACACAAATCAGTACTGTGAATAAGCAAGTGGTTCACCTCGTTACTTCCATTCCTTGCGAAAATTAGCCTTCACGCAAAGGAATAAGTTTATGATTAAACGTTAATGATGTTTAGAGGAAAATACTCTTTCACCCTGACCATACTTAACTGTGTGTTTTCGTCTCTGCCACACTAATCCTATATGCTGTAGCTTATCCATTTTGGTGGAACGCATAATATTTGTGAAGCGGAAAGTCCTGCGAGTTCACTAGTCCTTTTTAAACAGTGTTCCTGTTAGATTTCACCGAGAGCTTTCAGTTTCATGAACGTATCTAAGCCGTAACTTCTAGGCTATGGGCTAAAGAATCCGGCCTTTGATTTGTGGCTGGCGCAAAGATTATTCTAGCAAACATTCAGACGGGCACTGGAGGGGCCACGCTGGTCTCAGTTCAGTTGGTTCGTTCATCTGCTGCTCCACCTTTTTGCCTTTGTCGCATGCACCGGACTGTCTTTTTAGTTTGAACACTCCGATTTCTAATCCAAATTCTGGGCACATTCGATTGGTTTTTCGTTGTTTTTGTAAATATGTTTTTACTAATTGTGGAATGTTTTCGTTATGCCTCTTCTAGGCTGACTCTGATACCTACTTAGCGTGCTTTTATGCAGCCCATTTTCAGAAATGACGTTCTAGAAGCCGAATTATGGCGGCACATCCGTTGTATGAGTAACGCAGGAACTATGCTTCATTATCTGCTTCTGGAATAACGAGGCATAATGTTGTTTCAGTTGTTTCTGGGGCCGAGAGAATTTCCGTTGTCTGACAAGTGCGTATGTGTTTTATTGGTGGATTGATTACGTGAGACAGCAGAGTGTGTATGATATTGCTCTACAATGCCTCCAACGCATGCACTAGATGAGCAGAAAGAAAACTGAAATAGGTCACGACATTTTTATCGCCGTTGCGATGTAATAAGTCAGTCTTCTTGCTTCACTGAGGGCAAATTCTGAACATGTGGTCTGTCTTTATTTCTTCCTGATAAAGTTTCTAGTTTTTGATTGCACGTGTTTCAGAACCGAGTGCTAATAATTATATATATATATATATATGCCTATACATGCATATGTGTATATGCCTGTTTAAGAAGGATTAAATAAGCTTGAAATTTTGGATATTACTTATCGATGACCTTCGTTATAATCGTAGTAATTAACCAACTTAGTGCACAAAATCTTGTTTTATAATAAGTTTATTAAATGCCTCTACATGTTTCGAGCACTGTGTGCTCATCATCAGGAGGTCAAAATTGTAGTATACAGAATCTGGTATCATCACACCTGTAGGTGGCCATCCCGTGCATAGGTAGAGAGAGGACCTGTGCAAGGTAGGCCTCCTACAGGTGTGATGATACCAGGTGCTGTATACTACAATTTTGACCTTCTGATGATGAGCACATAGTGCTCGAAACATGTAGAGGCATATAATAAACTTATTATAGAACAAGATTTTGTGCATTAAGTTGGTTAATTACTAAGACTATACTGAGATGCACGGTCAGCAAAACATAAAAAAAAGACATTCGTTATGTTTATGGTCTGTAGATTTTATTATTAGGGCATGGACGTACAGGCAGCAAGTTGATGTAACGTCTGTAAAACAACCCAGATGCTATGAATCAGCCTGTAAATGACATCTATTTGCAACACAACCTTGATTTTTCTCCCCTTCCTCTTCTACTTCCTATAACTCCAGTCCTCTGCGCGTTGGAAAACTACTGTGACTCATGATTAAGGATGATATATTCTGCGTTCGTATTGAAATCTCTTCCCCTTCATGACAGCGTGCCTGAACTGATCCCTCTGTGGCCCTGCAACACCCGGCCTAACGCTCAATTTGGTGTGGAAAATCAGCATTAATGACTTGGCTGCTAGTTGCTAGTCCATTTCAAAAACCGTAACAGGGATCTGCACTTCAAAAGCAAGCAAATGAGTGTTAGGGAAACATGACGGCATTCAACATATAAACACCTTCGTAAGCTTTACTGAGAGGATAATCTGAATTATGTTACCACAGAGATGCTTATTTGTTTTGAAAGATGTGGAAGATTTATTGCGGGTTGAATTGCTTTGAATTTCTAACATCCAAGTTAAAATTAAATAAAGTCCCCGTAGCTTTATTTGAGCTTGGTTCTGCACATTAAAGGCTTGCATGTTGGGCTTTATTCCAGTGAAGGGTGAGGGGTCATAGAATGTGTACTTTTTTTATTAAAATCTACTTTGATTGTCGTTGTCGAAATACTGAACTTAACTGTGACAGTAAGGCGAAGTCATTGAGATAATGACGATAATGTTTACAAAGATAAGGATTGGAGTCTTTTAATGTACTAACAGTTTAGTTCTTACATGCTCGGCAACATGTTTATACCTAACGGCTTACTTCTGAATTTGAAATGAAAGTAAACATGGGGTTTGTCGTTGTTAAAGGAGAAACATGAATTTAGTATATTGTGAAGGAGTTCCAGTAATGTAAAATACAGTGACTTGTAGATCAGTTCCCGTGGAACATAGGTAATATTTTTGCTTCGGTATCTGCGAACGAAGATGAGGATTCGGATCTTCTTGTATACGACGACGTGTCACTGGGTTAGTGGTTCCCGACGTTTCGACGGAACGTACTGCTTTCGAAACGTCGGGAACCACGAACCACGCGACAAATTGTCGTATTCAAGAAGATCGGAATCCTCATCTCCTGGTTCCGCTGTTTCAACTTCAAATGTCGCGAAAATTACGAAGTTCAAACATTTCGTTGATCATGTAAGGAAGACGCTTGCTGCCATAACGGATTGTTCAAGTGCAAGTTAGGAGATAAACAACAGCGACAGTAATTTGTGAATTTATGCTAAAAAGATGTAACCATACATTCTTGTATTTAATTTTGTGAGAAAAGTTGGTTAGAGTGTTTACAGCTAAGAGGGAGGAAGCAAGCTGTGTAACGACAATATTCATGATTTGAACCTGATGGGCTGGACGATGTTTGCAATCAACGTGGGGCCACGAGGAATACATAAAGAGTTTTAATAACGAAACTTCAGAGAGAGGACTGCCCTATGAAGACGTAAGTGTAATTTAAAGGATAATATTAAAATATATCTTTTGTAAGTAGTGAATGGCTATGTGTGGCTGAGAGTAGCGATCAGTTATGAGCTCCCTTGAGCATGGTAAAGGGGGATCGGGTTTTGTACGACGGGGGTTGGGGTGGGGATTAATGAATTTGCTGAGTAACTGATTGAAGAAGAATAGTGCTGCGTGGTGTTATGTAGAAGGCATTCCATATTTCGTAATTTGCCATTTTATGTTTTTTTTTGGACGAAAGCTAGAATCGTAGTTTATCTTAAAGAAGTGAAACTACAGTCAATTGAAGCACTGGTCTGTGAATATGCTTGCAGGTACACGTATATCAGGCGGGCGAGCCAACTGCAGTTGCGTTAAGTTCTGTTAAAATGTTGGTTTATGGAATATAAACATAATTTGAGCCATGTGAATTTACTTGGGGAAAGTTTAACACTTTAAACGCCGAATTAAATCCTGTCTGCCGTCTTCTGGCATTATTAGGAACTCACCATATTCTCCACGTTAGCAGGAAAAGGATTAAAAGTGCGATATTTTTTACCATTAAAGCGGTGTTACGGAACATTGATGTCTTTGGGATGTTACACACCATGTCAAGTGGTGTATATTGACCGACGTTTCGGCTGCAATACGACCCTTAGAAACATCGGTAACTCTTTACAAGTCAAAAGAGTGTGACATATCAGAAGACTGGAAACGTCGATTCTACAAGCGTTTATTGTGCAGAGGACGTCACTAGGCAGTTTAATATTAAGGTAAATGGACATGCAATGTCATGTCGCTTTGGTAAGTGGAGCAACAATCAAACAGAACCTTAGTAGACTTCTGTCACAGCCGTGCATAGCATATGGCCGCGCCCACTGGGGCTCACTGTGCTGCCCGTGAAGACCTTTGCAAATGACAGTTGTTTTAAAGAACTGCGATATCTTTAAAGTTATGCGTAAAAATTGAAAGTTGCCGCCGATCAATTCTTTCTTTCAAAAGAACATTTTTTTTTCTGGGTAAATGACCAACTTGAGGCACAGTTATGTTGTATAAAACGTTTATAATTATAACCCTCTACATGTTTCGAGCAACATTTTGCTGATCATCATGAGGTCGAATTATGTTAATACAGCATATGGTATAGTATTCTTTGTAAGTGACCGTCCGGTGTGCAGGTTGAGAAGGATTTTTTTTTTTCGTTTTCCCATTATTCGTAATTAAGATAAGTGATTGAAAATTATTTATTCCGTGTAATAAGAAAATTATTAATAATTACTGCCACATATCCAGAATCTATCGCTGACGACCGCAGCCGTTTTCTTTGTAGCAAAATGGCCGTCGCCGATTTCCGAGTTGGGTAGGTTAGGTTAGGTACGTCATTAATATAAACAGCCAACTAGATGCAACAATAATAATGTTATTAATAATTTCAATCGGCTGTACATGTTTCGGGCGATAATTTCGTTCACCCTCAGGAGCACTAGACTGTGTTTACAGCTTGTGGTATAATGCACGCTGCCTGCTGGTAGCACCGTCGGTGCGTTATACCACAAGCTGTAAACACAGTTTAGTACTCCTGAGGATGAGCGAAATTATCGCCCGAAACATGTACAGCTGATTGAAATTATTAATAACGTTATTATTGTTGCATCTAGTTGGCTGTTTATATTATTGTATCTGCGATGCACCGTCACACAAACATCAAATTTAGGTACTTCAGTCTAAGATATTGTGACCGGCTGCACACACATAATCCAAGCTGTAGGGAAACGTCAGCATCGAAGACTATTTGTGATGCAGATCGCAGTTCAGAATATTCATGTTAAGGCTCTGAAAGTAAATATATATGAATAAACGGCAGAAACTTGTAGCTGTATCTAAGTAAATAAAGGTACATGAGCTCAGCGGCTAGCACACGATTTGTTTTTGACTCTTCCGCAAACACAACGGAATGCACCCTGTTAAATTAAAATAAAATAAATAAATACAGGGTGTCCCAGGAGGAATGTGCAAGCCTTCGGGAGAGTGTTCCTTATGTTAAAGTATGCCGATATTACCCAAAACACCTATATCAAAAGTTGAACGGTTACGGAGATAATGGTCAGAGAAGTTTGAAACTTTGACAGCTGTTACACACTTATTGATTACCAAATACATGTTAAAACTGGCAGGAATATGTGGTTTCTGTAATGTTAAAGCCTGTACTTAACATGTAATTAACGTATGAGTGACATAAAGCAATTAAATTGAACTACATAAACACCCGCATTATCGCCGTAGTCGTCCTTAGGGTTCCAAGCAATTCACATGGCGCATGAATATCCAGCAATATGGAAGTACTGATTTTACTTTGCTGGCTGCGCATTTTGGTATAAGCCTACTACATAACTGTACTAAAATACAGTACCTGCTTTACAATAATTGTTCAAAATGTCCTCCTCCAGTTGCTAAGCAGTTTTCGCCTGGTGGTCGCCTGGTTCCAGATGTTGTACCCTTTCATCATGGTAAGGATATAAACCTTCTTCATGTAAAGTTCGCCACACCTGCATACGTGATACGCCGATGCGAGAGGCCATTCTACGAGTGGACAGACGTGGACTTCTCTGAACCATCTCAAGAATGTTCTCTCGTGTTCTCTCGTGTGTCAATCGTTCGTACCACCTCCCTTTCAGACCGCACAGCAACACTGGGAAGACAGCCAGTATCACGCAATGTCTGGTTAATACGAGTAAAAACACCTCTAGACGGAATCCTTCGGTCGGGAAAACG
>Ga0131853_10004917_pt1 | contig 24038 bp, 19 predicted proteins | sample TergutLab28metaG_FD_92764 | JGI IMG/M metagenome (GOLD analysis project Ga0131853, IMG submission 92764) | Labiotermes labralis P1 segment gut microbial communities from Petit-Saut dam, French Guiana - Lab288 P1 (version 2) (version 2) | ecosystem: Host-associated > Arthropoda: Insects >...
GTTTGAGATTCTGCCTGCGTCCAACGACCCCTTTGGCACTTTAAAGGCAGGCGGCGGCAGAGAGTTTTTTGACGAATACACAGAGCTTTCTATCAAGACTTTGAAAGCGGCCGAGGCAAAGCTGTAAAAGATGTAAAAGCTATATTTGCGCGACTTCCAAATTAAATTACCGGGAGGAAGAATTATGAAATTTGGTGCAAGCAGCTTTATATGGGTTTCTCCCTTTTCAAATGACAGCATGTTTTTGTTTGAAAAGGCCAAGTCCCAAGGGTTTGACATTTTAGAAATCTGCATTGAAAACCCGGACACAATTGATACAGAGGCCATTAAAAAAGCGGCGGAAGAGACGGGGATTGAAGTGTTTATCTGCGGCGCATTCGGCCCGGGCAGAGATATCAGCGCAAAAAACCCCGCGGACAGAGAATCCGGCGTGGCATATATTAAAACCTGCGTGGACATTGCTGTTGCCGTTGGTTCCAAGCTGGTTTCCGGCCCCATGTATGCCCAAACAGGCCGATGCAACCTATCGACCCCGGAGCAGAAAAAACAGCAGACCCGGTGGGCCGTGGATAACATGAAAGTGGTTGCCGCATATGCGGCGGAAAAGGGCGTAAAGCTGGCCGTAGAGCCGTTAAACCGCTTTGAAACAGATTTTATGAACACCGTTGACCAAGGCCTTGAATTTTTTGACCAAATAGGCGCGGATAATGTGGGCTTTTTGCTGGACACTTTCCACATGAACATTGAAGAAAAGCGGATTAGCGAGGCCATAAAAAGGGCCAAAGGCCGCATTTTTAACTTTCATTCCTGCGCCAGCGACCGGGGAACCCCCGGCAACGACAACATAAACTGGGACGAGGTAAAAGAGGCCTTAGAGTCCATTGGCTATGACGAACATTTGGTCATTGAGTCTTTTAACGCCGACATTACAGAAATTGCCCGGGCTGTGTCCCTGTGGCGGCCTTTGGCGGCGTCGGCAGACGCTTTGGCTGTGGATGGGCTGGGCTTTTTGAAGAAAAAGTTTGGATAAGCCATTTGAATTAATTTCGGGCTGCTCTTTGGCCCGGAATCAATTCAAATTGCAACCGACATCATAGCTATTTCAGCCCGTTTTTGGCTGAAATAGCTATAAAAAGAGGGGTTGAGCAGCTTGCGGGTGGAGCTAACAAATATCAGCAAGGCTTTTTACGGAGTGCAGGCACTTAGCAATGTGCAGCTTTCTCTGCGGCCGGGAGAGGTCAATTGTCTTGTAGGGGAAAACGGCGCCGGCAAATCGACTTTGATAAAAATTTTGGCGGGAGAATATATTCCCGACAGCGGCACAATTGAGCTGGACAGCGTGGCCAAGAAGTTTTATTCGCCGCGGGACTCTCAAAAAAGCAAAATCGCCGTCATGCATCAAGAGTTAATGCTTGTGCCGGAGCTGACTGTGGCCGAAAACATTGTTCTTGGCAAATGGCCCAAGCGGGCAATGTTAACCGACCGAAAACGGATGAAAACCCTGGCGGCGGAGCTTTTGGAGAAACTCGGCTCGTCAATCGACCCTGATGCTAAAGTTTCGGAGCTTTCTACGGGACAGCAGCAGATGGTGGAAGTTGCCAGGGCATTGTCCCAGAACATTGAAGTCCTTATAATGGACGAGCCGACAGCGGCTTTGTCCGATGCCGACTCTAAAATCCTGCTGAACATTGTGCGAACTTTGCGCAGCCAGGGCATGGCCATATTATATGTGTCCCACAGGCTGGAAGAGGTCTTTGAAATAGCCGACCGCATAACCGTTTTTCGCGACGGCAAATTTGTAGGATGCGAAGCCCGCAGCGCCCTGTCCCCTGACGAAATTGTCAGGATGATGGTGGGCCGCGATGTAAATGTCAGCAAGCATAAGCGTGAAGTCCGCGCCGGAGAAAAAGTTCTTGAAGTAAAAAACCTTTGCGGAAAGAATTTTAACAACATTAGTTTTGATTTGCACGAAGGAGAGGTGCTTGGTCTTGCGGGGCTTGTGGGCGCCGGGCGCACAGAGATTTTGCGGGCGATTTTCGGTGAAGACAGGCTGCACAGCGGGGAAATAAAAGTCTTTGGCAAGGCCCGTGCCATAAAGCATCCGCGGGCGGCCATGGGCATGGGTTTAAGCCTTGTGCCGGAAGACAGGAAGACCCAGGGCCTGTCCCTTGACCACTCTGTCAGAGAAAACATCACCATTGCGGTGCTAAAGCGCTTTAGCCGCGGCGGAATAGTGCGTGCAAAGCTGCAAGAGGGCGCCGCCAACGAATACAAAGACAGGCTGCGCATAAAAACAGCGTCGCTGTCTACAATGGTGACATATCTTTCGGGAGGCAACCAGCAAAAAGTTGTTTTGGCCCGCAGTTTGATAACAAACCCCAAAATACTGCTGCTGGACGAGCCGACCCGCGGTGTGGACGTTGGCGCCCGGGAAGAGATTCACAAAATAATTGAAGAGGCCGTAAAAGACAAAATGGCAATATTGCTGGTTTGTTCTGACCTTATTGAGCTTATGGCCCTTAGCGACCGTTTGATTGTGTTGAAAGAAGGCAGTATTACCAAGGTTTCTGACAATGACATGTCTAAAGAAGAGGTGTTGAAGTTTGCCGCAGTCTAAGGAGTATCTTAATAAAGTCAAAAAAATGTTGTCCGGATTGGGTTTGTTGTGGGTCATTGTGTTGTTTTGCGTTGTAATGTCTTTTGCATCGCCGGCATTTTTGTCTACAACCAATTTCATTAACTTGCTAATCCAAGCCACTGTGCTGTGGACTGTTTCCCTCGGTGTTACATTTGTCATCATAACAGGGGGCATAGACCTCTCTGTAGGGTCAGTCATGGCCTTGTCGTCCTCTGTGGGCCTTAGCCTTATTATGGTCAGCGGTATGCCCGTGTTTGTGGGCATTATGGTCATGTTGGCAATCGGTGCTTGTTTCGGCCTGTTTAACGGCCTTATGGTGACAAGGTTTGGTCTGCCGCCTATGATAGTCACTTTGGCCACAATGGTAATAGGGCGGGGCATGGTGCTTATTTATACAAACAGCGCCAATATAGCCCCTGTGCCGCGGCTGTTCCAGCTTGTGGCCTCTCAAAGGGTGCTTTCAATACCTGTCATTGTGTGGATTGCTATTGGTTTTTCAATAATCGCCTGGATATTGCTTTCCCGCACGGTTTTTGGGCGGTCTATCTATGCCACGGGAGGCAACAAAGTGGCCGCCAGGCTGGCAGGCATAAAAACAAACAGCGTTGTGACAATGGCCTATGTAATATCGGGCATTGCGGCGGCGCTGGCCGGGTTTTTATTAACATCCAGGCTGGAAAGCGCCGGCCCAAATGCCGGCATAGGTATCGAGCTTAATGTTATTGCCGCAGTGGTTATCGGCGGAAGCAGCCTTTTCGGCGGCCGCGGCACAATTTTCGGCACAATTTTGGGCGTGGCCCTTATTACCCTGGTTTCCAATGCAATAAACCTGCTGGGAGTGCCTCCTGCATGGGATCAACTTGTCAGGGGCAGCGTAATCCTAATTGCCGTCATTCTTGATGTTTACCGTGTTAAGTATGTTAAGCACATGGACAGCAAGCGGGCATGAATTATTATAGCGAAGGAGAGTTTTTCATGAAAAGAATTTTAATCATTTGTGTATTGTTGTTTGCGCTGGCCGTGGTCGCCGCATGTGGTGGAGAGCAACCGGCCCCCGCTGCTGCAACTCCGGCCCCGGCAGCCGCAACGCCTGCGCCGGCAGCGACTCAGGACGAACCGGAACCGACACAGGATGAGTTTAGAGTGGCCGCTCTTTTATGGAGCCGCGGTTTTGAATTTATGGTGGCTCTTGACCAAGGCATACAAGACAAGGCGGCGGAACTTGGCATAACCATTGTTGTTTTGGACGGCAATTCTAACAGCGAAGTGCAAATAGGCCAAATCCAAGACAATTTGGCCTTAGGGGTAGATGCTATTATTTTGGCGCCCAATAACTCTGCCGAACTCATTGCCGGGGTGGCTTTAGCCAATGCGGCCGGGGTTCCTGTTATCACTGTGGACGGCATTGTGTATGAAGGTGCGACGGTGGCAACAGGGGTTTCTTTCGACAACTATGCCGGCGGCCGCGCGGCGGCTCTAACCATACAGCGCCTTTTGCCCGGCGGCGGCGAAGTGCTGGAGCTGACAGGGGCTGCGGGGTTTTATCATGCAGTACAGCGGGGCGGCGGCTTTAATTCCGGCATGGCCGGCTCTAACTTTACAGTACATACGCGGGACGCCCAGTGGAGCGCAGAAAACGCGCAAAACATCGTTGTTGACACTGTTACGGCCAACCCGAACATTAACGCCATAATGACCCATAATGACGAAATGATTCGCGGGGTTGTGGCGGGGCTTAGGCAAATTGGCCGCCTTGTGCCGGAAGGCCAGGACGGACACATTGTTATTGTCGGCGTGGACGGCACGCCAATTGCCCTTGACCTTATCCGCGGCGGCGAAATATCCGCCACAGTCCAGCAAGACCCATTTGAAATGGGCGCCCGCTCTGTGGAATTAACTTACAGGGTGCTGACAAACCAGTCCGTGGGCCCGCATTATTATGTGCCTGAATTGGTTTTGGATGCGTCCAATGTGGACGACCCTACAAATTGGGGTAATATGATGCAATAATCAGGCTTGGGAGGTGTTCATGGATAAAATCAAAGTAATTCAAGCGGGCGTGGGAAGCTGGGGCATGAGCTGGATTGAAAAAATCCTCGGGTCAAAGTCAGTAGAACTGGCGGCCCTTGTGGATGTTGACTCGGCCTTGCTTGGGGCGGCGGCGGCAAAATACAATGTGGACAAGTCCAAATGTTTTGCCTCTGTTAAAGACGCGGCAAAGACGATTGCGGCGGACGCGGCTTTTGTCATTGTGCCGCCCCATCTTCACAAGGCCGTGGTGCTGGAGGCCCTGGAAAACAACTTGCACTGCCTTGTGGAAAAGCCGCTGGCGGAAAACATTGCAGACTCAAAAATAATGGTTGAGGCGGCGTTAAAGCTTGAAAAAAACCTGATGGTCAGCCAAAACTACCGTTTTAAGCGGGCGCCGCAAACTGTAAAGTCTGTGCTTAACCGTGGTCTTATCGGGGAAGTGGGCTGTGTGTATGTGAACTTTCAAAAAGACCCGCCCTTTACAGGCTTCCGCACAGAAATGGCAGAGCCGCTTATCACCGACATGGCAATCCACCATTTTGACCAAATACGCGGCATTTTGGGCCTTAATCCCGTCAGCGTCCATGCAAAATCATGGAATCCCAAATGGAGCAGATTTAAAGGCAATGCCTGTGTTAATGTGACTTTTGAAATGGAGAATGGGACCATGGTTGTTTACAACGGCAGCTGGGTTTCCAGCGGCTGGCAGACCACATGGGACGGCGACTGGCGCATACAGGGCCATGACGGGGAAATTCACTGGAGCAACAACCAAGTTGTTTTAAACCCCAAGGATTTATTTGTTTCGGTTTTTCAAGACGGAGGCATAGAAAAAGACGGCAGCATCCATTTTGACCTGCTCCAAATGGAGCAGGAAGAGCGCATGGCAGTCATTGATGAATTTGCCCTTTCCATACAGGAAAAAAGAGAGCCAAAAACATCAGGCGCGGATAATTTGTACAGTCTGGCCATGGTTATCGGCGCAAAATATTCGGCAAAAACAGGGGGAACCGTGCAGATTGAGGATGTGTTAAACCCGGTTTTTCATGAAAAATTTGCAGCACTAGAATAAGAATCGGCCTCTTTCCGATTTTTTCGGAAGGAGGCCGCATTTACAGCATTTACAGCAGTAAAGAGGTGTTTCGCATGTTGTTACAGATGAAAAAAATATCCAAGGCGTTTTTTTGCACCAATGCGCTGAAAAATGTTAATCTTAACATAAAGGCCGGCGAGATTTGCGCGCTTGTCGGGCTTAATGGCGCCGGCAAAAGCACGCTTATAAAAATCCTGTCCGGGGTACACAGTTGTGATGGCGGCGAAGTGTGGATAAACGGCGTCCCTGTGGTGTTAAACTCCCCTGTGGCCGCGCAAAAAAACGGCATTTTTACGCTGTATCAAGAGCCTATTTTAGTTTCCACAATGTCTGTTGCGGACAACATATTTTTGGGGCAATACCCCAGCCGCTTTGGCTTTTTTAAAAAAGCCCATGTGCAGCAGGTGGCGGCAGAGCTTTTGCAGCGCTTTGGCTCTGACATTTCCCCAAAGGCAAAAGTGCGGGATTTGTCATTAAGCCAGCGTTTTATCGTGGCCATAACCAGGGCTTTTTTGTCACAGGCGGATATATTTATCATGGACGAACCCACAGCCGGCTTATCGCCTTTTGAAAAAGACGTGCTTTTTGAATTAATGGGCCGTTTGAAAAAAAGCGGCAAAGGCGTGTTGTTTGTGACCCACACCATTAGCGAGATAATAGAACTTTGTGACAGGGTAATCATTCTGCGGGACGGGGAAAATGTATGCACGGCAAATATAAAGGACTTGACAGTAGAAAAAATAATATCTATAATGTCTGGGCAAAAGGTGCAAGACATGTGTCTGCGGCAAACCCCACCAACCGAAAGTAATATTGTTTTGGAAACAAGCGGGCTTTGCCGCAAAAAGATTTATAATAACATTAACATTAAACTGCGGCGGGGCGAAGTGCTTGGCCTGGCGGGGCGGGTTGGCTCCGGCCGCTCCGCCATATTAAAAACTATTTTTGGCAGCATGAAATGTGACGAGGGCAGCATGGTGGTGCGCGGAAAGCCCGCGGCCTTTTCCCATCCTGTAGACGCAATGCGCCGCCGCATTGGCTATCTTTCCGACGACCGTTTTGCAGAAAGCCTTTTGCCGGAAATGAGCGTATTGGAAAATTCATATCTCCCAAAGCTCTCCACAGAAAAGCGGCATTTTCTTTTTAGCAACGACGACATTGCGGAAAATGTGCTGGACATTGTGATAGACCTGGATATTAAAATACAGGATTTGTCCCAGCGCATAAAGTTTTTAAGCGGCGGCAACCAGCAAAAGTTAATATTAAGCCGCTGGATGCTGACCCAATGTGACATTTTGCTGCTGGACGAGCCAACAAAAGGCATTGATATTCCTTCGCGCAACGACATTTATCTGTCAATTCGCCAAATGGCCCAGGACGAAGGCAAGTCTTTTATTATCAGCTCTTCCGACATTTCTGAATTAAAAATGATTTGCAACCGGGTTATTGTGCTGGACGGCGGCAGGATTGTAGACGAAATGGAGGCGGAGGGCATAACAGACGAGCGTATTTTAAAGGCAATGTGAAACAAGGCTACACAAAATAGACTTTAGGAGGCATTATTATGAAACTAGGATTTTTAACGGCGCCATTGCCCGACCACACTTTGGAAGAGCTGGTTGTATGGGGCAAAAGCAAGGGTTTTAACAGAATTGAGGTGGCCTGCTGGCCCTCCTCTTTTGAAAGCCGCCGGTACGCCGGCACGCAGCATATTGACGTGGACAAGCTAACCCCGGACAAAGTGGGGATAATTCAAGAGGTCTTGACCAAAAATCAAATGGAAATATCGGCCCTGGCCTATTATCCAAACCCGCTGGATGCAGACCCGGAAGTGCGCCGGTTTGCGATAGACCATCTTAAAAAAGTTATCAAAGCCGCGGGAGTACTTGGCGTGGGCATTGTCGGCACTTTTGTGGGCCGGGACAAAAACACAAACGATGACGATACTCTGGCCGAATACAAAAAAGTGTTTGACCCGATTGTCAGTTTTGCCCAGGAGCATAATGTGAAAATCGCCATAGAAAACTGCCCCATGCTTTGGGCCGACAGATGGCCCGGCGGCAACAACATTGCCCGCTCCCCCGAAATTTGGGAAAAAATGTTTGATTTGATAAAATCGGACTATATCGGCCTTAATCTTGACCCTTCCCATCTTGTTTGGCAGCATATTGACTATGTAAAATGCGTTGACGATTTTCATGAAAAAATATTCCATGTCCATGCCAAAGACACAAAAATGCTGCCTGAAAAGCTGGCCGTGTCGGGTATTTACGGCTTTGGCAACTATGTTGACAAGCTGGCCGGCCTTGGGGACATTGACTGGAAGGCTTTTTTCAGCGCACTTTACCGCTATGGATACGACGGCACTGTTAGCATAGAGCATGAAGACAGGGCATGGGAGGCCAATGAAGACTTGGTTTTCAGAGGCATAGAGCTGTCCGGCCGCCTGATGGGGCAATACATAATTTAAAGTCGGGAGGGTTTTTTTATGAAAAAGTTTAGAGTTGGCGTTGCCGGCACAGGTTTTATAGGGCCGGTGCATGTAGAAGCCTTGCGGCGGCTGGGTTTTATCGAAGTTTTAGGCATTGTGGATATTGACGAGGCCAGCGCAAAGGAAAAAAGCCGCGCCATGTTTATTCCAAAGCATTATGCAAACTATACAGAGATGCTGGCGGACAGCGAAATTGACTCAGTGCATATATGCACGCCCAATGACCTGCATTATGACATGATAAAAGAAGCCCTTGCGGCGGGCAAGCATATCATCTGCGAAAAACCTCTGACCCTGACCAGTGCAGAGGCGCGGGAAGTTGCCGCCCTTGCAAAAGAAAAAGACCTGGCCTGTGCCTTGCAGTTTAATCTGCGTTTTTATCCCCTTTTGCATGAGATGAAAAACATGGTGCAGTCCGGGGAATTGGGGGAAATATTCTCTGTCGGGGGCAGCTATCTGCAAGATTGGCTGTTTTTTCAAACTGACTATAACTGGCGGCTTAAATCGCCGATTCCAAACAGCGCGCGGGCCGTGGCGGACATTGGCTCTCACTGGATGGACAGCGTAGAATTTGTTACAGGTTTGCAAATAGACAGCCTGTGCGCCGATTTTGCCACATTCCATCCTGTGCGCAAAAAGCCTTTGAAGCCCATTGAAACTTATGCCGGCAAAATGCTGTCCCCTGCGGACTATGAGGATGTGCCTATAGACACAGAGGACTATGCAAGTATGCTGCTGCGCTTTAACAGCGGCGCCCGCGGGGCCTTTACTGTCAGCCAAGTGGCGGCAGGGCGCAAAAACAGGATGTATATTGAAGTTTTCGGCAGCAAAGCCGGCATGGCCTTTGATTCAGAATCCCCAAACATCCTTTGGATTGGCCGCCGGGACGGAAGAAACGAACAGTTAATACGCGACCCATCCTTGGTAAGCCCTTTTGCGGGGAATCTCATCGCCACGCCGGGAGGCCACAACGAAGGCTATGCAGACACGGCAAAACAGCTCTTTAAAAAGTTTTACGGTTATATTGCCGACGGAGATTTTGGCAAGACGCCGCCATTTCCTACTTTTGACGATGGGCTGCGCGGCCTTATATTGTGCGAAAAAATTGTTCAGTCGGCCAAGTCGGAAAGCTGGGTAAAAGTTTTATAGGCATCATAGAGAACCGCATCTATCGCAGATGTGGTTTTCTTTGAATGGGGGTTTAACAAAATGGGTAATTCAATATTCATAAAAAAACCTTCAATAACAAACATTTCACTTTTGCCGCCGGCAGACACAATGCAGACAGGGCGTAAGCTGGGTTGTGTCCAGCTGTGTATTCCTATGTCTTTGTCCGTTGAAATAAGCGTGGGGGACAGAATTTTTGCAGTGGAAAATGGCCAAGTATGTGTTGTAGAACCCGGCGTGCCGCATTTAATACTTACGCCCATCTCCGAAGAGCATCGCGTGGCAATTATATTAATGTCCGAATTTCATTTAATGGGGCTGGATGCCAACCGCCTGCTATTCCCCGGCGACGCAGCGGCGGTTGACCTGCAAAGGGACAGTGTTGTTGTTAACATGCTTGTCCGCCAGCTTTTGACGGAATTTAGAGAGAAGTCAGGGGCGGACAGTGACGAACTGTGCAATATTTTGCTGTCCGCCGTCATTGTCCTTATATGCCGCAATTTAACAGAGCAAAATAATATTCAGCTTTCTGACATCACAGAAAAAACAAAAAAATATATTGAAGAACATCTTCATGAAGACATAACTTTGACAGGCCTGTCCGAAAAGGCATATGTCAGCCTGTTTCATCTTGCCCGCAAATTTAAAGAAGAAGTGGGCATTTCGCCAATACAATATTTAATTAACTGCCGCATTGACAAGGCAAAGGAGCTTTTGCGCACGACGGGTCATTCTGTTTCTGCTATATCCCATATGGTGGGATATAGCAATACAAATTATTTCAGCCTGCTGTTTAAGCGAGTAGAAGGGATAAGCCCCGGGCGATATCGGGGGAAGCACAAGGGAAAAGGGCGGGGTTGAATCCTTTGGAAATGTGTGGTAGAATAAGTGCAACAAAGGGCCTGTTGAAAAGCCCTGAAAATGGAGGATGTTTATGAAAAAGAGTTTTAAGGCTTTTGCCGCGGCATTGCTTGCCCTTGCCCTGGTTATGTCCGCCACCTTGACCGCCTTTGGCAATGACGGCATAAGGGTTGTTATTGACGGCTTAGAGTGGCAGTTTGACGAGGACATGACGCCTTTTGTCCACGACGGCAGAGTGTTTTTGCCCATTCGGGGCATTGCGGATGTGTTCGGCATACCTATAGAGTGGGAGCAGGACACAAACACAGTCCATGTAGGCTGGCATTTGTTCGACACCGGCCGCGACCAAGACGCCGACAGTCTTTTGCGCATAGCACACTACACCCTACCATGGTCTTTTGACCCTATCGACGCCCATGTTTCTGTCAATGCCATGGGCGTGCGCCAAATTTTTGACACATTGGTGGTTATGGATCATGACACTATGACGGTAATGCCATCTTTGGCCGCCGAATGGCATATGCCGGATCCCCGCACTGTCGAAATATCTTTGCGGCAGGATGTGTATTTTCATGATGGATACAGCTTGACGGCCCATGATGTGCAATATTCTTTGCATCGGGCGGCGGCGGCAGAGCAGCTGGATGTGTTTTTGGGCATGATCAGCCATGTTGAAGTCCATGACTGGTATGAATTGACCATACATTTGGCCCACGACTTTGCGCCGATAATATATCACTTAGCCCATCCTACCGCCAGCATTGTGCCGGCCTATTATCATGAGATGTATTTGGAATGGGGCATGGCTACGGGAACAGGGCCTTTTATGCTGATGAACTTTTGGAGCGGCGACAGTGCTATTTGGATGGACACAAACTTTCGCTATTGGGGCAATGTGCCGCAGTTTGATATGCTGCGGTTTGAGTCGTTTAGCCACAGTATTGATGCTGTGATATACGGCTGGGCAGATATCGCCCTGGATGTTCATCCGCTGGACATGGAATGGGTGCGGGAACTAGACGATATAACCATGTTAGTCGATTTAAGCATGTCTTTTGATTACATAGGCATTAACACGGCCATGTCGCCATGGGACAATCCGGCAGCAGTGCGGGCTGTGTCCTATGCCATAGACATTGAGAGTATTTTTGACAGTATTTTTGAAGAGGCCTTTGCGCCAACTGTTTCGCCGTTGGCCCGCCGGCTGTCGGGTTATACCGGGCTGCCTCCTTTTGAAGTGGATTTGGACAGGGCAGCAGAGCTTTTGGCACAAGCCGGCCTGTCCGACGGCTTTGGCATAACAATTGCCTACAACACACACAGCAGCTTCCGCGGCCTTGTTGCGGAGCATGTAGCCCGGGACTTGGCCCAAATTGGCATAGAGGCCAAAATTATCTCTTTAGAATGGCCCGAATTTTTAGACGCCACAGCCCGCGGGGAATTTGACATTTATGTGCTGGGCTGGAATAATCCCCTTCTCAATAAAGACTATGGGCTGTTTTATCTTTTCCATTCATCCGCCCATGGCCATGCGGGGAACCGCACTTTCCACAATAACCCACAAGTTGACGCTCTGCTGGACGCCGCCAGGGCAGAGATCGACTCAGAGGCCAGAGCGGTGCTGTATAACCAAGTTTTACAGCTGCTTCGGGAAAACCCCACCGTCCTGCCTCTTGGACAAGGACAGTACCGCATAGGCATAAGCGGCCGGGTTGCCGGCTTTGTGCCAAACCCCGCAGGATACCATCGCTTTGCAGATGTGCATTTTACAGAGTAACTATACCATTTGAAACAAAAGACATAAACAAACAAGTGTCCACTTTTTAAAAAACAGTTTCAAGCAAACAAAACACATCCCTTTGCTTTTGCACCGGGATGTGTTTTTTTAGGGTGTACCCTAGACAAATGTTTTGTCATGCGGAATATCAACCATGCCGTCTAAAAGAAAAAACCAACTTCACATCGACACCGGTGTCACTGTAGAGGCTGAATATGCAGAACCCTTCGCCACTTTGCTTGATCCAAACATCTTTAGTGATTTTGAGAGGTATACAAGAAACACTCAAGCTGGGCGACCCGAAAAGGCTGTCCAGCTTGATTTTTCGGCACTTTTGAAAAAATCCAAAACAAAAACCAGCACCTTTTTTGGGGGTGCTGGTTTAAGTATGAACCTTCAACTGCGGATGAAGGGACTCGAACCCCCACGCCGTTAAGCACAGGTTTCTAAGACCTGCGTGTCTGCCAGTTCCACCACATCCGCACAACTTGACCATATTAGCACATGTTCGCAGATATGTCAAGCTTTTGTTTTTGGATATTTGTGCTTTTGTCGTGCAAGTATTAAAACTTACACTTGATATATATATATATATATATGTTATAATGTCATCACAACAATAAAATAGAAAAGAGGGTATTGAAGCATGATTAAAAGAGTTAGTTTATTTGCCGTTGTGATGGTTGCGGCGGTTGTGATGGCGGCCTGCGGCGGAAATGGCGAAACGGCGGAAGAACGCGCCCAGCGCGAGGCCTTGGAGCAAGCCGCGGAATTTTTTTCTGATTTGGGAATAGACGTTGCGGCGCCTGTTGTGCCGGGCATAACGGCGGCGGAAGAGGACGCGCCGGAGCCGGCGACTGAGCCGGCAACCGACATAAACCTGGGCCTGCCCATTGTTGTGACGGAAATAACTTTTAGCAGCGCCACTGCCGGCATAGCCGCCATGATTACAGCAGACGGCACACTGATATGGGCGCCGGGTTCGTTCGGCGAAATAATAATTGACACTGATGTACGCAGCTTTGTATCGACCCGTAACGGGGGTGATATGACCACATTGTATATCAAAAATGATAATAGCTTGTGGGGCATCGGCAACAACGGACATGGCCGCCTGGGCGACGGCAGCGGCGTTAACAGAGAAACGCCTGTACATATAATGGATAATGTGGCCATGGTGCATATACAAGGGCGCATTTCATTTGCATTGCAAACTGACGGCACGCTGTACACATGGGGCGGAGGCAGGTTTTCTCCTGTGCAACTAGCTGAAAACATTGCAAGCGTCATTCATTTTGACCCACTAATTGTTCATTCGCGCGCGGGATATGCCTATCGCATTATACACCATGCTTTCGGTAATCCGTTAGAAGAAATCGAGCTTATTAGAATATCATATATTGCCGGCCATGATATGGTGGTTTCTCCGACGACGGTGGCAGGTCGCGAATCTATCAGCCTTTATATTGACACAGACCATAACCTTGTAAGGCGCAATTACCATATTACAATTCAAGCCAATACATTTGAAGGAGAAGATGTTTTAGCATCAAATGCAGAGCGCATTTTTACTGACGGCGGCAATATGTTTCTTCTGACGCAGGACGGCGGTCTTTGGGGCATGGGGCAAAACGCAAACGGCGAGCTGGGCGACGGCACCAGAGTGCCGCGAGATGAGCCTGTGTGGATAGCCGACGGCGTGATATATGCCGGTTCTCATTTTTTCATCAGGCAGAACGGCGAGTTTTGGGCATGGGACAGCGCCGACCCTACGCCGCAACAACAGCTGGATGGCGTTGCAATTGTTACGGAAGGTGCGTATATACACCTTAATGACGGAAGGGTGATTGCAAACAGAGGCACACGAAACGAAGCGGAGATCGAAAATGTGAGAATACCGCAAGTCCGCACATTTAATTAACCAATTCCAACCCTCATGCAAATCAACGGCATGAGGGTTTTTCTATGCGCGGGCTAAACGCTGTGCAACAGCTCGCCGTAGGATGGAAAAGGCCAATGCTCACTGGCTGTCATGGCTTCCAGCTCGTCAACAATGCTCCTTAACGCCGCCATTTTTGTGCATACATGCTTGCTGTAAAAGTCCGCCGCCTCTTGCGGCTCTCTTTGTTTTTTGGATGCCAGAGTTTCCTCCAGGGCCGTCAGGTTTTCCAGCAATTCTCCGGACAGATGGCAAATGCGTGTTAAAATGTGTTCCTCCAATGAGCAGTCATATGGCAGGGCCAGCCCCGCAATGGCTTTTTTCATGCTTATCAGGGAAATTAACTCCTGCTGGTATTTAAGCACGCCGGGGACAATGCTGCCGCGAACCATGCTGACCATGGTAAAGGCCTCGATGTTGACGGCCTTGCAATAGTTTTCTAAAAATATTTCATAGCGGGATTGCAGTTCCTGCTCTGTAAATACTCCATGGCGGGTAAAAACTTCCTTGCTTTTTTCAGAAACAAGGGCAGACAGGGCGGCGGCCGTATCCGGCAAATTGGACAGCCCGCGCGCCGCGGCTTCTTCAACCCACTTTTCCGAATAATTATTGCCGTTGTACACAATCCGCCTGTGTTCCCGGATATTGCGGCGCAAAAGCTTCCATAGAGTGCGGCTTACGCCCTCGGGCGACTCTAATTCGTCGGCAAAGCCGCGCAATGCCTCTGCAACTATGGTGTTTATGACGATATTAGGCTCTGCAATAGAGGCGGAAGAGCCCAACATGCGAAATTCAAATTTATTTCCCGTAAAGGCAAAAGGCGACGTGCGGTTGCGGTCTGTGCTGTCTTTAAGAAAGTGGGGCAAAACAGCGGCGCCTATTTCCATTTCTTCGTTTTCGCGGTTTTCGTATTCCGCCTTTGTTTCCATCGCTTTTATAATGTCATCCAGCTCGTCCCCTAAAAACATAGAGATAATAGCCGGCGGGGCTTCGTGAGAGCCAAGGCGATGGTCATTTCCCGCCCCGGCAACGGAAGCCCGCAGCAAGTCCTGATAAACATCCACAGCCCGCATGACGGCAATTAAAAACAACAGAAACTGGGCGTTTTCGTAGGGGGTTTCGCCGGGTTCCAGCAAATTTGCCCCTCGGTCTGTGCGCATACTCCAGTTATTATGCTTGCCGCTGCCGTTAACCCCCGAAAAAGGCTTTTCATGGAGCAGGCACACAAGCCCATGTTTGGCCGCAATGTTTTTCATAATGTCCATTGTCAGCTGGTTGTGGTCTGTGGCAATGTTGACAGTGGTAAAAAGCGGCGCAATTTCGTGCTGGGCAGGGGCCGCCTCATTGTGCTTTGTCTTGGCATAAACCCCAAGGCGCCACAGCTGCTTTTCCAAGTCCTCCATATATGCCGCAACCCTGGGTTTTATGCTGCCGTAATAATGGTCATACAGCTCCTGGCCCTTGGGCGGCCTGGCTCCGAACAATGTGCGTCCGCAATAAACAAGGTCGGGACGCTTTGCATACATTGCCGCGTCCACAAGAAAATATTCCTGCTCCGCCCCTACAACAGGCAGAACAGCCTTTACGCGGGTGCCCGGATTAAACAGCCGCAAAATGCGCAGGGCTTGCTTGTTAAGGGCCTCCATGGATTTTAGCAAAGGGGTTTTTTCGTCCAGGGCCTCCCCGCAGTAAGAACAAAAGGCGGTGGGGATAAACAGGGTTTTGTCTTTGATAAACGCATAGGAAGTGGTGTCCCACACAGTATAACCGCGGGCTTCAAAAGTAGCCCGCAAGCCGCCGCTGGGAAAACTGGATGCGTCGGACTCGCCCCGCACTAAAGAAGACCCGGAAAACTCCATAAGCGCCCTGCCGTCTCCTGTGGGAACAATAAAGCTTTCGTGCTTTTCCGCCGTTATGCCCGTCATAGGTTGAAACCAATGTGTAAAATGGGTAGCACCCTTTTCCACTGCCCAGTCTTTCATGGCATTGGCCACAACATTGGCCACATCCAACTCTAAACACTTTTGCTGTGTAATAGTCTTTTTCCATGCCTGATACACTTCCCGCGGCAGCCGCGACTGCATTACAGACTCATTAAAAACCATACACCCAAAAAAATCGGGCATGTTAAACCCGCCATCACTCATCCTATCATCTCCGCTCGCAATCTTTTGTGACATTATATCACAAAAAGGACGGCAAAATCAAATTTTTTGTGTTTATTGGTTCGGCATTGGCTACAAACAGGCCTACTGCTCTTTTTCCAAATCCGCTAATATATTTTTCAAGTTCCTCATAATCCCATAAGCATACACACTAGAAAAAAACGGCAGTATATACGCCGGCACAACATTAAAAAGCGTTACGATAAAGGCCGTGACAATCAGATTATAGAGCGTAATCGGCCATCGTTTAAATGTCAAATAGACCGATAAAATGCACAAGTTTTTAAGACGCATCTCAAACCGCGACAAAATCGCAAACCCATATAAACCAATCATCAAAACAAGCACGATCAACAGCATGAAGATTATTGCCAGCCAAAATGTGCTAAAAATAAGTCCAAGGTTAACTATCATACTTGTCAACAACGTTGACAATATCGCTCCGAACAAAAACGCAATTTTGAAATTCATCCCATAACCTTTTAGATAGGCTCTCACAGGGTTGATATCACCCTCGCGCACTAATTTGCCCATGCTGTAAAAAAGCGCGCCAAACGCCGGCCCTACGGGCAAAAAAGCAATGAACAAAAACAATGTTGTGCTAATTAGGTTCGTCTCAAAAAGAACAAAGACCAGTAAAACATTTGACAAGATGAATAATACATTTGTTATAAGAAATGCGTAAACATATGAAATAATTTTGTATAACAAGCTGTCTACAAAGTGTTTTTTCATCCGAACTACCCGCTTTCCCGAAATCAAAGTTGAAAAGCTCTATTCAAAAAAATGAGCAAGACTATATAGATAATCTTGCTCATTTTTGAATACTTATTATCTGGTGGCAAGCCATGCGTCAAACTGACGCTGCATTTCGGCCATAATCTCATTGCCGCCGGCAAGTTCGATTCTCTCGTTGATTGTATCAATATGAGCATCAACATTGGCAACAAATCCAAAAGATAGCGGCTGTCTAAACTCTTCTAAGACATTGCTGACTGCTGCAAGCTGTGCTTCAAAACCTGCCGGGTCAAAGACAAATCCCATTGACGGCGGAATGTGGAATGCTGCGTTAATTGCCGCATATTCTGCCTCGATATTCGGGAAGTCGGCCGGAGGTGTGCGCACAAATTGGTTTAGACCAAACTGCCATGCGCCGTGACTAAAGGACGAGTCGCCCCGCGGAAGTCTTTGAACACTGCCGCCGGCAGTTCTTTCCCAGTGTGTGCCTTCAATTCCCCAAGCGATGTAGTTATTAAGTGTTTCGCTTGTCTGCAACAGATAGAGGAAGAAAAGCGCCTCTTCCGGGTGGTTTGTTTGTGAGCCGATAACATTACCTTCAAAGTTAACGCCTGTTCCAAATGGTTGATACAGTTGCACTGTGTACAATCTTAGGCCGTCAAACTGGTTTGACAAAGATTGACGCGAACGGTCGCTTCCGCTGTATACTTGCATAGAGCCTAGCCACTCGTCATGTCCAAGCGCGGCTGTATATATCGTTGCCGGGACACCGTCCGGAAGGTATATAAGCCCTTCTTGAACCATGATGCGAAGTTGACGGAAGTTTTCTCTTGTTGATTCCAATTCAAACACATTCCGAACCGTATAAGGGTCATCTCCATACACATCAAATCCAAACGCGTTTGCGGCGATATAGTGGAATGCCTGGGCCGACGTCTCAAACTGCGGCGGCGCGCCAATCATTGGATAGCGGATATCACCTTGAACTGTTCTTAAAAAAGCAGCAAGTTCGCCATGGGTCATACTGGCCGGAAGTGTAATGCCCATCGCATCAACCATATCTGCATTAAATGCATAGTGAATTGTTGGTGTCAATGCTGAACCCGTTGCCGGCATCATGTAAATTCCGCCGTCTGTAAAGCGCATTCTGCTGACAAAATCAGCACCGAATCTGTTAAGCAGATCTTGGGCATTTGCTTCTAACCATGGGCCCATGTCTAATAACAGCCCTCTTCTGGCAAGATCCGGGAAACGGCCATGCCATGTATAAGTGATATCAACCGCATCACCGGCAGCAAGCCTTAATTCATTCATGTCTGCAAGTTCGCCCCAGCCTAAGCTGACGATGTTTACAGCCAGCCCGTATTGCGCCAGATACTCATTAATTGCTGCAAGTACTAAATCAAAATCCTCCGGGTCATCGGGATGCGGCATGTACCAGTTTAGTGTTACAACTTCAGTTGGTGCCGGTGCCGGTGCCGGTGTTGGGTCAGTTTGGCCTGGTTGCGTTGGTGCTTGCTGTGCTGGTTCTTCTGCTACAGGCGGCTCATTTCCGCCGCCACATGCAGCTAATGCAAATGTTAGCATTAGGATAGCAAGCAGTCCTAACAAGTTAAACTTTTTCATTTTGTTACCTCCTCATGTATTTAAAATTTTTTTGCCAAAGACAACTATTCTTTCACTGCGCCCACCGTCATTCCACTGATAAAGTGCCTTTGGAAAAACGGATAGATAATTAATATTGGCACAGTTGAGACTACAACAATGGCCATGCGCACCGCATCTGACGCAACATCAACAACCATGTCAGCACGCAATAGATGCGCATTTTCAATAATAAATCTGATTTCATTTTCAATTCGTACAAGCAATAACTGCAACGGTTGAATATGACGGCCGTCAATAAAAAGCATTGCCTGGAACCAGTCATTCCAATATCCGATTGTCAAGAATAGGGCGATTGTTGCAATCCCGGGCAGCGATAATGGCAAAATGATGCTGCGGTAAATTTTCCATTCGCTTGCCCCGTCAATATGCGCCGACTCAATTAATGAGGGAGGAATTGACATTTTGTAAAAAGTTCGCAAAATGATAACGGAAAACGGCGACATTGCCAGGGGCAAAATTAACGCCCAAACAGTGTTTCGCAGGCCAAGAATATTGTTCATCAAGACAAAGTGGCCAATCAATCCGCCGCCAAAGAGCATGGGAATCAAAATTAACCATGTCATAAAATTTCTATATCTGTAATCCGGCCGCGACAACGGATAGGCAAAGGTTGACATCAAGAAAACTCCGAGCAATGTTCCGAGAACCGTAATCAGAACCGACCAACCAACGGCATCTATAACGGCAGGGTCGGAGAAAATAACCCGATAGCCCTCTAAACTAAAGGCCCGCGGAATAAAGCTGAAGCCATAAAGAATAATCGAGTCGCCATCCGAAAGGGACACCATCACAACTAATATGAAGGGCAAGGCGCTTAGAATTGTAAAAATCGCAAGGATACTTGTTATAAGCCAGTTGGTCGGTTTGCTAATCTTGCCAAACTTTGACGCCTCTTCGCCCAGGGTTTTGGCGCGGGGAGCTGCATATGGCCTTTCTTTCTTTTCTTTTTTCAGCGCAGCTTTTAACATAAAATTCTCCTTTCATTCAGGATAGATATAGCTAAAACATAGCCGAATCCCGGTCAATTTTTCTTACAACAAAGTTAGTTGTAAGCACAAGGGCCAAGCCCACAACCGACTGAATAAACGCAACTGCCGCCGTTATGCTAAAATCACCCATATTACGCATCCCGCGGAAAATGTAAGTATCAATTACTTGCGTCACAGGGAAGAGCAGCCCCGAACCACGCGGAACATGATAGAACAATCCAAAGTCGGCCCGCATAATCCCGCCAACCGCTAAAATTAACAGGATAACAATAATCGGCCGCAATAATGGCAAGGTGATTTTTGTAATTTGCTGCCACTTTGACGCGCCGTCTATCATTGACGCCTCGTAATAGGCCTTATCAAACCCGCACATGGCCGCCAAAAAGACAATCATGTTATAACCAACCCCGCGCCAAATGTTGACCAAAGGCAGAAAGAACGGCCACCATTGCGGTTCAACATAGAAGTTGATGCGGTCAAAACCCCAACGATAAAGGGTTTCATTAACCATTCCGCTTCTGGTATTCAAAAAAGCAAAAACAATGTTTGTTACAACCATCATCGATAAGAAAAACGGAACAAACAGCACGCTTTGAAACAATTTTGATAAAAATCGGCTATGGATTTCATATAGTGCCAGCGCAAAAAGAAGGGGTACCACAAGCCCCAAGATGATAAAAACAACATTATACAGAACCGTGTTCCGAATAATCAGCTGGGCGTCGCCCATCCGAAATAACATCTCAAAGTTACTGAATCCAACCCATTCATTAGTAAGAACGCTTTGGAAAAATGTCCCTGTAACAGTGTGGCGTTGAAACGCCAGCACAATTGCCGTCATTGGTATGTAAGAAAAGATAAACATATAAACCGCGCCCGGCATCGACATCATCAACAACGGCCAATTCTTTTTAAACGCGCGCCAGAAACGCTTTGGTTTTTTGGCGCTACCCGCGCCCGGCATAGCAATGGTTTTACTTGAGTTCATTACCAAAGCCCCCTCAATAAAAGCAAAAATTAAATGCTATATATAAATGAACATAGATTGCATATCATGTAGTGCAACAACCGTCAAGAACATTTGTACGGTGTCACTTCTTTAGTATACAACATGTTGGATAAAAGTGCAATACCTTTTTTTAATTTTAGTAAATTTTTTGCAAAAATTTTATAGATTCGCTGAGCAATTGTACGGACAAATAAAAAACAACGGCCTATTATGAGGGCGTTGCTTTTTAAGTATAGCTATTTCAGCCAAAAGCAGGCTGAAATAGCTATGATGAAGGTTGCAATTTGAATTGATTTCGGGCAGAGTGCAGCCCGAAATCAATTCAAAAGGCTATAACCACGGCGAAGATTGCCTCCCTAGGATTTTAAGTACACAGCCAACACCGTTCCCATTTCATCCGGCAACGGATATGAATGGTTTTGATTTGACCCCAGGCTCACAAAGGCCATATCCGGGTTTTTCCGCACGGCAAAAGCCCAAGAAGCCAAAGGCACCTCGGAGTTGTCTGTTAAAAATCTGATCTTTTGTATGCTGCCGCGGGGTATACCTGTTAAGGGTACCGGGCCTATGGTGGTATCATGGATATGGGCATAAATAATATTGTCGCGGCGGGTATAGCGGCCCCACTCGGGCTTGGGTATATCGGCCTCGGCGCATCCATGTATACTGTCCCCATTTTCAGACATCCATTTGCCGATAGCATTTAAAATATCCATAGATTCCTTTGAAAAACGGCCTTTAGCATCCGGTCCCACATTCAAAAGCATGTTGCCCCCCTTAGAAACACATTCTGTTAGCTTGCGTATAATCGTCTGGGGCGTTTTATACAGTGTGTCGGTAGGAACATATGACCACTGGTTATTCATGGTGGTGCAAAGCTCCCAAGGAATTGGGCTGCCGTCAGCCTTCTTAATGCCGTCAACCGGGATGTATTGTTCGGGAGAATAGAAGTCGCCTGAATATGGTTTTGGAGCATCAGTAAAGATGCTGCCCATAGTATGGCCGGAGCCTTCTAAACGGTTGTCAACCAACACATCGGGCTGATACTCCCGAACCATGCTCATCAGCTCTGTGGCACGCCATTTTTCGCCGGCCATCTCTCCATACGAAAAATCAAACCACAAAATGTCTATCTTGCCGTAATTTTTGCAGATTTCTTCCACTTGCTTGTGCATGTAGTCCAGGTAAACATCAAAATCTATAACCTCGTCCTTATAGGCTTCATTTCCTCTCATGGGATGGAATAAGTCGTTATATTTAAGATAGTGGGGATGATGCCAGTCCAGCAAAGAAAAATACAGCCCGACGCCAAGACCTTCCGCCCGCACAGCCTCCACATATTCCCTGACAAAATCACGGCCATATGGTGTGTTTGTAATTTTATAGTCTGTGTATTCAGAATCAAATAAACAAAAGCCGTCATGATGCTTCGCGGTCATTACTACATATTTCATCCCCGCCGCCTTTGCCGCTTTTGCCCACTCTACAGGGCTAACTTCGGGATTAAATTCTTCAAAAAAGGGCTGATATTCCTCTGTAGACATTTTCTCCGCACTTCGCACCCACTCTCCGCGAGCAGGTATGGAGTATAGTCCAAAATGAATAAACATGCCAAAGCGCGCCTCTTCAAACCATTTTGTCTTGTTCAATTTTAATCCCCCTTAGTGTCTGCTTAATTTACCAATACATCTTCCAGTCGCCGGACAGCCTAACGAGCAGCTCCAGCCAAAAATAATCGCCCCATATCGTACATTCATCCACTCCCGAGTCGGAAACGGTGTTATAGGGAGAAGATTTGGCATAAACCCCATGAAGCAGCAGACCATTTGAGCTGTCCGGGTTAGTTGTATAGCCACGGGCCAGAGAACCGGCGATTTTCTTTGCGATATTGGTATAATGCTCCGATTTGTCGCCGGGCATATATTTGGCCATCTCCAACATACCACAGGCAGCAATGGCGGCGGCAGAGGAATCTTTCGGCTCTTTGCTCTCGTCATCAAAATCTAAATCCCAATAGCAAACCATATCGACAGGTAGGCGGCTTATAAAAAAGTCGCTTACTTTGTAAAACAAATCAATACATTCAGGATTTTTTGTATAGACATATGACAGTGCAAGACCATAGATTCCCCAAGCTTGCCCGCGCGCCCAAGGCGACGAATCTTTATAACCCTGAGCAGTAACGCCTTTTAAGGGCGCGCCTGTTTCTGTGTCAAAGTAAAATGTATGGTATGTGGAATAATTTTCGCGTATAAGATTGGCCAGGGATGTTTCGGTATGTATGTCTGCAATTTCGGCATAGTTGCTGTCGCCGGTTTCATCAGTTGCCCAGTACAGCAACGGAAGATTCATCAAGCAGTCTATAATAAGCCGGTAATTGTCCGATAAACCAAGCTCGCCCCAAGCTTGCAAAAAGCCACCTTTTTTGTGATAGCGGGCAACAAGGTTGTCTGCTGCCATCAGGGCCGCTTGCCTCCCTGTTTTGCTGCCAACAAGCCGCCATGCCGCCACACAGGACAGGCTGTATAGAAATCCCATGTCATGATGGTCTACCACTACGCGGTCTATGATGCGCTGTTTAAAGCTATCCACATGGGCTAAAGACGCTTCTTTAAACGCGTCTTCTCCCGTCAATTCCCAAGCCAGCCAATATTGCCCTGTGTGGAAGCCATTTGTCCAGTCATCATTTTCTGATGGCGCGTAGTAACATTTAGTGCTTGTTGCCGGCTTGAATTTGCCTTTAAAAACAGGTAAATCCGCCCGCAAAATGTCAAGGGCGGTGTTGATGGAGGAAGCAATTTCAAAATTAGTTACAGCATCCATAATTTTACCTCACATATAAACCCAAAATGAATTTATGCTATATCAAAAAGTTGTATGTTATCACAAAATAATAATACACCATTCATAATTTTATTGCAATAGTCAATTTTATGGCTCTTGACGCCCCGCGCCGCCCATGATACACTTACCATACAAGGGGGGATAAAATGCACAGAGCAAGCCGAGCTGATTTTTCCGCTCTTCAAGATTATTTCGACTACACCATTAAAATGTTTGGCGGCGCGGACAATCAAGTGTTCCAAGACCCCAAACATCTTAACGACAAAGAGTTCTTCGGAAAATGGTGTAAAAACGTACAAATAATACAACCTCTGCTTGACTATTCCTTTGCCGACAACAATTCGGGCCGCGGTTTATATGACATAGAGACATTTGCAAAGGCCGGGGACTACGAAACAGCCAAATCCAAGTTGTTAGATTATTTCCGTAGGGTGTTTAAATTTCGCAGCAAAAATTTGGGTATAGAAGTTGATGAGCGCACAAAGTTAACCGCACAAGCGCTGTTTGCCAATTTTGTGCGGATTCAAGGCACAGGCGATGTTTCGCCGCTGCGGCATGTTGCGGCAATATGGTCTGTAAACCAAAATAACAACAACTTTACAGCGGATGTTACCGAAGACATAAATCA
>Ga0131853_10004919_pt1 | contig 24030 bp, 13 predicted proteins | sample TergutLab28metaG_FD_92764 | JGI IMG/M metagenome (GOLD analysis project Ga0131853, IMG submission 92764) | Labiotermes labralis P1 segment gut microbial communities from Petit-Saut dam, French Guiana - Lab288 P1 (version 2) (version 2) | ecosystem: Host-associated > Arthropoda: Insects >...
GTGGTTGGTTTGGGGTGTGGGATTTTTTTTAGGGAGGAGAATCAATAAAATTGAAATAAAAGAGGGGGGGGGGAGGGAAGCAAATATATTTAAAAAAAACTTGTAAAAAATTAAAAAATGTGCAACTATAGATACCGGATGTGATGAAAAGAAACAGCACAGCCTATCAAAGATGAGAGCTGTCCCAATCAGGGATTAGGGCGATTAAATTACTAAAACTGGGTGACACAAGAAATCTTCTTTGCTGATACACTATTTTTTCCCTACTGTGCTCCGTTCCTGTCACAAGAATGAGTTGCCAGCCAATGCTCTTATTCTCTTGGACAATGCCCCCTGGTCAACCTGCCAACCTTGCTGGAGCCAAAAACACCTCCAGACATTGAAGCTGTTTACATGCCATCAACACCACATCACTTTTGCAACCAATGGACCAGGGGGTAATAGCAACCTTCATGGAAATGGTGAAAGTTTTGAAGGGGTTAGAAAAAATTATCAAGGATTATTGGTGTACATTCAACATTTTGAAGGGCATTAATAATACAAAGCTTGGAAAGAAGTGTCAGTGAACTACTTGAATGGAAAGTGGTGCAAACTTCTCCCAAAAATTATGCATGACTTTACATGATTTGAGCCAGCAGAGAACACTGCTGAAGACATTTGCTGGCTAGCACAAGAGTTGGGATTGATGAGGTTACAGCTGAAGATAAACAATGCTGTTGGATGGCCATGGAAAGCAGTTTTCCAACAAAGATTTTGAAGAAGTGGTTAAAGGACTAAGCCAACAGGAGGAGGAGGAGAACACAAAAGATGAAGAGCCTCCTCTAAACCATATGAAAACAAGCAATATAAAGAACATCCTCTCAGACATTGAGACCCTCAGTGATCAGCTCTGGGACAATGACCATGACTGGGGGCGAAGTGCAAAAGTGAAAAGGACTGTAATGGTATCCATTGGCCCTTATATTGAGGTTCTCAAAGAAAGAAAAGGAAATCTCAACAGTCAACACCGCATGCTCTCTTCAAAGAAGGGAAGATCCTCAACCAGGGGCCTTACTGTGGCACTTACAAAAACTTTCTGTCTGGACTTCAAACATACCCCCCCTCCCCCAAAATTAAGTTTTTCTATTTCATGAAGTGCAGTTACTTTGTGTTACATTTAACTGACTTATATTCATAAGAAAGCAGTTTTACATGCATGGCATTTGTTCCAGACTTAAATATAATACTATAATATTACTTATGTCAATTTTGACAGGGGCCTGGAATGTAACTCACTGTGTTCCCACTGACTTACATAATATAATTAGGTTCATTTTACAATGATTTTTTTTTGGCAACAGTTCCTAAAGGAACGCAACCCTGTTGCAAACCGAGGGCTTCCTGTACTTATTTAAACCTTAGCAGCAACAAGCAATTTCCTGTGTTTAACCTGTATTGCTGCAATTACCTATCTACATTCAGGCTCCTTTTCCACATACTGTCAAATCACATATGCTGCCATTAAAAGTGAGTAAGAGTGCTAAATATTCAGTCATATATATTTCTCACAATGGCATTTAATGGTCAAAAATTTGCAGACCCTACATACCAGAAAGGCTGCTCTTCACACAACAGCCTGTGGTGCCATCAAAAATAAACATGCTCAGAACAATTACCTGGCCGTAAGTCACAACAGAATACTTGTATTCCACACAAGAAGAGAATGTTTTATACAACAATGTTCTGATTCTGAAGCTTCAGCGAACGTGCACAACTTGGAAACCTCCGCGCTTATGAAGGTAAAAAGTCACTGCTTTCTTCTTTCTCCTTGTGTAGCATATGTGGGTATACAGGGCCACTATCTTGAACTCAGTACAAGGAGGTGTGTATGTGAATGACATTGCTGGAAAGTTCTTTTTAAGTACTCAGTTTCCAATAAGTGTTAATATTACGAACTCTGGTGGTGAGAACATAAATGACTGGTGGATGTCACAGGACGTTTCCTTGCATAACCCTGCAAATACGTAAGAAAACGGGTCCCTGGATGCTAAATAAATGGAGTATAGATCACTATTTCTGAATTTGATACTTTAAATTGTAGTAATTGGACTTATCACTAATTACTAACCTGAACCAAAATAGGTTTACATACATTATTTTAAGAGCAAAGAAGTTGTGCTTGAGGCGAACAGTATAGTGTCGAATTGCCAAACATTGCAAGTTCTTGCCATTATTCATTTGCATGTGCTGGCATGCACACAATTATTTTAGCCCTGATCTGAAGACTTGCAGTATGACTTACTGTGAGTTTAGAAATGTATCCTTAGGGTTGTATACTTGGACATTTATGATGTGTATTAATAGATTTACAAAACATTCTCAAAAATCTCTTGCAAGTCTCTATTTAATTTGGTGACTTTAACTGCGCCAATATTTTTTATTATATAATGAAGAAAAGCCCATATATTCACCAAACACATCCATTCTGGAGTACAAATGCCTAAAGAAGCTTCAAACTGTTAGTTACAACCAAAGCCCATTTCTGAAAACATGTTTGCTGGTACTCGTATTTGGTTGTAGCTCAAAGGTGACTACAATGCACCATCAGACATGTTTTAACTAGTGCACCAGTATGAAAAACCTGTTTGCCAATATGCATACTAGCTTTAAAAAAAGATGACATTTCACTATTCACATATGCTTTAGAATGCTACAAAAGCCACATAAATACAGGACACACAAACACCACAGTTTTTAAAAACCAAGAGTACATAACATTCAAAATACTATTCCCATTAAGAAAAATTTAAAAGTAATCAAGTCATCTCACAGACACAACTGAGTGATTGATTGTGGGAACCAACAGCAATTATTCTTAGGTAACTGAGAATAACTGCTTCTTTATGAGTGCCTTTCAAGGTACAGGAATTTTGGTGGTTTGTATTCAGTACCACACTCACTAACCCTTCTCCCTATTAAGGATTTAACAAATATATACCTGTGTTTACAGATACATATGTGCAATTTTAAAATGCAGTATGTATTGAAAACGGTTTCTTACATTTGGTTTCTTGATGTGGAATAAAACACAGAAAATGAAAAACAACCCTGAAACATTTCATACGTTACAGAAGAGGATGAGCTTGTGTGTGTTAGATGTTGTGCCCACAAGAGCAAAAGGACCAGGGAAAGTGTAACAAAGACAGACTAGCAGTCGGCAGTTTATACCACAAGAAGTGCAACTACTACAGTGAACAGGTAAAGATACAACCACACCAACAGTTTAAATGAACATGATGCCACTCTGTAACCATGTCATATTCCATTCTATGACTCAAAGACACACATCATGACATTATGATGCAAGTCCATCAGATGTGTAAAAATTTGCAAATACTAACACCTCGTAAGAGTGAATTTCTTGTACTGAATATTCAACCTGCTGGTGTCTATTTTATGAGAATGACTACCCAGTGCTGGACTGTGCCATGATCTGCCAGGCTCACACAGCAGAGGTCCAGATCTGATCCCCAGTCAGTAAAACACCAGTTGTGGTTCATAAAGTGGCAATGGGATAAGTTTTCTCTGAGTGCTTCAGTTACTCTGTATCACTATCATGTCAGCAACGTTCCATACTCATTCCTTCATCTATCAACAACACTACATAATCCCTAAAAATAAATAGCATTAGTCAAACACCAATGAAACAAATGATGCTAAAGTTTTCTGATCTCAACCTTTCCTACTTCAGGACAGTGCATAACGATGTTCCCACCCAGCAAGGAACATGAACTCTACCGCCATCCTTCTTCTGCCAATGCACTTGTAGAACCACTTACATCTTTACAAAGCAGCAGTTTTACCTGACTGCTTTGCCTGAAGCCTTTTCTTTCTGCCTAATTAAAGATAATTAATTTCAATTTGCTCTTTTAATGCTGTATGGCAACATTCTGCCTGACAGCATAAGCAAGTTTTTGTTGCACACATTACACATTAATATTGTTTAGTTTCCCTTCTTGTACAGAGTTTAATTCTTGCAAAATTTTAGCCAATTTTAGTGTATCTGGAACAAATGTGTGTTTCCATAAAATCAGTGCAATCACAATGCCAATGAAAGTAAGAACTAAAACAAATGAATATATCTCAACATTTGTAAGATCATGTCCATGATGGTACGATCAAGACTGTGACAATGCATTTTAAGACCTGGCATGAATTCATGTAAGCATTACTCAATTCTGTGCTTCGCTGCGTCGCAACGAAGCACAGAATGCATATCCGTAGCAGGGCACTCTTCGCAACATGTCATTACACAACACGGCATGCTGCCACAATACCCAACCGGTACAGCGAAATTAATGTGACTTTTAATAGTGCGACTTTAGCAAGGACGATACGGCTCCATGATGATGGTCCTAGGACCGAAACATGTTGGAGGATTTTTAACATTTTGATGTGTAAATTTTATATATGTGCAGCAGTTGGTATAATAATTGAGTAACTCAACAACATGCACGGTGTAACAATGAAAAAAAAATCATGTAAGCATGCTTGAGTCCCCAACTTTAGGATCTGCAGCATTGCACTAAAAAGTGTGTGGAGCCATATACAAACTCTATGTTACTGCTTTCCCTTTAATCACTCAAGACCCTCTTATTAAAAATACATATTTGAATACAGTGTGTGTTTGTGATTTTCTCCTTTTTAGGATACTTTATAATTTTTAAATCGTTCTTATGACAAGAGACGAAAATCTGAATCCCAGCAACTTCATACGTCATATATCACAGCAGACATTAATTACTACAGTAAACGTAATGAATACAGATAAATAAAAACTGAAAATTTCCTCAAAAAGTATAGGTAACTTCACTAAATGAAGACATAAAATGCAATTACATTATTAAAGAACTATGAAATATAGCTAGCTGCCTGTGATTGAAAAGAATATCTCTCAGTAACGAAACAATCACAGGCCAGTTTGGGCAACTAACTTCATGATTCATTGCAGACTTGCAATCAACCTTTAACAATTAGATTTTGGATTTACATTTTAATAGTTTTGGCCAGATGAATTACTGTCCACAGGGAAGTCTGTTGTTTCAGTACACTGATTCTCTTTCAATAGTGTCAATTATATCTGGATGTGGATGTAAAGTTAATTTCTAGCATGACAGCTGAGTTTGTTTATGATCTGCTAGATTTTCTTTTCAAAATTTGTGAACCATTTATATGATTTCACTAAATTACTGACTTAAGGCTTTCAAAGTAGGTCAACACTGATGGTGATGATGTTATTGGGTGTTGGCACTGTGTGCAAGTGGGCTGGGCTGCCACAATTTATAGACCATGATGCCTCTATCTTCAGAATCAAAGCAACCTTCAAGATACCACCTCTCACAAACACAATCAGTATCATGTGGGACATACATGTATGTTCCACCAAGAATAGTGGTAAATAAACTGCACCTAACTAGACATGCCTTAAATTTCCAATGGGAAATTCATTCCTTTTCTCCTGACCACCAAAGAATATATACTCAGGTAGGTTTACACCCACCTGTCAAGAATGTTTCATGGTTGACAGAACTACTATTTCCATATACAAATGCTTTATTAATGCAATGTATTGAAACAATAACAGACTGTCCCTTCCCATACACTTCTTTAGTGAGGTAGTACTGCAGTTTTCTGGATCAGAATATAACTTTTCCCTAAACATACACAAAGATAAATTGCCATTCATTATAAGAAAGGTCTGCGCTTCATAAATGATTTGAACAGTATCATTCTGAGTTGCATTCACACTATTTTTTGGAACAAAATGGACTTCTTTGGAATAAAGACAGCCTCTAACTAATACAACACCTCAATCAACATTCCTATGACCTGCATATTTCAACAGACCATTCCTCATGGAAATAAAGTAGCAAACAAACAACAGGTAAACATCCTTTAAGGTCTATCCAATATTTCAGCAAATACTCAGTTAAAAAGGTCAGTTGTGTAACAGGGCAAAGCATATACAGTCAATTACCGTACTAAATCAAAATTACACTTGTGAAGTTGCAGATCAGACGAAGGGAATACTTGCTAACATTTCTATCACTGCATTTTATCTTCCTGTCTGTCTAAAACACTACTGATCAACATTTAACTTCATGTTTTGCACATGGGACCAAACGTCTGACACCCTTAGAGAAAAACAAGGACAAAATTACATAACACAGGGCTTTGCACATAGCGATGATGATGATGATGATTGTGGTGGTGGTGATGATCACCATCACCATCATCATCAAGGTAAGATGGGTGCAACACATACGGAAAGCTTACAAGTGCAAACTTTAATTCCAACAACCTGAAAGTAACAGACCACTAGGGAGACCTGGCACAGGTGCAATAATTTACAACAGGTTGTGGGGGTGTGTAGTGGTTTTCAGATGACTGTGGGCATGGTCCAGTGGCAAGTTTCAGAAAACATGGTAATAAACCTTATGGTCCCACTGAAGTAGGAATTTCTTGACCAGCTGGCAACTATAAGCTTCACAGGTAGGACACTTGTACATGAACTTAAAGCAAGAAAAATGACAGTCAGTGGAACTGCATCATATGCACATTTAACTTACACAAATCAACTATAAGTGATCACAGACAGATAATGAAATAAAAAAACTGAAATTTAAATAGCATGAGAAATTCTGCGTGCCATGCCATTCAGTCAGCATACACTAGGCAAGCGTGAGACCTTTGACGCCTACGTGTGTGTCTCATCGTGTGCATTATCTATACTACATACATTATAGCTGCCAAACACCAACGTTTTTCAAGGCATGAGCAGCAAATGAGCTTAGTGCAACTAATGTATCTAGTGGAACTAGAGCCAACCATTTCACCTACAATGCACTTTTCATTACCCAAGCCTGTCCCTGGATCTTCTTGACCAACATGAAGGCCCTATGACCCCAAAGAACTGAAAAACATTAATATAAAAACTGTCTGAAAGGCCTAAATGAAATATGTGCCAATCTTGCCCACGTATTCTTGGTAACTATCTCCTGCTCTTTCATTATTCTGTCTTCCTCAATTTTATGCAATTCAAAATACAATTAAAGTAATTTACTTGTACAGTATGTACTATTCATCATATACCTACATATTAGGGGGTATATATACAAGAGCATGTATGTAATGGGTGATTCAAGGGACTTTCAAGGAATTTTACATTTTGCATTCTGTACATTATGATTCATATTACCACAACGTTACCCAGCAAATGCACACAATTCATCCGAATCACAATAACGTTATACTACGTCAACTCTCACATGTTTCAGTCCTGAATCCCCCTTCATCAGGGATGGCACAGTTGTGGTGGGGTGGGGGAGGGAGGGAAGAGAGAGTGAGTAGTCAAGTGATTGTTGTGTGCATTTGTTGGTTGGCAATGTGGTTAATGTGGTTAACATGCAAGGGTAATTCTGACTACAAGTGATTTTGTGTTTACATGCTGTCTTTAGAACACAATCCCTGCATAAAATGTGATGCCACTGTATAGGTAATGTATGTCACAATATGTGAAACTCATGCCACAATTCTCAGTCTTACATGGAAAGGATCTTATTCCTTCCTGATTAGTTAAAAAAATGACAGAAAATTTTCACAAGGCACACTAAAGAATAAAGCATGGAGAGGGCCACTACACCCTCACAGACTGGTCTGTCTGCTGATTAACACTGCATACATTTGAATGGTTGGAAGGAAACATTCCACTTCGATGTCTGAAATTAATAGGTATTTTAACATCTTTTAGCAGAAGTGTTACTTCTTTGGAAAGAAACTGTCTCATTCTGCAATTTTAAACAAAAGAATAAAAGATTGCAGAATTCCTCATTAAAGCATACAAACATGAACTTTTTACAGCGGTAGGCTGGAAACAGAAAAGGCAGTCTCATTTCTTGCAACACTCAACTGTTATTTATCTCTATTTATCTCAATGATGCAGAACTACAGAATGTCACTGTGTGAACATGATTACATTCGTCAGTCACAGTGTTCACATACAGATGCAGACTTCATGTTTCGTATCTAACAAGAGAGAAATTATATAAGAATTTCAATCAACATCACTGTGTTTGTAACGACTAATGTTAGTACCACCAACCCACTACAGCAGAGAAAGAGAGGACCCTGGTAGAAGCAGAAGCAGCAACAACCACCACCACCACCACCACCACTACTACTACTAATTTATAACAAGTCAACAGCTTTAATGTGCCTATTTTATTATCTTCAATGACAAAAGCACAGCGGGTTACAAAGAAAGAACTGGAAAAGGTTGAAGCAAATAATTCTTGAAAATAAATTTTAAGAATCTAATGTAATGGCAACTGAGGAATACTGTTCACAGCTCCAGGGAAGTTGCAATCCGAAAATGTGTCAGAGGAGAACTGTTAATAGCTTATTTTTACAAAAAGCAGGCGAAGAATAATGGTGAGATATCCCAGAGGCCCAATTGTTTTCAAAAAAATAAGAGCTAGGAATCACTAGCAGCAATCCATACACAACCCATCGGCTCATTTCACGTCATACCTAAATAATAACCCACGCACAACATGATGAGCAGATTTTTATCTATAACATTATGGAAGCTATTCCAGGAAACCCCTGGCTTCAAAATCACAGCGTAATGACAAAATTATGTCAGTAGTACATTATAGCTTCTGAAAAACAGCACATCTAAAGATGGCAGAGCAAGCCACATTCTTTCCCAGTATTGCATTAACTATTCACTATTACGAATGCAAGAAGCGCAAGGCAGCTTTTGGGAATTTGTAGCTAAATAAATAAAACACTGTCATTGTAATATTAGCATCAAATTTGTATTTTCAAATCCAATAACATACCTGCACTGAACAGGCCAGCAGATACAATACTGAATCCTACACAGTTGTAACTGCTTATTTCTTTTATGTACAGGTATATAATAATTAAGCAGGCATGATACCTTCAAGCTATATTATATTTATGGGCTTATACAGTTTAACCTACAAAACAAAACTAGAATGCTTGCAAAAAATATTTGTATATTAATTCAGGGTCAAAAAAAAAAATCTAGAATGAAGACCAATATAACAAAGTACACACATGCTCTAAGAATATACTGCTACAACCACTTTGAAGACAAGGATAATTTATATGTAAACAGTAACACCGGTAACCTCTAATACTCATATATAACAAATACAACAAATTTGTAAGAGAGTGCCACAGGTATAACAAGAAACTTTTAGCTGTTTCAAAGTACGCTTCTACCTGCTACTAAAGCGAAAAGCAAATTAAACATTTTATGAAATTATGGGGCAACAACCATAATACGCAACAAGATAATTAAGCCATTCAAAGGACCCTCAAATCCGTGAACGTTTTGAATTTAAACCAATATATCTTACTCAACACCATACAAACTCAACCAGTTGCTTGTGGTCCCTTAAACACAGAAAGTAAAACAATGACAGTTATTTGCCCAATAATCATTTGCAGTTTAACCTTTTAAAAACACCCCACAAATTCATTGCATATTTTTAGACAAGAAAATGTAATGCCTTTTTAAGACACACTGCGTAAATTATTTCCCACTCCCCCCCAAATGCCATTTACTTCATAACTTTACCCCTTTTCTGTCCAAATAATATATTGTTCATAAATCATGTGTTCAAATTTAAATGCCCACCCTGGTAGGATAAAGGCTAATCCTTTGATGAATGGTAAGGAACACAGTAACATATACAAAAATCAACCCTAGGCCCCACGTTTCCTGTAGTTTTCCTTCTGCATTGTTTGTATCCACAAATATTCTGTACTGAATTCACTCTACACAGGTACCATCCTCATGGTGCAGAATAACCACCTATATCCCCATTTCAGAAGTACCTTTGCAGTCATTATTGTTTCATGAAGAAAAGATAACTTTTGACACATTCATAGAAAACAATACAAGGTCCGAACACATGAGCATTTGTGAATGTGTGCGGATAGAGAATTGAGGGGGGGAAAATAGCAAGAACACTGTCACCAATTTTGTTGCAAAACAGCAATACAAACCACATTTTCTTAACTAAGCTCCCATCCTTTCCTTTTCCCCATAATCAATCAATCACTCACCACTAAGGTCCATAAACGTTAACCCACAAATATTCCTCCGAAGTGTTAACGGGACACTCCCATACATATGGTTGTCTTGGGTTTCAATCAGACTACTACCTCCTTCGAGCTGCTTCCTCCTGTCATGGTGCTTTTTGTTCTCCACTTGCTTATCATCATCATCATCATCATCATCACCTGAATAGACCAGGAAATTTTCATGGGTCAGGTTACTGAGGGATGATGGTCAAATTAATGCAATACATTGTATTAGTGGAAGAAAAACTGCAAAAGAAAATATAAGAGGCACTTCATACTGTAATGCAAGCAGATAATTATAAAAGCTTCTTTAAACAATGGATGTCTATCTGGGAAAGCACAACCAGCAACAAGTGAACTTGTAATCCCATTACTGGAAGGTAATAATTACACACCAGAGGTAAAATGCATACCACGTAAAAGAATATGTTCTGATATAGGTGGGGTATTCTCATGGCAGGAAAATTTTCATTTTTGGAAACTCTTATAGGTGATATATATTACCGTCACTTTTCAATTATGTTTTGTCCATCTTAACAGAATGGTTCACCAACACTGTAACTTTCTTTTCTTATTCCTTTCACAAAGAAATATTTCACGCAACAAACACATTACAAAGACCAATCACAGACCTCCCCTGCTGAAGCTCAACAACATTGAATGTTAACACTGCAGTCTTGCAAATTGGTGGTAATGAACACACATGCCCATTCCTCTTATGGATACTATGTTTCCTGGGTTGAAATGGTATACTAGCAATACATGGTACTTTGCAGTATCATTAACAAACCATTTCCTTCCCTATGAAATGAATGATTTGGAGCTGCTGACAGTTCACTCTCACTCTGTTGGTATATTCCTGCTAACTTTGCTGCATCTGTATCTTATGACTATGGTTCTGCAACTACAACCACAAAAATTCATGTTTAATAACAGGTCTCAGATTAACATTCTCATCACTCTTTATAAGCTTATACATCAGCACAATTGACAGCAGACACTGTTTTTTTTCTTAATGCTGTTGACACATCAATCCATAAATCTTCTTCAGTCCCATAAAAAAAAACCTGAACAACATAGTACCCAATGTCCCCAACATAAAAGCACTTCATTCAATTCCAGAGAGTGACTCCTTCAACACAGTAAGAGTATATAATAATACACTATTTAAAAAAACACTCATTGACCTGCTACACAAGGTAAACCAGGTCACACAACAGATACTGCATCTGTTTCACAGACTATTAAAGGTAACTGTTGTGTCATGTTACAGTTCAGCATCACCTGTAAGAGCTCAAAAGAAGTGCTCAAATAAAATTTAAATTGTACATACATGTCAGTGAAGCTGCCCTGGAGCAGCTACTAAACCTGGTTACCTGTAACAAAGGGGTAAAAAAATCCCTCCAGCACTGCCTGGATGTGTGCCAAAGGAAATAAGAAACTTCAAACAGTGAAACTAGTAGTGCTACCTGGCAGAGTTTGCAACTCTGCCCTACCAAAGCAAACTTATGAATTCACAAAGTTAAGACAAGGTAATTCTAATACCATGTCCAAACATGTATTGCCATCCACTGGTGTTATTTAGTAAAGAACATTTAAATTCAAATGTTGCTGAATGTTTAAAAACATCAACACAAACAGCACATGGATTGGGGGGGGGGGGACCTATCATCACCGAGAGTAGACAGGCGTGAACCAGCAGCTTGCATTACAATGTGTCCTTGCCTTGGGAGAGGGCAAAGTAGGAACACATGGGACAACAAAATCAACAGATGGACGGTCGCCTCCGCTGTCAGCTGAACCTTTGCTTCTGTGAGACGCACCTGAGCCAAGTGAAGTTGCTATCCACCTGGTAGGCGGTATTGACAGAACGCTCACATGTTGCATGGGGTACATGCTGTGCAGCAAACTGCCTGCTGCTGATGCAGTCTTGGTTGACTCTGCTCCACTGTTGCTACCAGGGTGCTGCTTCATGACAACATCACTCCCTGCACAATTGCATAGGTAGCATCAATGCTTCTTTTTGTCTCTGGGTAAAACGTGTGCAACTCCTTGTGTGCTTTCGCTTTTGTTACAGAACAGTTCCCGCACACGGTCGAAATACGCACGTAAATAAATTACCAATATTCCACATCAGTCTATTCCTATTTAAACAGTTCTAGAATGTAGTCCTAAATACAGTGAATGAACACAAATTACTAACATTGCATGTCACTGTATTCCTGTTCCAAGTTCTTGAATAGTCATAAATATGGTGAATAAATAAGAATTAATAAGACTCCAAGTGACCACATTCACAACAGTTAAAAATACCAATAATTTTGAACCACATACATCACATTTTTATTTGATGACACTACATATCAGTAAAAATTCTTCATAAATCATTAATGTCTTTCAGTTAATCACATTGCACACACCTTATCTCTATACTATCACTGCAAGAAAAGTGGTATATGGCTATGGTATTCACCTAAGAGCAGAAACATTCCAGTCCTCTGATGGCAAACCCCAATCACACAAAAATCTCCCTTACTCCAAGCTAACTAGAATGTGGTGGCAGACATATAGGCTACTTAAAGTCCGAGAAACTTAGTATAAAAACCTGAACATTCTAATTAAATTTTTCTAACTTTTATATCATCAAAAATACCACTTAATCCAAACATCAGAAATCACTTCAATAAGATGGGCACAAATGCTCTGTCAAAGTTTCAGATTATACTGGATACTGAAAAAGATTTTGTTCATTTAAAGATATGATGCATGAAAAATGAATTAGTGACTAGATCTCAATTCATGAACTCTGGACTATTGAAAAATTTGGTTCAGAAAGCATATTGTATACCAAACTGTATAACAATGGAGAAGGAATCAGAAAAATGGGCCACTTCTGTGGTTAGGAACAGGAATGTGTAACTAGAAGAAAAACAATAGTTTTCTCCAGTATCAAGGTCAACATACATCATACCGGGCCAAATGTCCACACAGCCTTGGCAAATAATTTCACAAAAGACATTTGTTCTTATTCAGTATCTTTCCATCTGCTGGCAGTCATGCAAGATGTGGTGTGTGTGAAATTTGAGGTTCTTCCATCAGTGACCACGAAGATTACATTAGTTTCACATGTTGCAGTCTGGTAGCTACTTAGCAATGTTTTGCAGAAACCTACTGCCTCTCAGGTATTCTACCCTGAAGACAGAGAAGCAGGTTCATACAAAATAACATAACCAACTAACAGACTACACAGTGTAATATCCAAAATGACAAAAATCTTTTTTCCTAAGCAACTTACTTTCACCAATGGCAAAGGTAAGTCACAGCGACAAGAGACAACTATAACGCACAATGCTTGAATGAAAAATTGTAATTGCATTACTGCAGACAGGACTCCCATATGGGAGGCCTAGGTTAAACCCCAGACAGTGACTGTGGAATTCGTGATAGGCAAGTTGCACTCTTACGTAGTTTCTTCTCAAGCACTTCAATCATCCCCTGCCACTTATCCTGAAGCAGACTTCCTGCATACAAATGCCTTAAATAATGAGAAAGGTCCACATGTAACAGAATTAATCTTGCATCATCTACACCTGCTGATCCAGTTTGTGGTGCTCGCCAAAGGAAACTTAATGCTACACACTGCAACCAGCAAGACTTCATTCACTCCACCTTCGCATTGGTGCGCTAATCCAGAAGTTCAGAAACTTTACTGACCGACTTCTTAATGTGCAATAACAGTAGTACACAGTACAGAGTGCATGAAGAACTACAGCTTTTAACTTAAACCTTTTCTTTTAAAGCATAAAGTGAATGAAATAAACAATAACATGACTTCACACTGTGACAATCATGCCAATGAGGCACACATGGTAATACAAAATGTGGTTTATAATTATTTTTGACATTACATCCCCTATATCAATAAACTTTATATAAAAGCCAAAGGAATAAAACCTTCCAATTTGTTTCTATTCATTCAAATGCTGGTCCTCAATTACACATTAAAAATCCTTGATGAAATAAATTTGTCAAACCTGGGCAACATGATTTTCCACAAAGTACCTGAACTCTTCTTGATTTGCTAATTACATAGCCTGATCACAGAAAACTTTCAAATGACATACGAAGCTATCCAAGCATGCATTAACTGTCAAAGAAAAATGGTTATCACTTTTCTTGAACATTAATATCAGCTGCTCTTTGAAATACGAACTTAAAAATGAATCAAGATCACTAATCAGTTGTCACATAAATCAGTTCAGCAAAATGGAATAAAAAATTTCCTATCACAATGCCTGGACTTTTTCCACATGTTAAACACTTCAAATGTTAAATTGAACCATTTCACAATAGTTTCTAAGATTAAACTACACAGATTAACTACACTCAACATGAGATTAATTCCAATGACACGAATCCTACTTCAAGGGTTACTTTGATATACGTGGAAGTATTATGAATGATGAAATACATGGCCACACTTCGACAGAAAGTTATATACCAAATATGTTGTTCTATGGTTGAACAGCCAGGGTACACTAAAAAAGTACCATACACAATATGCCTTATGCGATCCACCAGCCTACAGAAAATTTAGTTCTTACAACTTTCAAAAAGGAAGGATTAAAATTACCACTAAATGTGTTCTATATTTTAGGCATACAATACCACATGTGCATCACCCAACAGCATACTAGTTACATTAAGGTTGTTAGATGGAATTTCACAGTCACTATCCAGGGACTGTTTAGTGACTGCAGGCAGCAGACATTCTCAGTCTTTGCAATCAATGGCTGTATGGCCCATGAATTAAATGGGACCTTGGAGAAACGGAAAATTACATTCTGATGATCAATTCAAACGTGCCTACTTTGTGAGATTTTAAGTTTCTCACAGCAGTGTTGCTAAGATTCCAGTCTTCTGTGATTGCATGTCATGTTGATTGGTGATTTCCCAATCAACAAAGTTTAACACTTTCCACTTGAATCCACAGTCTATGTTGTTAATAGTAATGAACAAAGTGCACATATAGGACTATAAGCTGTGATCTGCTTCAATGCATAACTGGTGATGCAGACCATACACCAGCACTCGAGTCTACCACAGTGGTATTCAGCGTGAATCCCACATGTGCAAGCAAATATGCCACGCGTACAAACGAACATACAATTTACACCAAATAATCGTGGTCTACTCACAGCCAACCTTGGGTTATACAGTTGTCAAGTTCCACATCCCTTGGAGATAGGGACAGGAATAGGAAGGGTACAGCAGCAGTGAGGTTGGCTGTACACTGTTAACATGTTAGTCTACGCAGCACTGCACAGAATTACGTACGGTATAAAAATCACAATATTAAATGCACAGATCATCTGTCAAGTCGCGATGTCAAGAGACTCATTTTACGTGAACGAAAAACAAATATGTAACTAATGTAAATTAACTATGAAGTCAGTGTCCTTACTACGGCTGTACTCTATAAAGATGAAATGGTATGTAATAAAAATTAAATAAAGTAGTTCACAAAAAATAAAAAATACACCACCACCACCACTACTACTACTACTATACCAAAAAACTACATACTATTAACTGAACACAAAGATTAAACCCACTAAAACAAATCTCAGGCATGCATAATAATTGAACACATGTTACTGCAAAACATATTACATATATTTTGTAAAATACACATTCCACAAAATGGATAATGATAATACACTCAACAGCAACAAAAACACACCTTCCCATTCTACAAAAAACCTTTCTTCCCTACCCGCAACCCCCATATTCATAATACTAACTCGTGCTTTGAGCACCGATTCAAAACGACAAAATATTCTTGAACACACCTGAAATTCTGCACAACAAAAACAGATGACATTACATATGTTTCTCTAAGCTTTTATATAACATAACTTTAACCCCAACTTCACACACAAACCCTAAGCACTGTTATTAAACAAATGAAACTGCACCCCAAGAACAGCTTGTGTCACATGGAATTCTTACAATGAATGAGCAGTGACAGTAACTCCTTAACATTATAATACAACTTTCTACAATATTATTTACATCCTCTTGAAACTAAGAAATGCCTGTCAGTCTTCTAATAATATGCCAAAGTATACATGATCATACTGGTGATGCACAGCACTATACATTTACTAAACACGATTTGTTTCACCAATTTTAATCAAAACTGTGATTTCATTTACGTAAACATGCAAGACTTACACTCCACTGGGCAGTAATTTACTAGAAGCTGTCAAGCAGCTGTTTGTTACTCCCCACTTTTTACTGTGTTCAGTTGCCACTGGCCCTATCCTCAGCCACATGAAATCTAACTACATCCTTAGCCTGATAACACACTTCCAAATTATCATACCATCTATGCACCAGTCACCTATTTGGCATCTTCCCCTTAGGCTGTCCAATAAATTTCATACACATTTCTCAACTCCTTCCACCGTGTACTAACTGCCTCTAATCCATCATATCCTTCTTAATTTCAAATTATTATTTGGTGAAGATAATGACCTATGAATCACAATGATCTTCATGTGCAGATTTCTCCATCCTCCTGTTACTGTGTCTAATTTGCTTATTTTTTTCAAAATCCCATTCTCCAACACTTTCCATTTAGTTTTGCCTAAAGTGAGGGTGAGGGAGGAAGTTTCACACCCACATAAAATTACAATTAAGAATGTTGTCTTTGGGACTGTGATGATATACCACCACAATGGAGGCAGCAGGCTACTTTTAAACAACTGGTAAATGTTAAACAGAGCACATGGCATCATACCTCAGAAGAGAGCAATTTCATGGTTATTTCTGAGAGACCTCAATCTTATCAGGTGAAGCTACTATTATGTACGGCACATTTCAATCTTCAGGTTTTCAGACAAGAGGACAGAGAATAAATGGATTCTGAACTGAATGGTACAAGCATGCCTTAATTTAATCTGCCAACAACTTGTTCATGGAAGTAATTCTGGTTTGTTATATAATGGTTACAACAGCTGATGGACATGAATTAACCAGCCAAATGTCATACCTGTACATTACTGTGATATTCAGACAACAAACACATAGTTCTTTAACATGGTTCAAAGGTTCATCTGATGGCAAACACAGCACAACAGCTACAGGGATATATATATCCTACACTGCTCTACAAAAAAAGCCCATAATTGGCACACCCTTGGTGTTGATTGCAGCCAACGTTCGGAGTTTTTTGAAGCAAAATGCACATCGAAGGATTAAGCGCAGCACAATTCTCAGCAATGCCAGTCTTCGAAACAATGTATTGAATGCCAGTATTTGGCAATTTTACATTTAACTTGAGTTTATGTGTGTGCGTGTTAAAACTACCTACATAAAACGTCAAGGGATTAAACTGTGTGAAAATGGGCAGATCTGGCCTGGCAGTGACTTAAAAATTGTTATGGTGTGTTACAGAGTTCCAACAGCTATGCATTTTTCCAGCCAGTAACTGTGCACTTTTGTAAAGAACTCATACAAGGAATGTAATGAAAATCTGAAACACAGGTACTTAATACTTGGTCACAGACAGACAGATGAGAGGACATGGCCTCTGCATAAGGATTTCCTGTTTTATTTAATAATGGTAGCCTAAAATCACTTACAGATCACTACAATATTTTAGACTTTCTCCCTCTGGTGAACACTAGCAAGTTATGGTGAAAAATGTGTCCACATTAAAGTAATACTGGCCTTTAAAATAAAACAAACAAATATTAATTTAATACTCATGGGACAGAAATGATCTGCACCGAGTATCAGCAAAATCTACACATATACATACCAGTGAACTCACTAATCAATATTTATCAAGTAATCTGGATGCTTACTTGCAGATGGGCAACATAATGGAACTAAAACCAAGGTAAATGTTTATGCCCCCGTGCTTCACTATGCAGAGTGTGTGAGAGACCTAATACCACACTTTCTTAGCCTCGGCATTATGAACACGTGCGTAACAAGCTTAAATCACTCACCACTTTACCTCTGATACCTAGTAGGCACAACGCTGAGCAGGTACCAGAGCCTGCCTTGACTGCTGTGGAGAAGATAAAAATCTCTGCCCATTAGACATCACACCATAATTCCCCAGTTGTCCAGCCTGAAGCATGTTCACTATAACTTATGGAGCTATGCCAGCTGCTAAATAGTGAGCAATTTTCTATTTTTTTTCCCTTCTTTCTTTTTTTTTGGGGGGGGGGGGGTTGCAGAAAAAAAGAAGACTAAAAAATCCTTTCTTTCAGTCAAAGTAAGATGCACGGTGCTTAAAAGAGTACACATATCAAAATGAATGTCACTTCAGAAAAGTGATAAAGTGATATAACAGTTCAAATGTCATAATTAAAAATTTCAGTTTGTACAGTGACAATGAATACTGCTTACAAGGAAAATAGATATATCTGTATGTTGGTGCAGTAAAATTAGGTGCTTTGGATTCCCATGATGAAATATATACTTTAGTGAAGAAAAGATGAAAAAAAAAAATGAAACCTCCCAAATCACTACAGCAGCTCTGATGGCAACTTGAAACATGTAAACATTCTGACCACAAAGAATACTGCAATAGACACAGCAACAATGTGAAATGTTGTTACATAATGATAATATCACCACAAATGCCAAGATTAGGAAGGGCCCTACACGCAATTTATTTTACATGATGTACAACTCACAGAACTTGAATTTCGAACTGCAGCCACATGAAGAGAGACTTTCATAAAGAGGTCATTACACTGAATACCACCTTGTACCTTCAGCAGCATGTGTAACAATCAGCAAGATCCTATAATTCACTCCATGTAACTGTATACACCACATACTGGTCAACACGGGTGGCCCTCCGGGGGCCATCAACATCCTGGTTTTTTCAACTTTAGTGCTCCACACAATTCCTACTGACCTGCACAAACATCTATCCCTTTCCCATGGTTCTCACAGACCACATTACTTGCAATCCAACTCTAAAACTGATATTATCTAATCACGTGAGTGTGTCTATATGAATATAATTCTGGCACCCTGCAAATGAAGGCAGCACATCTGCACACAGCAGTACAACCTACACACCAATGTGCCCAAACCTACAGGACCATCACATGAACACTTACCCATGAAAGCATGAAAACCTGTAAGAAATATATGTTCTTTCACTTACACAGGAATATTCCAATCATCAACGAAGTACATCTGGGTCCACCTAATTACATTTGAAAATGCTAGTTTCCAATCAATCATCTTGCTGATAAAAATAATTTACTGCCTCCAAAACACAACAATACTGAAAAACACTAGATACTGAAGCTATACACCTACGAAGGGGATCAAACTCACGACTGGCTGGCACTAACCTTTGATGGCACTGCTATTCCTGTCTTCGCGGTTGCTGTTATTGGTTGATCCCACAATGCACTTCACGGAGTTGTAGGAAGACGGAAGTTGCAGAGAACTCTGCTCCACACCATTCACTACACCACTACTCTTCTCACCCTGCAAGCACATTGTTCATTACCATGCATCACAAAAGGTGCACTGGCCACTTCTGAATTATAATGAACAGAAAGAAGACATAAACTGTAACCCACATAGCACAAGAGTTGCCTTACGAGTATTTTGGCTTGGGCAAAATTTCCCATACAGCAGACTTCTGTTTGTGGGTTAGTTGATCCGTCAAGTCTGTCCAACCACACGCCAATCCATCAATTTTATTTCAGTATTTGCTGAACAGTTTAGTGATGAAACAACAAGGGACAAATAAAGTGGTAGCAGAAACCAAAGGTTGAATATTGCTAATACCAAAACTTGCCTGCCAGTGTACTCAGTCTGACCTATAGTTTCACCAAACCATGATGCTCACAACCTACCTTCTAACAGCCACCTTAATGTAATCCTCCTGTTCCCTCCTCAGACATTGGAGGCAGAAATTTTCCTGTTTTCCTACTAAATTTTGAATGCACTTCTTGCCTCACCAATTCAAGCAACATTCCCATCACAAGAAGATGTTGTATGTATTTCAATTATGGCAATCAGAATGTATGAGGGATTCTCTGAATTACAGTTTTGGATAAAAATGCATAATGCAAAGAGATAAAGTGAAGTAATAGCAGGAAATAACATCAGAGAATATGTAACTCTTCTTGACCCAGCACCGAGTGTTATATAAAAAATGAAACAGTAACATGAACAATGCCTACACAATCAAGTGACGATTATCATTGCACCACAAGTCCTGCACTTTCCCTTTACACTTTTCACAGTGGTGTAAAACTTCTTACTTCTCCTCCTACGTACGTTCAATTCAGCTTCTTCAATTCTTCTGGCATTGTTACTGAAATGAGGGCTCTTTAAAACTTGAGGCAATAGCTTGCAAACATATCATGCCTCAATATCAGATCTTGTATAGGTAAAAAAGAAAATTTCTTTAAATAATTCCTGCATCTCTCATACACCCAGCCTTTAATCAAAGTGCTGAACAGTGTGGCTATAGTAGTCAGCTTCCTTTGGACAAGAGGATTCAACTTTCCCACAGAATAAGGCAACTTCTTGGAATCTTGATCCATGAAGTTGAGACTGACAAGATGTCCCAAAACACTGATAAGGAGTTACCACTACTCGCTGCACAATAGCCCAAAAGAGCGCAGCTCTCAAGTAAACTGAGTTAGTTCAATAGTAAAATAACAAGACCACCACTCGTCACTTCAACAGGAAGGTGATATAGATGCCCACATGCAGGATGGATTGGACTGACATGGTTCTTGTGAAATATGTCACATTTTCCCTGGTGACTATAACAGTAGCTGTGATTCAGTGTTTTTAGAAGCTGGACTGCTGTAGTTTTGCAAATAACTAATTCAATCAGACTTATGGAAACAAGTAAGAGAATGAGAGAAAGATATGCACAGAACAAGGCATACTTTTCTCAGTTCCCATAAATTCAATTAATTAACAAAAATATGCGGGGAAGGTAACTACACTCAGTAACAACCAGCAGGCCAAGCAGTCCACGTACACGTAACTGACAATATGTACTTTGTGAACTACTGTGCTACCAAAGTGAGAAATACATGACACAGAAGTACCAACGTACATAACACATGCCTTCAGTAAATACCAACTAAACTAAACCAAATAAGGGATCTTACTTTACAGACACAGTTTACAATCCAGATAAAAGTTGCCATTTCCAGATAAGATAAGTTACAAGACATTTTCTAATGATGTATGTATCACCTGTACTGAAAGACAAATACGTTAGGATTTTTACATATAGCATAACAGTTCTGGTTCGTTCTGGTTCATTCAGTCACATTTGCTTAATTATCTTTAAAACTGTCACATTTACACAAAATGTGTACTGAGCATAAAAATGCATGTTTCATTCTAAATATTCTTCTCTCAGGTATATATCTAATGGAATGTATGCAGAAACACATGCAGGTCTTCAGATAAGTGCAAACAATAGTTGCCTGATTTTAAGCAAAATAAAAAATGATGACATTTTAATAAAACTTCTGATCATTACATTTAATGCAAATCTGTTCTGTGGCTGTCAAGATGTTACAAGTGGGCAGAGAGGCTGAGCAAAACCTAAAAAATTATTTGGATATTCTACAATACAATTGCAAGGTATTAATGACTGCACAACATGGAAATTCATGTGAGTTTTGATGTTTTCAGAGTGATTTAGCTAAGGACGCCATTCTTTTGGAATATGGTGCTGAATCACTGGGTAACAAGACTGAAGAGTTTCAAGGCAACAGTGTCCTTATCTTCAAAGGTAATAGATCAGGACACAAGTACCCTAAAATCTAGGGATCTGACTACCCAGTGATGCAGCAACATACCCCAAAAGAGTGGAACTCTCATGAACATTGTCAATTAGCACCCTTAAGATTTAAGCCTCTAAAGAGACAAGTCTTTGATCTACATAATGTATTAATGAATTATATGGCCAACAGAAACAGTAATTTATGTTGCGGAAACAGTAAACAGTACCATGCTTGGACATACCTGTATTCCTAATGGGAATGCAACAGTAGTGTCAACATCCCCACTATCTGCAAGATTCTTATTCTTGGCACAAGAGTCACCAACGCCAACCTCTAACGTTGCACGACTGGTGTAGTTAGGAACTCGAGGTGCCTCACTTCTCGGGATCACATCCATCTCAATGGCCCCTTCTTCATCTACACCACTGTCACATAAGTCACCACCAAGCAACCTACCACCCTCACCACCACTCAGACTCCCTGTGGCACTCCCACCTTCCACCGCACTTTCCCCCACCACACCACTGGTCTTCGTCTCCTGTCCATTCTTACCCAAGTCCCTATGGTCAACAACCATGAACTCTGCCTTAGACACATTGTTCGGAGTCTCACCTCCCGTCTGGTAAGAGACGCTGGTTGAAGAATGAACTGGCATTGCTGTTGTAAACTCATTCGCTGATAATGTATGTCCAAGTTCTTTTCGTGGTTTATTTGGTTTGCTTAAATAGCCTCGAGCGTCATCAAAAAGCAATGCTGCAGTAGCTGCTGAGGAGAGAGGAGCACTGGGAGGGAATTCAAGCCCACTCAATGTGAGCATTCCTCCACCAGCCCCACCTACATTCACATTACTGGGCAGCGAACCACCTTCTCGCTGTCGCGCACTCACACTTACGCAGTAGTCCCGCCCACTGTTTCCCCGCTTTGATTTCCTTCTGCCAACACCACCAGAGTGCCCACTTGACTGACCGAAGTAACCAAACCCTGCTGTGTCAAACTCAGAGTTAAAGGCATGAACTAGGTTCTGTAGAGAGCCTCCACGAGTCTGACGTTCTGATACTGCAGTATCCCGACGCCCACGCCGTCTGTTACTGTTGCTGCAATAGCGGGAGACATTCACTGGAACTACTGGTTCTTGAATGACCCCACCCCCACCCCTATGTCTGTCCACGCACTCACTTTCGTCTGCTTCAGCTTCCTGCAGCAGTTCCTGCAACAATTCAAAATCCTATAATGTTGTATACTTCAGGAATTATTCCATATTAAGAAGATACTATTTGTCCCTCATTGTACAATACTCTCAAAATGATTCAAGAGTTGCAGCTGCAAAATTTTTCTTTAATTTACCCTTGATACTATAGCCATGCAGAAAGATCTATACTGCCATTCAAGGTATACTAGTTTATTTCTGCTGTAACCTATAATTGGAGCTATAATGGGACATTGGGTTTTCCCCATGTCCTGTTCTACCAGACATTGTAATTTGGGTTCTCCCTGTATCTTAGCAATGTTGCCAGTTTTGGTTCTTCCCAAATGGGGCTTCCTAACAAAGGCTATAGGTTGGGTCTTCCCCCGCATCTGATAAAGGGCCTTAGTTACACACTTTTCTCTGTATCCTAACATAGTTCCTTGTTTGGATTGTATCTCTGTCTCAGCCAGTAGTTATTTTATGAATACTTTGTGGGGTGTACCAGAACAGTGAAGTGGTACAAAAATTACCTGTAAGCACAAAGGCACACTTTTTAATCTAGCTCATAAGCCAAACGTCCTGTATATAATAAAATATTTGTTGTTTTGATAACTTACTTTTGTCAATAAATAAAATGTACTGCTAAATTTAGCACTGTCCTTTACATAAGCTATGTGTGTTCTTCAAATTCAGTGTGAAAATGGAAGAGCTGCGGAAACATATACACTACAGGAGTACACATGGCAAAGAAACTGCGAATGAAGATGCCATCACCTCCCCCCCCCCCCCCAATTATTATAAAAAAAAAAAAAAATATTTTCTCCCCCTTTTTCCCCCCACTATCACAAAAAAAAAAAAACAAAAAAATCCCCACAA
>Ga0131853_10004921_pt1 | contig 24029 bp, 19 predicted proteins | sample TergutLab28metaG_FD_92764 | JGI IMG/M metagenome (GOLD analysis project Ga0131853, IMG submission 92764) | Labiotermes labralis P1 segment gut microbial communities from Petit-Saut dam, French Guiana - Lab288 P1 (version 2) (version 2) | ecosystem: Host-associated > Arthropoda: Insects >...
TAAAGTCCGCCCCACCTGCCTGCAAGAATTGCGAATCCTTGCAGGCAGGTGGTTTTTTATACGAAAGCATGTGGCAGCCGTACTTGCCAGCTATGCTTATGGCATCCGTAAACCGGCCATGTGATCTAGGCCAAAACTTCTGTCTCCTTTAACTACACCGTTTTCGCAAAACCCGCAATCTCCGCAATCTTTCACATCTTTATTTTGGTAACAGCTATATGGTGAGAGCTTCTCTTTTGATAGTCTCAGCGTTATTTCATTGCCCTTGGTATAAAGCTCGATAACATCGTTGTGCTTCCAGTTTAGTTTCTCTCTTAAATCAAAGGGCAAATACAATCTGCCAAAAATGTCTATGACCCTTAGTGCCGATAGCTCCATAAATTTCCTCCTTTGGATGTGTGTTTGACGTGGGGTAATAACTTGACACCGTGCCAGTATCTTCCTTTGCGCAAGAAAATGATAACAAATCCTGGGGCATGTAAGCTATCTACATTTCTTTGCTATTATGAGGAATTTATTTACCAAATAGTGTGTATGGCAAAATAGGGTAAAGTAGCGATTTATGCCTGTTTATGCTGTACTTTAATCACAAAACATGTCAGGCCCGCGCGAAAAAAAATCAACCCGACCCCTGTAATCTTATAAAAGATGCGCAGGAACTGAGTTGATTTTGTGGGTTTTATAGCAGCTGTTATTGTGTTGGTTTTTGGTGAAGTTAGCGGCGGAGTCACTGTTATGTCTAGTGTGTGGGTTAATCTGCGTCATCATAGCAGGGTGGTATGTCGTAGGGCGGTATGTCATCGCAGATTATGATGACTCCTTGAGCTGGGCGGGGTGGCCTTGTTGGCGGCCAACCCCCATCGCCAGGGTCTGCAACAACAGATATGCTGGAGCCAAATAAAATAGATATAGCTATAAATACTGCAAGAAGCTTTTTTTTCATGGTAGGTTACTCCTTCATTATATTATTGGTATAGAAAGCATCTTTCATAAATTTTACGAATCTCCACTGACATAAGAAACGACTTTTTTTTGTTCTTGTTTTCATAATAGGCTTCCAGAAGCTTGTAGTATTCTATTGCCAAGAAATAGGCACAAACCTTTCTAAAATGAGGTATTGCCTTGGTTTCTATATATTTGACGGATTCGTCATTGCTAAAAATGGACATACGGCTACTTATCGTTAAATAATGCCCTAAAGCTTCAAAGTAAATGGAAAATGTTTCGCATTTGTGATAGTGAGGCTTTGTTTCCTTTAGCAATTTCCTTACTTTTGGGAAATCTCTGCTTTTTACTATGCAAAGGATTTTTCTTTGTAGGACTGCCAGATAATTAGGGCTACCTTTTTCGCAATATTGAAGGGCTTGGTCAAAATACTCTTCAGCTATTTTCCAATTTTCATACTTCATATACATAAAGCCATAATAATGTAGGGTTCTACATATGAGAGCATCGTCTTTTATACTCTTAGACAGTATAAGGCAACTTTGCAGTAATATTTCTGCTTCTTTTAAGCTCTCGATTTTTATGTAATTAAGTGCAAGTATGAGATCAGATGCGACAGTGATATTTTCATTTGCTCTATTGTTAAGCGCATCACGGTTCTTTAGCAGATAGATTATAGTACGATTTGGATATTCAAGATACGAATAAATGTACGCCACATGACAATGCAATCTTGCATTTTCATATGATGGTAAATCTGCAATATTCGTGCTAAAGTCAAGAGCTTGCTTATAATAGTCCAAAGCATTTTCATGTCTATCGCGCCAAACAGTCAACTCGCCAATGCTATTGTAAAAATAGAAGCGGTGTTCGTCATTCATATCTTCAATGCGTCTTTGCAAGTAGGATAGCTTTTCTTCTGCTGCATCGATGTTGTACTCCGCAAGCAACAACACCACCTCAAACAGGCGGAACAGCATCGGCAAATATTTATCAACAGGCTCTAGGTTAACGATTTTAGCCATTTCATCACAAATATTTCTAGCTTCTTGCAACCGCCCGTCCCTTATATGGTCACGCATATAGTACAAGCGTACCTTGCTAACTTCGCATTCTTCATCTGTTAGAGGCATGCCCACAATGTCCAGATGTATTTTTGCCAGCTTTATGCTATCATCCGAATACTTAGATTTGCCTGTTTCTACGTTAGAAACGGTTAGCGGATGTGTATGTATAGCCTCTGCAAATACAAATTGATTGGATTTCTTGGCTTTCCGCAATTTCGTGATTTTTTCGTCAACTAATCTCATATTAAAACAACCTTCTTCATTATTTTCACTTGTACATTTAGAATACAAGGAATGAACTGGTAAGTCAAGCTAATTATCCTAATTTGTTCAATAAAAAACAGTCCCGCCCATCTCCAAAAGCGTTAATGCGCTCGCTATTTGGCTCGGGCGGGACTGTTCTTTACTTAATTAGCTGTATATCTATAGGTTAACTCAACACTTCAAACAACCTCAAAATCGTTACAATAGATTGCTCACGAGTAAATGCTGCCTGTGGGCTGAATATGTTATCACCAACACCACCCATGATTTCGGCGGCTTGCACTTGCCCTGCGCTATCACTTGCCCATGGGGATATTTGTGCGTTGTCCGCAAAGGCTGCTGCCGCTTGTGGCAATGGCTGGCCAATAACATCCGCAAGACGGGATAATATGACCGCCGCCTGCTCACGGTTAAATGGCAAATCTGGAGAAAAATTATTATTGCCTGTGCCGCTTACAATACCTATATAGGCGGCTTTTTGTACATTTACATCGTTGGTATCGCTAAAGGTAACACGCCCTGCTATTTCCCGCCCTGTAACAGTTTCATAAAGCAAGACGGCAAGGGCAGTAAACTCTGCACGGGTTATGTTGTTGGTGTAATAATTTTGCAGAGATAGTGGTACTAGACCGGCGGCTACGGCACTTGTTATACCCTCGTGCGCCCAAGTGCTTGCGGTGCTTAGGTCTGGGCCGTTTACATCATACGGTGCTTGGTTGTGCGCTTGATTATATGCCCTCAAAACGCTGTCATCAACATTGCCTACAACTAAAATACCGGCTGGTCTTGTAGAAGTATATCTGTCTGTTTGTATTATATATATACCCTCCGTTAACGTAACAGAGGCACCCGCTAGTACCGTTGAGCCATATTCGCCCGGGCTTAAATCGTTTTCATAAATCCATTCGTCTAGCCAGTCACCTAACCAGTCTCTCAAAGATTCTTCAAGTTCGTCAACTTGCAGGCCATTAAATGGTATAGGTATACGCTCTGCGTTTGGCCTGTCAAATATAGCTAGGCTTTCCCATAAATCATATGATGGCCTTAAATAATCCATAAGAGATATGCCTTCCGGCAAAACAAGCTCGTTAAGGATCATAGAATTAAAGTTATCTACACTCCAGGCACCATCACCCCAATACATATCTTGAGTTATGGTTAATGTTGTTGGTGCATCCGCAAAGTGTACAATTGCGCCCGGCATAAACCAATCGCTATAATGCTCAAGCGATTCCGGGATGTCGTTTTGCCGCCATGTCATTGAAATTGCATGGTGTGTTTCATTTGTAAATTGTATCCCTCCTGCTATATTTCCATAACTTGTTTCCGCAAAAACCGTAGCTGGCATAACCAGCGTAAAAACCAGTGCAATGGCTAAAGCTTTTTTTAGCAACTTTATCATAGTGTGCCTCCTTTAATTTACCTGAAAGTGTCAAATAACCGTAAAATCGTAATAATACTTTGCTCTCTTGTGTAACCGCCCTGCGGGGCAAATTGATTATTACCTATACCGCCCATTATACCCGCCGCTTGGACTCGCCCCACAGCATCAACTGCCCATGAAGATATTTGTGCATTATCGGCAAAAGTTGGGGATGCTGGTGGCAATGGCTGCCCTATAACATCTGCAAGCCCCGCAAGCATAACTGCTGCTTGTTCGCGGGTTATGATATTGTTTGGGCCAAAATTACCGCTACCTATGCCGGTTACAACGCCTAAATAACCCATCTTTTGCACGTTGATGTCGTTTGTGTCGTTAAAGTGCATACGCCCTGTGATTTCTCTGCCTGTTGCCGTTTCATATAATGCTACGGCAAGTGCGGCAAATTCGGCACGGGTTACATTGTTAGTAAAATTGCATTGTAATGATGGCTGAGGGATGAGCCCATAATCAAAGGCTCGTGATATGCTTTCGCGCGCCCAATTGTTAGCGGTAGAAAGCGGAACACTTAGAAGCATCTGACTTAAATTCTCATAAAACGCGTAAAATTCTCTATAGTTGGTAAATATCCACCCTGCATATAAATCATCATAATGTTCTCCAAAGAATAACTCAAAATTGCTAAACAACATTGCCGCAAATGGGTTATGAAGGGCGGCCATATGCATCTCAAACGCATTGTCGATATTTTGCAGCATACGCAGCAATTCTGGGTCACGAAGGGTTTGAATATTTGCCATATGCACGACTATTCCGTCTCTAGCTATTGGCGAAAAGGTAATAGTCGCATCCACAATATTGCCAGCACCGCTACCAAAATCTACGAAGCCAATAAACACATCTGGGATGCTTAACCATGCATTTGTCATAGCGGCACCTAAAGCATTATGCAAATATCTGGCTTCCATCCGGGCATACTCCATGTATACTGCCCTAGAATGCCTTGTTGTACGCAGCGTTACTGCATCGCGATAGTTGCGGATAAAGCCGTTTTCAAGATTTGCTGGCTGAACTATCCTGTTTGCCTCATGTAACTCGTAATGCAGGGCAAGGGCTAATTCCCGCCTAATTTCACGCAAAAGCTCTGTAGTCTGTGCTGTTATGTCCATTTGCGCATATGCAGCATCAGCGATAATAGGCAACAGAAAACTTATTGGTGCTGTTACATCCCCGGTCATTACACCCACAACCATTTGCCCAAGCCCTGCAATAATATTGCCCGCATCAACAAAAAGATTACCCAAATAATAATTGCTCCATGCTTGCTCTATTAAGGTATGTGCATCTGTCCCTTGTGCATTAAATAGTATATCCCGGATAAAAGCCATTAAATCAGCAGGCGAATATCCCCCACCGGTACCGGTGTCGCCCTGCACTGTTAAACTTGTTTCGTGCAGAAACCCGGCTTTCTGAAGTGTTGTAAAATCCAGCACTAAACTGTAGCGGCCGTCCTCATCAATTTCTATAAGATAAACGGTATTTGAGTCCCAATATGCCGGCCACCGTTCGATAGTAAAACTTCTTTCTGTTTGACGGACAATCCCGTTGCGTATTTCGTAAACATAATATATTTGCCCGTCTATAATGGGGCGGTATAATCTCCAGCCATTATCCATAATAAATGAAGCCGCTGCTTGTAGGAAGTTGAGTGGTACTTCAGAAACGATTGGAACCGGCACGGGTGTAGGTGTTGGCATAGGCTCAGGCGCTGGTGTAGGTGTAGGCCTGTTTAGGTTTAAGTAGCCCATGCCATCCGGGCCTAAAACTTGCACAGGGGTACGCTGGTTGGCCGTATTATTGATGCCCAAGCTGCCCCCGTTATGCCCCCAGCCCCAAACATAGCCATCGCCACGCAATGCAATTGTATGTGACCCGCCTGCGGATATACCGGTCATATTAGTTAGCCCGTTTACTTGTACGGGGATATGGCGGTCTGTTGTGGTGCCATCACCCAATCCCAACCGGCCATTCCAATTGCTTCCCCACGCCCATACGGTACCATCACTACGTAAAGCCATGGTATGAGGTTCACCGGAGTTAGTACCACCTGCCGATATTGCCGTCACATTGGTTAGGCCATTAACTTGCACAGGGGTATGGCGGCTGTTAGTAGTGCCGTCACCCAATTGGCCTGCTCTATTCATCCCCCAAGCCCATACGGTGCCATCGTTGCGCAGGGCGGTGCTATGCCCGGCACCCGCGGATATGGCAGTGATATTTGCGAGGCCACTTGCCTGTACTGGGTCTAAACTATGTGCTGCGGAACCGTCACCCAATTGGCCGTTATTACCAACCCCCCATGCCCATACGGTGCCATCTCTGCGAAGTGCGATGGTATGCTGAAAACCTGCAGATATGGCGGTTACATTAGTAAGGCCATTAACCTGCACAGGGGTTGGGCTGTATGTTCTGCCTTCGGCAGTTGGGGTACCATTATTCATTCCCCAAACCCATACTGTACCGTCGCTGCGTAACGCGGCAGAGTGGCGCCAGCCTGCGGATATGGCTGTGACATTACTTAAGCCACTAACTTGCGTAGGGGTAAGGCGGCGGGTTGTGCTTCCATCGCCTAATTGCCCATTTGCATTATTTCCCCATGCCCAAACGGTACCATCACTGCGTAACGCGATGGTGTGTTCACCACCTGCAGATACGGCAATTGCATTAGTTATCCCATTTAATTGCACAGGAGTAGTGCGTATAGCCGTGGTACCGTCACCTAAATGGCCGGCCCAATTCTGCCCCCAAACCCATACAGTACCATCATAACGAAGTGCCGCTGTATGATCACGGCCAGCCGATATCATCGGTGTTGTTATAAACCCTGCCGCAGCTACTTCCGTTGAGGAAACAGCTATCATTGGCAGAGTTAGTACAATCGCCATAATAATACTTAGGTACCTCTTAACAATCGTTTTTCCGGTTTCAATCATAACTATTTTATATCCTCCTAAATATTTATGTCATTATAGTAACTACAGATCCGCTGCTTGACAACTTAATAGATTCGACCCAATCATAATTACGAAACCTCCAGCCCTTTAAGCTGCATCTCAAACATACGCGCGTACATACCCCCCGCCGCCATAAGCGAGGCGTGGTTCCCTTGCTCTACAATCCGGCCTTTATCTATAACCAAAATCTGATCTGCCCCGGCCACGGTACGCAGCCTGTGGGCAATTACAAAGCTTGTACGCCCCTGCATTAGCATCCCCATGGCTTGCTGGATTTTGACTTCGGTACGGGTATCTACAGATGATGTTGCTTCGTCTAGTATCAAAATGGCCGGGTTCGCCAGCACACAGCGGGTGATTGCAAGCAATTGCCGCTGGCCTTGGCTTAGGGTGCGGCTGTTTTCTGTTAACACAGTGTTATACCCATCCGGTAATTGTGCAATGAAATGGTCTACCCCTACCAGCTTGGCCGCTGCCGCTACTTCTTCTTCGGTGGCGGTGGGGTGGCCATAGCGCAGGTTGTCCATAATTGTGCCGGTGAAAAGATAGGTGTCTTGAAGCACTATGCCAAAGGCACGGCGGAGTGTAGTGCGTGTGTATTCCTCTAGGGGCCGCCCGTCCAGCACAATGCTGCCTGCGTCTACGTCATAGAAGCGTGTAACCAAGTTTACAATGGTAGTTTTGCCCGCGCCCGTAGGCCCCACAAGCGCTATTACAGACCCGGTGGGCGCGTGGAAGTTGCAGTCCGTTATAATTGGAACATCGGGCTTATAACCAAAGCGAACCCCTTCAAAGCTGATATCGCCTTTTGGGCTGTCTAGGGCTATTGCACCCGGCGGGTCGGCTTTTTCTACCGGTTCGTCTATTATATCGAATACACGCTCGGCACTGGCCAGGGCAGATTGCAGCTGATTGTATACCCCCGCCATCTCGTTAAGCGGGCGGCTAAACTGCCGCGAATATGCTATAAATGTCGCGATTATACCCACAGTAAGGTTGCCGCGTATGACCAGCACACTGCCCGCGAAGGCTACCACGGCAAGGCTAAGGTTATTTATTACGTTCATGGCTGGCATTATAAAACCCGACCATATTTGTGCGCGGGTACCTGCGTAGCGTAAGTCTTCATTTATACGCGCGAATTCTTCTACAGTGCGGTTTTCGCAGCCGTAGGCCTTTATCACCGCCATGCCGGAGATATCTTCTTCGATTTTCGCGTTAAGCAACCCCAGCGCCACTTGCTGGCCACGGAAATATTTCCGCGTTTGGGTCGCGATTGCCTTGCTTACAAGGAAGAACAGCGGCACAGATACCAACGTGAAAAACGTCATCGTGGGTGACAGCCACAGCATCATCGCAAGCACCCCGGTAAGGGTTATTGTTACCGATGTCATGGAAACCAGCGCCATGCCTAAAATCCCGGCTATGTTATCTGTGTCATTGGAAAGGCGGCTCATAAGCTCGCCATGCATATGTGAATCAAAAAATTTTATGGGCAGGGATTGCAGGTGCTTGAATAGAATCCCGCGCAAAGTCTTAACCAGCTTTTGGGACGCACCGGCCACTACCCATGTTTGCATAAAGTGGCTAATCCCATCCCACGCGTACATAATTGGCAGTAATACAAAAATTAACGCAAGTTCCGGCACATCAGTGGGGTCTACCAGCCCGTCTATTACGCGGCCTATTAGGAATGGCCCAACCAGCGCCGCCAATGACGCGGCTAGGGATAGGGCGAAGATTATTACCAGCACAAACCACTGTTCGCGAAAGTAGCTAAGCAAACGCGCCACGGTTTTGGCGAAGTTTTTAGGGCGTTCTTTTTCCCGCTGGAAGCGGTTCCCCCCCATCATGGGGCGGCCCATGCCAACCCTTGGTGGCGTCTGCTGCTGTGTATTGGGCCGTGAATTATTTTGCATGTGGTTTCCCCCTTCCTAGATTAATTGCGAATGGTAAATTTCCTGATAGGTCTTGCAGTTTTCCATTAGATAGTCATGACTGCCGTAACCTGCAACTTTGCCCGCGTCCATAACCAAAATATGCCGCAGGTTCATTACAGAGGATATCCGCTGGGTTATCATCACAATGGTAGGCGCGGGGTCTAGGCGGCCTATTTCTTGCAAGATTGCCGCTTCTGTTTCTACGTCTACTGCGCTTACGCAGTCGTCCAGTATTAATATCCTAGCTTTGCGTACTAGCGCACGCGCTATGCCCAGCCGCTGCTTCTGCCCACCAGAAAGGTTTACGCCTTTCTGGCCTACTACCGTCTCGTAGCCGTCTGCGCAGGCTTCTATAAATTCGTGAGCCATTGCGGCTTTGGCGGCGGTTTGCACTTCTTCGTCTGTGGCATCGGCTTTGCCCATGCGTATGTTATTGGCTATCGTGCCGTAGAACATCGTGTTTTGCTGGGACACGTATGCTATAGAGGCCCTTAGTGCGCTTATATCGGCTTCGCGTGTGTTTACGCCTTCTATAAGTACATCGCCGCGCTGCGGTAGGTAAAAGCCCGGTATCAGCTGTACCAGCGAAGTTTTACCGGCGCCTGTGGGGCCTATAATCCCTAGTATTTCGCCCGGTGGCAGTGCGAATGTAATATCTTTTAGTACCGGCTCGCCTGTTCTATCGGGTTCCGGCTCTGCCTTGGCTGGCGCGGTTTTTGAGTGCGTTTTTGTTGTTGTTTGCCCTGCTTCCCGGTCGCCTCTTATGGCTGGGCTGGTCGCGCCCTTCGCGGGTTGCTCGCCCATACTATTTGGGTAGGCAAAAGTTGTGGCTGTAAATTCTATCGCGGGCTTGTGGCTGCCGGCATCGTTTCTTATTGCACCGCCAGTGTTGCCCTCTTCGGTGTCTTCCTCCGCCAAAATATCTCCTACCCTTTGGGCGGAGGCTTTTGCGCGGATAAACATCTGGTAAACATTAAAAATCATGCGAAGCGACATAGAAATCTGCATTACATAATTTAAGAACGCGACTACTTGCCCTACGTTCATCTGGCTGTCGGCTACCCAGCCGCGTGCCAGCCATAGCGTGACTACCACGGATATGTTAACCGTAAATGAAATTATCGGAAAAAACACGCCAACAACCCGCGCCGCTTTAATAGATGTGTTGGCTAAATCGGTATTAGAAACATCAAAGCGCTCTATTTCTTGGTCGAAGGTATTATAAGCCTTAACCACCCGTACCCCAGACAGATACTCACGCAAGACGGCGTTGTTGCGGTCCAGTGCTTCCTGCATTTTGGTGAAAAGCGGAAACCCGACGCGCATGCTTATGTACATCAGGATGGCAATCATAGGCACAACCACCAGAAGAATCATTGCAAGGCGCGGGTTAAGCAAAAACGTCATAGTTATAGCGCCAAAAAGTAATATAGGCGAACGCAAAAAGACACGCATCATGCCGTTGGTAAAGCCAACTAGCTGAGACGTGTCATTAGTCATACGTGTAATCATAGAAGCCGTTTCGCGGCGGCCAAGCGCGGCAAAAGAGAAGCGGTTCAATTTTGCGAACAAGTCCAGCCGCATGTCCGCGCCAAACTGCTGCGAAACACGGCCCGCCATTACACAGCGCATAGCCGCACAGGAGGCACCAAAAACGGTAACAAGAAGCATCAGCCCGCCTAAGCGGAATACTACGTCTAACTCGCCTTCCATTACGCCTTGGTCGATTATCATAGAGACAATTGTGGGCTGAAGCAGGTCACCAAAGGATTCTAGTATGAGAAAGATAACACCGATGCCTATCAATTTTTGATACCGTTTCCAGTAGGGGATTAAGTGCGACATAGCGGGTGGCTCCTTTAGTATTTAGATAAATACTTGCATTTGAAGCAATTGGTTTATTTCGTAAGTAGGTTTTATGGTTGTGGCGTTATTAATATTGTGTGTGTTTAGCCAGCATGTGTCAATTCCTGCGTTGTTGCCGCCTGCTATATCTGCTGTTAGTGAGTCGCCTATTATTAGCATATTTGCTTTTGGCGCAGGGATTTGTTTTAGCACATGGTCGAAGTATGGCTTGTCTGGTTTTTGATGGCCTATTTCTTGTGAAACAAAAACGCCGGAGATATATTTGGCTAGCGGCGAATATTCGGCTCTGGCATTTTGGGTTGATGTTAACCCGTTGGTGACAATATAAATCAGCTTGTTATGTGAAGTTATTTCGTAACATATTTCTATGGCACCTTCTATCAAAAACATGCCCTTTCCCAGTTCGCGGAGGTACCCTGCGTTGAAATCATCCACATTAAGGGTTATGTCCATTTCGGTAAACAACTGCTCAAACCTTGCTATTTCCAGCTCTTGTACTGTAAACTCGCCTTTTTCGTAACGGGCCCATGTATGGTTGTTTATCTGGTTATATCTTGCTTGGATGCTGCCGGAGTAATCTATTCCATGCTGTTCAAACATGGTTTTAAGCGCGTACACAGATGAGGGGTAATAGTCATATAGTGTATTGTCCGCATCAAAAAGGAAGATATCGTATTTTTTCATAGTAACCCCCATATGAAATTAGAAAAGGTTTCACCGATAAAGCGGCTCGCCGCTGACCAAAGTATCAAAACCGGAAAAGTATTGCTTATTTCGGCAGGAGACCGCGCGGGAACTCCACCCTTGCTGTCTTCTTGGGGTCTACCACTTGGCATATCCTCACATCTGCCGCCAGCGAGATTAACATTACGGCCTCGTGTGTAGATAGGCCTTCATTTTTGGCTAAGTAATCAACCATATTGGCCACGGCCATATCAACTGCTACATCTAAGTCCTCATCTGATGCCAGAGTCATGATATAGTCATTGTTAACAATCATAGGCAGGGGCAAATCCTTGCCCTTAATCACGTCAACCGTGACTGCAACTGTACCGGACACTTCCAGCCCTGCCACGCCAATTTCGCCGTCGGCCATTGCCGCATGCAGGTCGCCCAGTGCTAACAATGCGCCCGGTACATTTACTGGCAATAGTAAAGTAGCACCTTCTTTTATCTCCTTGCAGTCCATATTGCCGCCGTGGTAATCGGGTACGCCGCATGGGATTTCTCCGTCTTTTGGGGCTACGCCTATCACGCCTATCATCTTGTTAATTGGCAGGCGGATTTTATCAGAAAACTGTGCATAGCCGTCCGATATTGGCATAATCTTGACTGATACACCATCTAAATGTGCGCCCATTACGCCCATGCCTTGGCCGCATATTGCTACACCTGTGCCGGCTATATCTATTCGCTCGATTTTTATGGAAAGTGTGTCCCCCGGCTCTGCACCATTTATGTATACAGGCCCTGTTGCGGGGTTTACGCGGCTCCAGTCAAGGCCGGAGATGCCGCCGTCTGCGGATTTTACCTGCCCGTGTAGCGCGTCCCATGTCTCGAATTGGATTGTTTCGCCGGGGTTTGCGTGTAAAGCCGGGGCATTTTTCGCGCTCATTGCATATACGACATTGTCTTTACTTACCTTATACATATAATCCTCCTCAAAATCGTATTATATTTTTGCTCGTTTGCAACCTCAATCATCAAAATACCCCGCCTATAACCTCCCAAAGCTCATCGTTATACCTAAAATTCCTATTCCAAACTGCTACTCCCCCAAGGTCATTCTCCCGGAAAATTCGCAGTTTCTCGCCCAAACTGCGGCCACACTCCAGCCACACCCGGTAGTACACAATCTCATCGCCTTCTTGTGCGGCGAATCTGCCGTAGTAGCTGCCAATTTCGGGCATCCATTCCCATACAGCGTTGTTGTACTCGAACCATTCGCGGGTATAAGCAGTTCCCAAATGGCGCACTTGCCGGGTTTCGGGGGTGTTATCGCCTATAATCTCGCGCCAAACGCGGTTATAAAAAGGCAGCCCAAGCACAAGCTGCGCATGCGGCACATAAGTAAGCAGTATATCAACATACCTTTGAACAAAAGGCAGCGACGCTACAGGCCCGCTATATTCGGCATGCGGTCCATGCTCGTCATGTGCCATAAGTATCACAAAATCTACGGCATAGGCCAAAAGTTCGCGGCTATAGAATGCCGTCTCGCGAGCCGCCGCATTAGCAGAAAGTACAACCCTGTGCATCCCCAATCGCAGCGAAAGCTCACGCAAAAACTGTATATAATACGGCCCCTGCGCAGCATTTGTAGGCACAAAGTCGATGTTAATCCCGTCTATATCATACTCGCGTACAAAACCAACAAGCTGATTTATCACCCTTTCGCGCGCGGCTCTGTTAGTCAAAAAGGCCCCTATTTGGCCGAAAGCTACTTCGAATGACGGCCAGACTTGCACGCCCTCGGCATTGGCCCATGCGGTATAGCTGCGGCTTCCTATAGAGGTTACCCCCCCGGCCGCGTCATCTAGCCTAAACCACGTAGGCGCAATTACATTAATGCCGTCGTAAAGCGGTGCTTCCATGCGGGCATAGTTAACGGCACGGTCGTTTATATCGTCCCATGCCATCATCACGGGCCGCCCGGCTGGCCAAACTGCTTGGCGGCGGGTGGCGTAATTAACAAAATCGTCTAGCAACAGATTGCGGTCATGATTCAAAATATAATAGCGGCTATACTCAAACCGATAATTTCCTATAGAAGATGTACGCACCCATCCCAATATACCATCATCTGTTCTTACACGGGTAAAGTTACCGTTTTCACATTCTTCAAAAATAGTAATACTACTTCCCGATGGCACACGGGCAGCTATGGGTGAGTTGTTATTGGGCTGGTAGCGGAGGATATTGGTACGGCTTGTTAAGCTTCCCCGCGTGTAACGTATTACGGCATCTTCTACTACCACGATATTATAATCGGTGCTATGCGTCACAATAATTGGGTATAGCCCTTCTGCCAAGCAGGCGGGCATAAATATATCCCCATCAACTTCAAGTACAGGGCTGTCCGCCTCATGGGCAAACCCGTTAATGGTAAACCGCGTCTGCCCCGGATGAAATACAACCAACTCTTCATGTGTGGTAACAGTCAGCACATTTGCGTACTCGTCCCAAAACATGAACCGGTCGAAGTGGTACATAAGAAAGGCCACAGGTAAGTAAACCACCTCGTCATTCACAAAAGGAGGTGGTGCGTCACTTTCCTGTAGCAATGCATTACCGAAAACCATGATAGTAGCATCCGGGTCAAAGCCATGATGCACATGGAATGGTATAACTTCACGATTGGAGACAAAAGGAAGCCGCTGGATTTGCGGCCAAATCACATGCCGTACCAAGAGGGTCCCCCCGCCTACGATTATTAATATGCCTACAAAAATTGTTATGGCCCATTGGAATTGCCTTTTTATCATGTTATCACCACCGGTTTTAGACCCCAAATATCATCGGCGTACTGCCGTATAGTACGGTCGCTAGAAAATTTCCCGGCAGAAGCGGTATTCATAATCGCCATTTCTGCCCAGCGCTTTTCGTGTTTGTAAGCCCCGCTAATATCGGTCTGTGCCGCTTTATACGCGGCGAAATCTTTTAGCACGTAATATTCATCCGGGCGGGTGCCGCCGTGGCCGTTTAGCATAGCCTCGTAAAGTTCGCGGAAGAGGTCATGGTTAGTGTCCAGCGTTCCGTTTATAAGAGTAGTTAGGAAATTGCGGATATCAAAGTCCATATTGTATAAATCCCAAGGGGCGTATGTGCCGCTTGCGGTTAGTGCCTGCACTTCCTGCGCGGTCATGCCAAAGATGAAAATATTATCCCGTCCTACCTCTTCCAGCATCTCTATATTAGCCCCGTCTAGCGTGCCTATCGTGACAGCACCGTTAAGCATAAATTTCATATTACCGGTGCCGCTGGCTTCTTTGCCCGCAGTGGATATTTGCTTGCTAACGTCTGCGGCGGGTACAAGCTTTTCCGCCATGCTGACTCTGTAGTTAGGTAGAAACAACACTTTCATGCGCCCGTCCATGGCAGGGTCGTTGTTAACCAAGTCTGCCACTGAGTTAATCAGCTTAATAATAAGCTTAGCCCGCCGGTAGCTGGCCGCGGCTTTAGCCGCGAACAAGAAAGTACGTGGTGGGATGTCTAGTTGCGGGTTAAGTTTGAGGGTGCTGTATAGGTCAATTACATAGAAAATGTTCATAAGCTGGCGCTTATACTCGTGCAAGCGCTTGGCTTGAATGTCAAAGATAGAAGACGGGTCCACGGTAACGCCATATTCTTGAAAAATATGATTGGACAACTCTATTTTATTGGCTTGTTTTACAGCCATAAACCTTTGTGCAAACGCTGTGTCGCGGGCAAGTGGCTTTAGTTTGGCTAGCTGGCTAAGGTCTGTAATCCAGCCGTTGCCTATGGCTTCTGAAATAAGGGCAGATAATTTAGGGTTACACTTGGCAAGCCAGCGGCGCTGGGTTATACCATTGGTTTTGTTATTAAATTTGTCCGGGTAAATTTCATAGAAGTCCTTTAGCTCAACTTCTTTCAGGATATTAGAATGAATTTCAGCTACACCATTAACAGAATGGCTGCCTACTATGGCTAAGTGTGCCATGCGCACCTGCCCATCCGCGCAGATAGCCATTTTGCGGATACGCTCTGGATCATTGCCGTACCACTGGATTAAGTTTTCGCAGAAACGGCGGTTAATTTCCTCAACTATCATATAAATACGCGGCAGCAGGCGGCTGAATAGCTCTATCGGCCATTTTTCCAATGCCTCGCTCATGATTGTGTGGTTAGTGTAAGCGCAGGTGGCACGGGTTATCTCCCATGCTTCGTCCCATGACATGAAGTAGCCGTCTATCAGCACGCGCATAAGTTCGGCAATAGCTAAGGATGGGTGAGTATCGTTAAGCTGAAATTGTACATAGTCCGGCATTTTTACGAAATTTTTATTATGTCGCACTGCAAACTGTTCCACCACGCGCTGTATGGTTGCAGATATGAAAAAATATTGTTGCCTAAGACGCAGTTCCTTCCCGGCTATAAACTCATCTGCTGGGTACAGTACTGCTGTTAGATTGCGGGCTAAGTTTTGCTCTTCTTGGGCGCGCTCATATTGGCCTTCGTTGAAGCTTTGAAGGTCAAAACGGTTAACCGGCTCCGCATCCCATAGGCGTAGGGTGTTTACCATTTTTGTGTTGTAGCCTACTACCGGGTAATCATGGGGTACGGCCATTACGCTTTGGTAGCCTTCCAATACGAAGCGGTAATCGCCCGCATCATCTTTGATGGCGTTTACACGGCCCCCAAACTTTATCTCTTTGGCATATTCTTCACGCCTTACACCCCATGGGTCTCCGTAGTGCAGCCAGCTGTCGGGTTTTTCTGCTTGGTAGCCGTCTTCTATATGCTGCTCAAAAATACCGTAGTGATAGCGTATTCCTGCGCCATAAGCCGGGTAGCCCATTGTGGAAAGGGAGTCTAAAAAGCAAGCCGCAAGCCTTCCAAGGCCGCCATTGCCAAGGCCCGGGTCGGGTTCGGCTTCTTCGGCTAGGTTTATGTCTATGCCTAGTTCATCCAAAGCTTCACGTACTGTATTGGATAGGGATAAATTGAGTATAGCATTGCCCATAAAGCGGCCCATCAGAAACTCCATGGATAGATAATAGACGGTTTTAACGTCTGTCTTTTCGAAATGTTCGTGGGTGGCCAGCCAGTTGGCGGAGACATGCTCCTTTATGGTTAGGGCAAGGGCGTTATAGATTTGCTGTGGGGTTGCGGTTTGGATAGTTTTGCGGTAGGCGGTGCGCAGCATATCTGCTACGCCACTCTTAACAGTTTCTTTAGAAAAATTGGGGATGGGAATTGCGGCCATGTGTTGGCCTCCTTTTTGAATGGTTATGGTAATAGTATATCATAGTTGTATTTTGGACGCATATATGTGAAGTTAAACAAAAAGCCCAGGCAATGAGTATCATCACCGGGGCTTTTAGCTTGCATAACAATCTTTGACTATAAACATTGTGAAGATATGGATCATCTAAGTGCATTCATATCCTTGAGCCGCTGATATTCCAGCTGCACGGGGTCGGGTTTTAACTTGCGTACTCGTACACGGCTCGTAGCGGTACGTCGTTTTACCACCCGGTATAAAATCCATGCGCCCCATGCAATCATGATACCAAAAATGATAAGCATTATGGGGTGTAAAAGGCTGTCAATAGTGCGTTGTCCCCACGAATATATATCACTTAAAATCCATTGACTTTCGATCGGCACATACTCACGCAAGTTTTCTACTTGCCAGCCAAGTTGCCTAAGCCGCCAATATGATGGGTGCCTTGTGCTCTCGATTATAGCCGCATAAAAGATACCAATCATCGGCCATGTGGCGATATAAGCCAATACATGCCTTAGCAAATTCCTTTTTTCGCGTACGTTTTTCCTTGCCAAGTATAGCAGTAATTCATCGCTGCCTGTTACCCCAATGGTTTCGTCTAAATCTTCATCCAGATACGCATCCATTGTGGTATCCTCTTTTGCATCCGGCAGCAGGCGGATTGCGGTGTGTTCATCGTTATGCCACAACGCACGCTGCTTGTTTATTAGCTGGCGCGCGCGTTTGGGAAAAGTCATGCCTACATGCGCGCCGCTTTCATCGTAAACGGTTAGTTGTTGTACCAAATTATTCACCTCTGATCAAAATAAATAGCTTCTGCAATTTTATGCAGAATTGTTAAGCGACAACGCAATTCATCAGCAGTTTTTTATCATGGGTGCCATCCCCTGTATTGCGTTATCTAGTGGTCTTACCATTAGGATAATATCAAGGCCAGACACTGTCAAACCCCCTAAGAATATGCTATGATTTAAAACGAATTTATTTACGGAGGTATCCATGTCTACGACAATAGAAAAAGCCCAAACCCTATCCGAAGCGCTTCCATATATCCAGCGCTATCACGGCAAGACTATAGTAATAAAGTACGGCGGCGGCGCAATGCAGTCTGACGAATTATGCCGCCAAGTTGTAGCCGACGTTGTCCTACTTTCTTTGGTAGGAATCCGCACAGTAGTTGTACATGGCGGCGGGCCAGAAATCAACGAGCTTCTGGCCAAAATAGGCAAAGAACCACGCTTCGTAGGCGGTTTGCGCTACACAGACGCTGAAACTATGGAGGCCGTGCAGATGGTACTGTGTGGCCGCGTTAGCAAGCAGCTTGCCCAGCTAATTGGCGAACATGGCGGCAAAGCCCTTAGCCTATCAGGGATGGACGGGCGTATGTTTGTGGCAAAAAAAATATCCTCCGAAGAGGATTTGGGGTATGTAGGCGAGTTAACGCTTGTAAATCCAGAGCCGGTGGGCCTAGCGTTAAAAGGTGGCTATATTCCAGTAATCTCCACAGTAGCCTGCGGTGAGGAGCCGGGTACAATGTATAACATAAACGCCGACAGTGCCGCCGCTAAGCTAGCCATAGCCCTAAACGCCGAGAAGCTGATTCTGCTGACAGACGTACGCGGCATATTGCGTGACCCTAAGGACGAAAATACCCTTATACCTGAAGTGGCCATAAATGAAGTGCATGCACTAAAAGAATCCGGGATTATATCCGGCGGGATGATTCCCAAAGTGGAATGCTGTGCCGATGTTGTCAAAGGCGGCGTACCCCGTGCGCATATACTAGATGGCCGCGTGCCGCACTCTATCTTAATGGAACTTTTAAGCGACAGCGGCGTGGGCACAATGATATTTTAAGACTTATTTCGGAATTTCTTACAAGCTGTCACAAATGCGTGCTACTGGCGGCCGCAAACATAATTTCACAAGAAATCTGCTAAAGCTTATTCATAATAAACCCAAACATCGCCCCGCAAATCCCTCCAACGATGTGGCTCATATACGCGATATTATCATCCAATGTCGCGGCAGAAATAATTTCGCGGCCAAGGTAAATAAACACAGCCAAAATAAGCGTGAGGGGAATTCGGCGCTTTTTAATATTAGTGAAGGAGCTTAGTAGGATAAGCATAAACACAATGCCACTAGCCCCAAGTTTTGCATATGGCGACATAATCACCCATATCAGCCCAGTTACAAAGGCCGTTACAACCATCATAACAATCAAAGACCGCGTGCCATATTTCTCTTCCAGCATAGGCCCAACCAGCAATATAATTAAGAAGTTATTAAGATAATGCGCCGTACCCGAATGCCCCAGCACATGGGTAAACAGGCGCAAGTACATAAGCGGGTCTGTAAACGGGGCGCGGTATACCATAAAAAGCAGCCGGTTAGACGCGCCATCTGTATAGTGGGCAAGGGCTAAGGCCAGAGCCGATATAAGCGCGAAAGTTAGGGTTACAGGGGCGTTGTATTGCATGCGTTTTAGGGGGTTCATGCGGTTCCTCCATGAAAAGCAGCGTTGCCGCTTTTGCTTCCATATTTGCCGACAGAAACTGTAACGCAGTTTCCTAGTATATAAAAAGGTTTGTCGGTCGTATCAAAACCCGAAAGGGTTTGTTCCTAGTATCAAAACCCAATTGCCATTATGGCAGCGGAAGCGTTAGTTGTTCGTCAGGAGCGTATGAAGGCACAGGCGGGGCCAAACCTAGATGCGAATATCCAAGCCGCGTAACTACTCTACCCCGTGGCGTACGCTGAATAAAGCCTAGTTGCAGCAAGTATGGCTCTGCCACATCTTCTAATGTACCCGCTTCCTCATCTATGCTGGCGGCCAAAGTGTCTAACCCAACTGGCCCGCCGCCGAATTTTTCTATTATCGCTAAGAGAATCTTCTTATCCACAGAATCTAAGCCCATTGGGTCAATTTCCAGCCTGTCTAGCGACGATTTTGCAACCTCTTGCGTTACTACCCCATCATAGCGCACTTGGGCAAAGTCCCGCACACGTTTTAGCAGACGGTTGGCTATACGCGGCGTGCCTCTGGACCGGCGGGCTATTTCTTCTGCGCCTTCTGGTGTCATGCCCACACCTAGTACCTTGGCCGAACGTGTTACTATTGTTGCCAGTTCTGCCACGCGATATGGCTCTAGGTGATGTACAACGCCAAAGCGGTCTCGTAAGGGGGCAGTCAGCAGGCCTATGCGGGTGGTAGCGCCTACCAACGTAAAGCGCGGCAGGTCAAGCCTTATGCTTCTTGCACCGGGGCCTTTGCCTATTACTATGTCTAACACAAAGTCCTCCATGGCCGAGTATAGGATTTCTTCGATATTTCGGTTCAAGCGGTGGATTTCGTCAATAAACAAGAAATCGCCCTCGCTTAGGTCGTTTAGGATAGCGGCCATATCGCCGGGGCGCTCTATCGCGGGGCCTGCGGTTACCCGTAGCCGGGCATTCATAGCGCTGGCTATTATACCGGACAGAGTGGTCTTGCCAAGGCCCGGCTGGCCATATAGTAGTACATGGTCAAGGGTCTCGCCGCGCCCAAGGGCCGCTTGCACGAATACTTGCATGTTCTCTTTTATCTTTTCCTGGCCTATATATTCGTCGAAATGGGCGGGGCGTAGTTTTAACTCTATATCTTCGTCTTCTTCGCGGTTGTAGCCGGTTGTGTTTAAGCGGTCTTCGGTCATAATCTTACCCCTTTAGCAAGATGACGCGGCTGCGGTAGTGGCCACGGAAATTGCGACTATCATGGCCACTTGCTGGGCTATTATCAGGTTTGTTATGCTTGTAGTTACACTTGCTTGCATGGAATTGTTCGCATCGCCAGTGTATACGTTTGCTATCAAAGATACAGCATACAAAAGTAATTCCTGCGTTGTAACCGACCAATTCCCAAGGCCCTTTTGCTCGCGCAGGTAATCCCTTGCGGAAATCAAATCATTGGCGAAGGCGTTTTTGTCTACAGCAAGTATCCCCAGTATCCCCAATGACGGCAGGGTATATGATTTGTCCAGTCTTGCCTTCCTTTTGCGCAGCACCTTGTTAAGTTTCAGAAGATGCTCTACACATTGGTCTGTACTTTGGCCTAGCACCAGCATTTGCGAAAGAGTGACAATACTGCTTCTACCTATAAACGCACTAAATTCCGATTTTAATTGCGAGAAAAGATGCCGCATTTTTAAAGCGCCATCGTGGACATCTATGCCGGACATGGCCAGCATTGCGGCGAAAATATAGTCGTCTTGGCCTATATGAAAACGGATATTTGCTTTCATCTCACGGTAAAACTCCATCGAGCGTTCGGCTATATACGCGAATTTATCTGGGTTTGTATTCGTGGCTATTTCATAGGCGGTTACTACTAAGTAATCGCTTGCCCAAAAGCCTTCCTGCTTTAGCAGGTCGTAGACTTCTAATGTGTGAGTTAGTAATTCACGAGGGCTTTCTTGCAAAGATAGTGTGGCAGCAATATATACGGCCATATTGCCCCTAAAGGTTGAGAATGGGCCTACGTCGTCTTTTATCATCCTGTGGCATTCTTTTATGGCTTCGCTGTTTATTTTTTTGCCCTCTAGGGCGTAGGTTAATGCCGCAAGGCGTTTTGCCATGGGGTCGTGCCAGATGAAGTCTCCCTTTAGGTTTTGATTGTTGTCTGCAAATAGCTGTAGTTTGGCTTGTAGTTGATTGTTCATGATATTCCTCCATATATAGCAATTAATTTAAAATTGCTTTTTATTATCTTGCAAGTTTTTTAAGGGATTGGCGGATGATTTGATCTGCGCTCATGCCTTCTTCTGCTGCTTCTAACACGGCTTGCATGGCTTCCGCCCGGCCATAGCCTAAGGCCAGCAAAGCGTCCATTGCGTCTTGTTTTTCGCTTCTTTGGCCGGGGGTGCTAAAGCTTGTGGTTTCTTCTTTACCGCCGTCTTCCCATGGGTCGGCGGTTTTTATTTTGTCGCGTAGTTCTAATAGAACGCGCTGAGCGGTTTTTTTGCCTACCCCAGGGGCCTTACTTAGGGCTGCTGCATCGTCTGCCACTATGGCTATTATCACTTGCTGGGGTGAGAGGGTAGAAAGAATGCCGCTGGCAACCTTTGGACCTATGCCTGATACAGATATTAATAGGGTGAACAGGCGGAGTTCTTCTTGGGTTAGAAAGCCGTGAAGGGATTGCCCGCTTTCGCTTACTTGCATGTAAGTGAAGAGCTGTACTTCACTGCCACGGGATGGTAGGCGGCTTAGGGTGGATGGTGAAACGTGGACTTGGTAGCCTACACCTTGGGCTTCTATAATTGCTGTTTGGTCCAAGATGTAGGCTAGTGGGCCTTTTATGTATGCTATCATGGGTTGCCCTCCTTGGGGTGTTGCGTTTCCGGTTTTGACCAATGTATCAAAACTGGTTGGTTGGTTTTCTAAATTTAGTTATGCTTTGATGATTATAGCATTTTTGACGGCAATCAGAACAAGAGAGAAATTTTTTCATTAATAGTTAGTATATCAAGTGCAAACAAAAGCACAACGAGATATAAGCTGGCTGTGCTTTATCTTACCAAACAACGACAAAATAATTTTCATATTATATGGATAATGCGAGGTTCAGAATAGTATATTTATTATAATGAAAGTAAATATTCATAGAAATTAAATTGGACATAACGGGTGCGAACTATGGAGTGCTTGATATATTGGTTTGTAGCATATTCACTTCTTCGTAAACTCTAAAACAACTGCTCCTGATAAAGAAAGATTTTTATTTCGTTTATTATCATAAATACGTTTCTTAATCTCTTGTAGTTTAATAAATTTTTCATTGGTCACTTTCACTTCATAGACAAAATGACGCATTATCCCAGTTGTATTAGATATAATTAATGAGATATCATACGTTCCGATTTCCCAGTTGCCTTGTTGGGAAAACCCATATATATTTTGCTCATCAGCATACATTTTGAATCTTTCGTTGATTTCAGAATCTGAATATCCCATCCTTATTGGTTTTATCCTACTCTTCATTAGTTCAAATCCTCTCGTAATTTCTCTTTCCACATCACTCCTATATCCAGGAATCCATTTCATAAAATAAAGTGTGTTATTTCGATACATAACATTGACTTCAATGTTTTTAATAGTGATTGATTTCCTAATAAAGGGGCTGTAATGAAGAGACAATTCTATAGTTATATACATACCACTCTGGTCATAGCCAACTTTAAACTCTGCAATTGATAAATCTAGTCCTTTTTTTGGTTTATTTAAATGATACATAACAAATGAGTAAATCTTCTTTTTGGGTAAAATAGCCACGAAAGCGAATACCACCGTAATAGCGGCGGCATTTTCTGATATCCATCTCCACAGTGTACTCATTTATAACAATCCCCTTTTGTTTAAAATTTTTGCGATTATATTTGCGATCTAATAATTGTTTGATTCCTTAATAAATTAAGCTATCGCATTTTTGCTGTGATAATATTTATCACCTCAGCATTATTATAGTAATTTATACTTACAACATCAACACGATGGAAGTGTAAGTTAGCGGTGTACAAATACACCAGTAAAGTCGGCACAATGCGCATTACTGGGCCTTGGTGTCTATGGGCATGAAAATAAAGATATGCTATATTTATGATAACTGAGCAAATGTCTATTATCGGTCAATTTGAAAGGTGAATCACATGGACAACGGACTATTCGCATGGGAAGCAAACGCACAATTTTGGGATGAAAAAATGGGCGATGAGTCCAACACATTCCACCGTGAGTTAGTACGCCCACACACAGAAAAATTACTCAACATAAAAAATGGCGATTTTATATTAGACATCGCCTGCGGAAACGGAAACTTCTCAAAAAGACTTGCAGATAACGGCGCAAGGGTAGTCGCATTCGATTACAGCATAAAAATGATTGAACTTGCTAAAGCCCGGCGTAAAGATGTGCTAAACAAGGTTTCGTTCTTTGTATGTGACGCAACCGATTTTGATGCGCTAATGATGTTAAAACAAGAAAAGCCGTTTGATAAAGCAGTCGCAAACATGGCGGTTATGGATATTTCAGATATTCATCCGCTTTTTAAAGCCGTGAGCTTAATGTTATGTAAAGGCGGCAATTTCGTTTTTTCTATGCATCACCCATGTTTTGAATATCCAAATAATGATTATTTAACAAATTGCCTTTATAAAGGCGAAGCCATTGCCGGGCAACCGGTTTTGCATAACTATTATCACCGGACTATAGAAGAAATCTTCAACACTGCTTTTCAATATGGGTTTGTTGTTGATGGATTTCATGAAGTGCCTCGAAAAGAACATAAATTTCCCGTAATAATGATTATAAGTTTACGTATATAATAATCATTTGCATTTTGCTAGCGTTAACGGAACATGCTCTCTTCTTAAACTAAACATATATAGGGTTACAAAAAAATAAATAAATGCACTCAAAAATAAGGGGCTGTCTTGCGAAGGAAAAAGCAAGTCGGCCCCATTGTATGTAAAAGTCTGGAAGCAGTCCGCGAATCAGCACATAAAAGCGAAACTCGGCGCAAATTAAATCAAGCCATAACAGAAA